>ENA-OQDL01001381-OQDL01001381.1-human-gut-metagenome-genome-assembly--contig:-NODE-1381-length-12077-cov-3.692887_pt1 | contig 12077 bp, 13 predicted proteins | sample MGYA00242782_ERZ504609 | MGnify/ENA primary metagenome ERZ504609 (study PRJEB26092, sample SAMD00036320) | human gut metagenome | host: Homo sapiens | study: EMG produced TPA metagenomics assembly of... | reverse complement strand
AATATCAAAGTTGTCTATAAGCACATCCGGAAGGATGGCACGAAGGAGTTGTGCGGGTTTCATAAAACAAAGGTAAGCAAAGATAGCTAATTTTAAAACTTACCAACCAGATATTTCCGCTGAGCCGGTATTATGGATTTTCATAGGATATATCTGTTAATAACAGTTGTACTATCTGGTTTAGTTGCCGCTCGTGCACAAGTTGCCTTAATAAGGTAATGTATATGTATAACGATTTACAAGGCTATACAGAAAGATATGATGTGGCAGAAGAGTTGTGAAAGAAATATATAATAAAGATATCGTATGAAGAAGATTATCAACCCATGGAAAAACATGGAAGGTTATAATTGTTTTGGCTGTTCTCCCGATAATGAGGCAGGTGTAAGAATGGAATTCTATGAAGACGGCGATGAGATAGTAAGTATCTGGAAACCCCGTCCGGAGTATCAGGGGTGGTTGAATACGTTGCATGGGGGTATCCAGTCCGTATTGCTGGATGAAATTTTGCGGTTGGGTGGTGTTCCGTAAGTTGCAGACCGGAGGAGTGACCTCTAAAATGGGAGACCGTTTTCGTAAGTCCATATCTACCAATGATACACACTTGGTGTTACGGGCATCGTTGCGTGAGCAGAAACGTAATATTGCCGTTATAGAAGCAAGATTGTATAACAACATGGGCGAACTCTGTACGGAGGCTACATGTACCTATTTTGACTTTCCCGCAGGAAAAGGCGGAAAAGGAAATGTGTTTTCATCATTGTGATGTAGAACCGGATGAAATTTTACCCCTTGTTTGATGAAAATGAAAGAAAAAATCAAATTTTTCGTGATAAATCCTTGCTTGTTTAAAACAAATCGTTTACATTTGTCGCATTAGAAATAGAAAAAGTATGAAGAATATCGTTGCACATCATCACCATTATTATCCTGAGGAATAATCCGGTGGGCGTATGAGGATATGTGCATAACGAAGAACATATAATGAACGAGGCTTACGAACATTGGTAAACCTCGTTTTTTATTTGCAAACCATAAATATAAATAATATCATGTTAAGAATTGCAGTACAGGCCAAAGGCCGTCTTTTTGACGAAACAATGTCGTTCCTTGAAGAATCGGATATTAAACTAAGCGCAACGAAACGCACGTTACTGGTACAGTCTTCCAAATTTTCCTTTGGAAGTATTGTTTTTGCGCGATGATGATATTCCGCAAACAGTAGCTACGGGAGTTGCCGATTTGGGCATTGTCGGTGAAAATGAGTTCATGGAAAAGGCGGAAGATGCTGAGATTGTAAAGCGTTTGGGATTCAGCAAATGCCGTCTGTCATTGGCCTTGCCTAAGGATATTGAATATACGGGTCCGCAGTGGTTTGAGGGTAAGAAGATTGCCACTTCGTATCCCGGCATTCTTTCCCGATACCTTAAAGAACAGGGGGTGAGAGCGGAAATACACGTGATTACCGGTTCGGTAGAGGTCTCTCCGGGGATTGGCCTGGCTGATGCGATTTTTGATATTGTAAGTTCCGGCTCTACTTTGGTGAGCAACCGCCTGAAAGAAGTAGAAGTAGTGATGAAATCCGAGGCTCTGTTGATTGGCAACAAGAATATGAGTGAGGAGAAGAAGGAGATTCTGGATGAATTGTTGTTCCGTATGAATGCGGTAAAGACAGCGGAAGACAAGAAATACGTGCTGATGAACGCGCCGAAAGATAGACTGGATGAAATTATTGCCGTACTTCCGGGTATGAAGAGCCCTACGGTGATGCCGTTGGCGCAAGAGGGCTGGTGCTCCGTACATACAGTGTTGGATGAAAAATGTTTCTGGGAGATTATCGGTAAATTGAAGGCATTGGGAGCGGAAGGTATTCTGGTTTTGCCGATTGAAAAAATGATACTTTAAATGTTGATGGTATGAATTTAATTACTAATCCTGATAAATCTCAGTGGGCGGAATTGCTGAAACGTCCGGTGATGAATACGGAAAACCTTTTTGATACGGTACGGGCTATTATAGACCGTGTAAAAACGGAAGGCGACCGTGCCCGTATTTGGAAATACGAAGAAAAAATTTGAATAAAGTGGCTCTGACCGCATTGGCTGTGACGGAAGCGGAGCAGGCGGAAGCGGAAGCATCGGTAGGCGAGGAATTGAAAAAAGCCATTCGTCTGGCCAAACGGAATATAGAGACGTTTCATGCGGCACAACGCTTCGAAAGTAAACAGGTAGAGACTCAGCCGGGAGTTACTTGTTGGCAGAAGGCAGTTGCCATAGAGAAAGTCGGGTTGTATATCCCCGGTGGAACAGCACCGCTCTTTTCCACCGTGCTGATGCTGGCAGTTCCAGCCAGGATTGCAGGATGTAAGGAGATAGTGCTTTGCACGCCTCCGGGCAAAGATGGAAAAGTACACCCCGCCGTTTTGTTTGCAGCTAAGGTGGCGGGAATAAACCGTATTTTCAAAGCCGGTGGTGTGCAAGCTATTGCAGCAATGGCTTATGGAACGGAAAGCGTGCCGAAAGTATATAAGATATTTGGCCCGGGCAATCAATACGTAACGGCTGCCAAACAGTTGGTGAGCTTGCGTGATGTAGCTATTGATATGCCCGCCGGTCCTTCGGAAGTAGAGGTACTGGCGGATGAAACAGCCAATCCGTCTTTTGTAGCTGCCGACTTGCTGAGCCAGGCAGAGCATGGGGCAGACAGTCAGGCGATACTGATTACCACTTCCCCGGCATTACAGCAGGCTGTGAAAGAAGAAGTGGAGCGTCAATTGGCTTTGTTGCCCCGTAAAGAGATTGCGGAAAAGTCTCTTGCCAATAGTAAACTGATTGTTGTGCGCAATATGGACGAAGCTATCGAACTAGACCAATTCCCTATGCACCGGAGCATCTCATTATCGAAACAGCGGATTATATGTCCGTTGCGGACGCGGGTGGTTAATGCCGGTTCGGTATTTTTGGGCTCCCTGACTCCGGAAAGTGCAGGAGATTATGCTTCGGGCACTAACCATACGCTGCCCACCAATGGCTATGCCAAAGCTTATAGCGGTGTCAGCCTTGACAGCTTTATACGTAAAATTACTTTCCAGGAAATTAAGCCGGAAGGGATACGCATTATTGGCCCTGCTATAGAGGAAATGGCTGCCAACGAGCATTTGGATGCGCATAAGAATGCGGTAACTGTCAGACTTGATAAATTGAGAGTTGAAAATTAAAAATCATACTTTATCATTGATAATTCATAATCCGTAAATTAACTCTTTCTGTCCATGAGAACCTTAGAAGAACTTACCCGACCGAATATCCGGCGTTTGAAACCTTACTCTTCGGCACGCGATGAATATAATGGCGCTGCCGCATCCGTTTTTCTCGATGCAAATGAAAATCCGTACAATATGCCGCACAACCGCTATCCGGACCCGATGCAACGGGAGCTAAAGAAAGAACTGTCGAAGGTAAAGAAAATCTCCCCCGAACGCATATTTCTGGGAAATGGCAGTGATGAGGCAATAGACCTTGTATTTCGCGCTTTTTGCGAACCGCGTATAGACAATGTAGTAGCTATAGACCCTACGTACGGCATGTATCAGGTATGTGCCGAAATAAATGATGTGGAGTACCGCAAGGTACTGTTAGACGAGGATTTTCAATTTTCGGCAGATAAGTTGCTGGCGGCTGCGGATGAACATACGAAGCTGATTTTTCTTTGTTCTCCCAATAATCCCACAGGAAATGATTTGCTTCGGAGTGAGATTGAGAAAATCATCCGCGAATTCGACGGGCTGGTGATATTGGATGAGGCTTATAACGATTTTTCAGAGGCGCCTTCTTTTTTGGATGAACTGGACAAATATCCTAATCTGATTGTACTGCAAACTTTCTCCAAAGCATGGGGCTGTGCTGCCATACGCTTGGGCATGGCTTTTGCTTCGCAGGAAATCATTTCGATTTTCAGCAAGATAAAGTATCCTTATAATGTAAACCAACTGACTCAGAAACAAGCGATGGAGATGTTGTACCGTTATTATGAAATAGAGCGTTGGGTAAAAACATTGAAAGAAGAACGTGAGAATCTGGAAAGCGAATTTGTGAAACTGCCTTGTACGGTGAAAATATTTCCTTCGGATGCAAACTTTTTTCTGGTCCGTGTGACGGATGCGGTGAAGATTTATAATTATCTGGTGGCTGAAGGCATCATTGTGCGTAACCGTAACTCCGTATCGCTTTGCGGAAACTGCCTGCGGGTAACGGTAGGTACGAGAAACGAGAATGAAAGGCTGGTTGAGGCGTTGGAGAAATATAAAGTATAAAGTAGTAGGGTATGAAGAAAGTACTTTTCATAGATCGTGACGGGACGTTGGTTATAGAGCCGCCCGTAGATTATCAATTGGATTCGTTGGAGAAACTGGAGTTTTATCCGAAAGTAATGCGTAATCTTGGTTTTGTCCGTAGCAGGCTGGATTTTGAGTTCGTTATGGTTACCAATCAGGACGGGTTGGGTACGGCATCTTTTCCGGAAGAAACTTTTTGGCCGGCGCATAACCTGATGATGAAGACGTTGGAAGGTGAGGGAATTGCTTTCGATGATATTTGCATAGACCGTAGCATGCCCGAAGACAATGCGCCAACCCGCAAGCCGCGTACCGGTATGCTGACGAAATATCTCGACAATCCTGAATACGATTTGGCAAATAGTTTTGTGATAGGCGACCGTGCTACGGATGTGGAGTTGGCTAAGAATCTGGGATGCCGTGCTATCCTCTTACAGGAAGATACGAATATGCTGAAACCGAAATCGGCCGGTGGTGAAGCTGCGTGTGAGGGCTTGGAGGACGTCTGTGTTTTGGCAACAAAGGATTGGGATAAGGTCGCCGAATTTCTTTTTGCCGGTGAGCGGAAAGCGGAAGTGCGCCGTACCACGAAAGAAACGGATATTTACGTGGCTGTAAATTTAGACGGTAACGGTCATTGTGATATTCATACCGGACTTGGTTTCTTTGATCATATGCTGGAACAGATAGGCAAGCATGGCGGCATGGATTTGACCATTCACGTAAAAGGTGATTTGGAAGTAGACGAGCATCATACGATAGAGGATACCGCCCTCGCTTTGGGTGAGTGCCTGTATCAGGCATTGGGCAGCAAGCGCGGCATCGAACGTTACGGGTATGCACTGCCTATGGACGATTGTCTGTGTCAGGTATGTCTGGATTTTGGAGGACGTCCCTGGCTGGTATGGGATGCCGCGTTCAAGCGCGAGAAAATAGGAGAGATGCCTACGGAAATGTTCCTGCACTTCTTTAAGTCATTAAGCGATGCAGCCAGGATGAACCTTAACATCAAGGCGGAAGGGCAGAACGAGCATCATAAGATAGAGGGAATCTTCAAAGCACTGGCAAGAGCCTTGAAGATGGCGGTGAAACGCGATATTTATCACTATGAATTGCCGAGCTCAAAAGGGGTACTTTAGTGTTTGACTCGGGACTGAGCCATTATTAACCGTCCGCAAACGAACAGGGGGAGTGTCCGATTTCGGACACTCCCCCTTGCGTAATACTTTCCTGCCTGCTTGGCACACTCTTTGCTTTTCTGTCAACGACAATTTTAAAGACCGAACATGAAAAAGAATATTTTACTTGCCGCTTGTTTTGGGATATCACTGTTTGCCTCGGCACAGAATGATACTTTGACGCACGAACGTGAAATCACTTTAGCGGAAGCCATTGCACTGGCGCGTACCCAATCTGTAGATGCTGCCGTGGCGCTTAACGAATTGAAGACAGCCTATTGGGAATACCGTACTTTCCGTGCAGACCTGTTGCCCGAAATAAATTTTACGGGAACATTACCCAATTATAATAAGTCGTACAGCACCTATCAGAACTCGGACGGTTCTTATAGCCTTTTGTACGTAACAATACATTGGGGGTTGTCCGGTGCACTTTCTATTGACCAGAACATTTGGTTCACAGGCGGTAAGCTGTCGCTGGCTTCTTCTCTCGATTACATCAAGCAGTTGGGTTCCGGCGGTGACAAACAGTTTATGTCCGTGCCCGTAAGCCTTGAATTGACGCAACCTATATTCGGCGTGAACAGTTTGAAGTGGAACCGCCGTATCGAACCTGTCCGGTATGCAGAGGCAAAGGCTGCCTTTATTTCGGCAACGGAGCAGGTAACGATGAAGACCATTACTAATTTTTTCGAGTTATTGCTGGCAAAGGAAGCGCTTGCCACGGCGCAGCAAAACAAAGCAAACTCAGACCGGCTTTACGAAGTGGCCATTGCCAAACGGAAAATGGGACAGATTTCGGAAAACGACTTGCTGCAACTCAAGCTGAACTCTCTGCAAGGCAAAGCCGATGTAACCGAAGCCGAAAGCACTTTGAACGCCAAGATGTTTCAGCTACGTTCGTTTCTCGGCGTGTCGGAGAGCGAGGGGCTGAATCCTGTTATACCTGCTTCCGTTCCTGGTATTAAAATGGACTACGACCGTGTTCTGAACAAAGCTTTGGAACGCAACTCGTTTGCCCAGAATATACGTCGCCGCCAGTTAGAAGCCGATTATGAAGTGGCTACGGCACGTGGAAATTTAAGGAGTATAGACCTGTTTGCCAGCGTTGGCTATACCGGACAAAACTATGAGTTCTCATCTGCCTATCAGGATTTGCTGGATAACCAGATTGTCAAGGTCGGTGTAAAAATACCTATCCTCGATTGGGGAAAACGTCGCGGCAAGGTGAGGGTAGCCAAGAGCAACCGCGAAGTGGTACTTTCCAAAATCCGACAGGAACAAATGGACTTCAATCAGGACATTTTCCTGCTGGTGGCAAACTTCAACAACCAAGCCCAGCAGTTGGAAATAGCCGAAGAGGCGGACCAGATAGCCGAAAAACGTTACAAGACCAGTGTGGAGACTTTTATGATTGGTAAAATAAGTACCCTTGACCTCAACGATGCGCAGAATTCCAAAGACGAAGCCCGGCAAAAGCACATCTCCGAACTTTATTATTATTGGTATTACTTCTATCAACTCCGTAGCCTGACCCTTTGGGATTTTGAACGGAACATGGAGTTGGAAGCCGACTTTGAAGATATAATCAAAGGCTGATGCCGGCAGAAATTATGCCGATTTGTACGATTATAAAGGAAATAACAAAAAAATGGTGCAAATCTGTATGACCTGTGGCTAAAAAACTTACTTTTGCAAGTAACAAACTACAAAATACTATGATACTGATAGTCGATGATGATAGTGCCGTACGTTCTTCACTTAGTTTTATGCTGAAGCGTGCCGGTTATGAGGTAAAGACAGCACCGGGACCCCGTGAGGCAATGAATATAGTTCGTGTAGAATCTCCCGCGCTGATATTGATGGATATGAACTTTACACTCTCCACTACCGGAGAGGAGGGGCTTACGTTGTTGAAGCAGGTAAAGGTCTTCCGCCCCGATGTTCCCGTTATATTGATGACAGCATGGGGAAGCATCCAACTTGCCGTACAGGGGATGCAGGCGGGGGCTTTTGACTTTATTACCAAACCGTGGAACAATGCCGCCCTTTTGCAGCGTATCGAAACCGCTTTGGAACTGAGCGCCGCTCCGAAAGAAGTGCCGGAAGAGCAGGCGGAGGGTTTGAACCGCAGTCACATCATCGGCAAATCGCAAGGACTGATGGAGGTGCTGAATACCGTAGCCCGCATAGCCCGTACCAACGCTTCCGTACTCATTACCGGCGAGAGCGGTACAGGCAAGGAACTGATAGCCGAAGCTATCCATATCAACAGTCAGCGCACCAGACAGCCTTTTGTGAAAGTCAATCTCGGCGGTATCTCGCAGAGTCTGTTCGAGAGCGAGATGTTCGGTCATAAGAAGGGCGCTTTTACCGATGCAAGTGCCGACCGCATAGGGCGTTTTGAACTGGCAAACAAAGGAACTATCTTTCTGGACGAAATAGGCGACTTGGATTTGTCCTGCCAGGTTAAACTATTGCGTGTGCTTCAGGACCAGACGTTTGAGGTGCTGGGCGACAGCCGCCCGCGTAAAGTGGATGTGCGTGTTGTCTCCGCCACCAATGCCGATTTGCGCAAAATGGTTGCCGAACGCACATTCCGCGAAGACCTTTTCTACCGTATCAATCTGATAACCGTAAAACTGCCCGCCTTGCGCGAACGCCGTGAGGATATTCCTCTGTTGGCACGTCACTTTGCCGACCGTCAGGCTGCCGTAAACGGCTTGCCGCGTACCGAATTTTCAGCGGATGCGCTGAACTTCCTTTCCCGTTTGCCTTATTCGGGTAATATCCGCGAATTGAAAAACCTGGTGGAGCGTACCATTCTTGTCAGTGGAAAACAAACCCTGGATGCTTCTGATTTTGAATCGCAGTACCAACGCCACGACGAACCTGCAAAAGCCGCAGATGGCACTTCCTTTGCCGGCATGACGCTGGATGAGATAGAACGGCAAACTATCCTGCAAGCCTTAGAACAGCATAAAGGCAATCTCAGTCAGGTTGCATTGGCACTGGGCATCAGCAGGGCTGCTCTATACAGACGACTGGAAAAATATAAAATAGCGATTAGTGATTAGCGATAAGTGTTTAGTCATTTAAATCTTGACCGTTAGTCGTCGCTTACCAGCCCCTAATCGTTAATCACTACCCGCTAATCATTAACCCCTAACCCCTAATCGCTAATCGTTAATCACTAACCGCTAATCCCTACCTCACGTGCGTATTAAATTTTATTTTTTTATTCTTGTATTGTTTTTGCTTGGGCTGGGTGGAGCGTTGATATATCTGGCAGGCAAAATGCAGACCACGCATCTATATGTTGTGGAGGGTATTATTGTATTCATACTGCTCTATCTGGCGGTGTTCTATCGTAAGATTGTCAAGCCGATGAGTACGATAGGAAGCGGTATGGAGTTGTTGCGCGAGCAGGATTTCAGCAGCCGGCTCAGCAGGGTGGGGCAGTATGAGGCCGACCGTATTGTGAACGTTTTCAACCGTATGATGGAACAACTCAAGAATGAGCGTCTGCGTATGCGCGAGCAGAACCATTTTCTTGATTTGCTGATTCAGGCATCGCCTATGGGGGTTGTCATTATGACGTTGGACGGTGAGGTGTCACAACTCAATCCGATGGCTGTAAAGATGCTGGGCGTTCGTCTGGAAGAGGCGCAGAACAGGAAACTGGATAAAATTGATTCGCCTTTGGCGGAAGAGCTGGCATCCATTCCTAAAGAAACGACTTCCGTGGTGCGGTTGAACGATGCGAATATCTACAAGTGTACCCATTCTTCGTTTATAGACAGAGGGTTCAAGCATCCTTTCTTCCTGATAGAGCGCATGACGGATGAAGTGATGAAAGCGGAAAAGCGTGCATACGAAAAGGTTATCCGTATGATTGCCCACGAGGTGAACAATACCACTGCCGGCATTACCTCTACCTTGGATACGGTGGAGCAGGCTCTTTCTACGGAAGAAAATATGGAAGACATTTGCGAGGTGATGCGCGTGTGTACGGAGCGCTGTTTCTCTATGAGCCGTTTCATTACCCGCTTTGCCGATGTGGTGAAGATACCCGAACCTACGGTAGCACAGGTTCAACTGAACGAATTGGTATCCATGTGCAAGCGTTTTATGGAGGGAATGTGCAATGACCGTAACATTATTCTCCGCTTGGAATGCGACCCCGAAGTAGGACAGGTGCGTCTGGATGCTTCGCTGTTCGAGCAGGTTTTGGTAAATATCATTAAGAATGCTGCCGAAAGTATAGAGAGCGCCGGAGAAGCGGCAGGCAAGCAGGGCGAAATAACGGTAAGGACCACTGCCCCCGCTCTTATAGAAATCGTAGACAATGGTCCCGGAATCAGCAAAGAGACCGAAGCTAAACTCTTCAGTCCCTTCTTCTCCACCAAGCCGAACGGGCAGGGGATTGGCCTGGTGTTTATCAGGGAAGTGCTGAGCCGTCACGGTTGTGCATTCTCCCTGCGCACATACAATGACGGATTGACCCGCTTCCGAATCTTGTTTAATTGAGAATTCCCAATTCTCAACTTCTGATTTTCCTCCATTCTTCTGCGTACTCATCCAATATCCGCTTGATTCCCTGGCCGATTGTAACATAATCACTCTCGTTCAGATTGGCAAGGGAGGCACGTACGCTCCATTCGGGCCCATCGAAGCCGCCACCGTTCAGAAGCACTAAAGATGTTTCCTGAGCAAGGCGGAATACTACGTTCAGCGGACTGTACGTTTTTTTGAGGTATTCCACAAACTTCTCTCCATAGAACTTTTCGGCCCATACCAGCATGTCTATTTCCGTATAATAGCCTACCCGTAAGGGGTCTTCCACTAACGTAAACCCGGTATTGTCCCAAAGAGCCTGCAAGCGGCGCCGGATAATTTCCTGCATCTTCTGCTTGTAGCTGTTCTCTTTGTCCAGCAGGGCAAAGGCGGCGAATAAGCTCATCTGCATCTGTTGAGGCAATGAAAGTCCTGCCGTATGGTTCAAGGCTATCTGACGGCTGTCCGCTACCATGCGGTCTATGAACTTCAATTTTTCGGGATGCAGGGTCAGCGTGGCATAGCGGCGGTTGAGGGCTTCGCGCTTCTCTTTCGGCAATCGGGATATTTGTCTGTCGAATACATTGTATTCGTGCAGCGCTATGACGGCATTGCGCCAGCCGGTAGCGCCGAAATACTTGGAGAAAGAGTACACGCAAAGCGTATTGTACGGAATTTCTGCCATGAACGAGCGGAAATGCGGGCTGAAAGTACCGTACACATCGTCCGTAATAATCATCAGGTTGGGATTGTCTTCCTTTACGATGTTTACGATGCGCGCCATTGTTTCGGGGCTGAGCATATAGCTGGGCGGGTTGCTCGGGTTGGTGACAAACAAAGCCTTTATGGCCGGATTTTTCAGCCGGTCTATATCCTCGTCACTGTATTGCCACAGATGCAGCCCATCTTTGCTCATGCGGTTGGCATGCAGTTCGGTCACCTTGAACCGGTAACGGTCCAGTTGGGGAATCTCTATATAAGGTGTAAAGGCGGGAACCATGAGGGCGATACCGTCACCTTTGTCCAGCAAGAAATTCTCTTGCAGCGAATCGAAGATATAACACATGGCAGCCGTTCCGCCTTCGGTGGCAAACAGGTTGAAAGCTCCGCGAGGCGGACGGTTGTCGCACATTTCCTGATTCAGGTAGTCGCATACCAGCATTTCGGTGAATTGCAGGATGCGGTCGGGCACAGGATACTGGTTGCCTATGACGCTTTCCGCCCATTCGTGTACGAGGCTGTCGGGGTCGACGGCATGCTGCATCAGCATGTAGTGGTAGGTTTGTTCCAGCAGTTTGGCTCCGGGCTGGTAGGTATTGCTTTTGAGGAATTGCTCAAAGCGGGCGGCAATACCTTGTTTTTCGGGGATGCCGGCGATGCCTTCGGGGAGAAACATGACGTGACGGCATTCTTCCAGTCCGAATTTTCCCAGGAGGAAAAAGGCTTCGCGTGGAGTGGTTGCAATCCAGTTGGGGTTACCGCGCCCGGCGTTCAACATGGTACGGGCGGTCTTTTTCAGGCTTTCATCTGCCATGTCGATAAGACGGTTTTTCAGTTCAAAGGGACTGATATTCTCCATCTTCTTTTCTAAAAGTTTTGTATCCATATAATCTGAAGTTTAGTTTTTAAAAAGCGTTATAATTAAAGTGACAGTCGGCATAAACTAATTCCAGGTATGCTAAAATCTATTCGTCCGATAATTGTTTTCCATTCGTCCGACAGCTGTTGAATTATCGTCCGACAATTGTTGAATTTTCGTCCGACAGCTGTCGGACGGAAAGATTTTAGTAAGCTTGAAAACAGTTTTTACTTATTAGGTAATCTGCTTAAAGTCTTCAGGGCATTAAATCAGCAGGACGATAACCACTCCCCATATAATCAGCAGGGTGTTGCCTACGGCATACGTCACGGTATAACCCAGCGCAGGCGTTTCACTCTCTACGGCATCCTGTATGGCTCCGAGGGCTGCCGTAGTGGTCCTTGCGCCCGCACAGCATCCCCAATGCGAT
>ENA-OQDL01001380-OQDL01001380.1-human-gut-metagenome-genome-assembly--contig:-NODE-1380-length-12084-cov-2.682947_pt1 | contig 12084 bp, 9 predicted proteins | sample MGYA00242782_ERZ504609 | MGnify/ENA primary metagenome ERZ504609 (study PRJEB26092, sample SAMD00036320) | human gut metagenome | host: Homo sapiens | study: EMG produced TPA metagenomics assembly of... | reverse complement strand
GTATATTCTTATATAGAGAACGTCCCCACATCACGGCCGTACCTATACTGTTGAAGGAGTCATCCAGCAACGTGATGTCGCTGGCCTCCTTGGCAACGGAAGTCCCGGTACCCATCGAAAGTCCCACTTGCGCATGGTTCAACGCAGGAGCATCATTCGTGCCGTCACCCGTCACAGCCACTACCGCACCTTTCTGCTGCAACAGTTGCACCAGACGCTGTTTGTCTGTGGGGCGTGCACGCGACATTATCTTCAAGTCCATCACACGGTCCAATGCCTCCTCATCCGTCAATTCGGCAAATGCAGCTCCCGTAATGCGGTTCTTTTCCGTATCCTCCGGTTTCCACAGACCAATCTGGCGTGCTATCTCGGTAGCCGTACCCGGTGTATCTCCCGTCACAATCTTCACTCCGATACCTGCCGACTGGCATTTGGCAACGGCCGCAGGCACATCCGGACGTATAGGGTCACTGATGGCAACCACACCGAGGAACGACAAGTCATTTTCAGCAACCAATGACACACAATCAGACGCTTCCGCATCATCCACAATCTTGAATGCAAAGCCAAGTGTACGCATAGCCATATTCTGGTAGTTGAGCAACTGAGCCTCCACTGTAGAACGGTATTCCACCGCATCCACACGCTTGCCGTCCAACATGACATCCTTGCATTTACCCAAAACAATCTCGGGAGCTCCCTTCACATACAGCACCTTCTTCCCAATCAAGGGAGATTGCACCAGAGTAGCCATGAATTTTCTTTCCGTAGAGAAAGTCAGCTGGTCGATAACCGTAGCTTTCTCACGCAGCGCCAGATAGTCGCATCCTTGGCTGTTCAGCCAAAGCAGCAGTGCCACCTCCGTGGGGTTACCCACCCCTTTCGGCTTCTCGCCAGGCACCTCTTCTTCCAGGAAAGCAGTGGAGTTAGCACTGATACCTTCCATTACCAGCTTGCTGAGGTCATCATTCCCCAGCTGCCCGTTATTCTTCAAACTATAGAAGTTGGGTTCATGCACCTGCATCAGATTTTGGGTCAATGTCCCGGTCTTGTCGGTACAAATCACTGTAATGGCTCCCATCGTCTCGCATGCATGCATCTTGCGCACCAGATTGTTGGTGGAGAGCATACGCCGCATGTTCAACGCCAGACTGAGTGTCACGCTCATCGGCAATCCTTCGGGCACAGCCACCACAATCAGGGTAACTGCCATCATAAAGTATTGCAAAGTAGCCTGCAAGGCCGGCAGCCAATCACGGAAGGTATGGAATGAAGAAAAATCATAGACCAGTACCACATCCTTTACAAAGAAAATGAGAAAAGCCAGACCCGCTACGGAAAAGCCAATCTTTCCAATCAGATTGGCCAATTTGGTCAACTGAATATTCAGCGGAGTAGGTTCCGTATTCTGTTCGGTACTTTGACGTGCCACTTTACCGATTTCCGTAGCATCGCCCACAGCCTCCACACGCATGGTGCCATGTCCGTCCACCACCGTTGTACCGCGCAAAATGCGGTTGGAAGCATACGTAGCCTCTTCGTCAAAGTCAGCTTCTACGGTAGTTTTCGTCACTACCGGCTCACCGGTCAGATTCGATTCGTTCACTTGCAGGGAAATGGCTTCCAGCAATTCACCGTCCGCCGGAACCTCTTCACCGGTTTCCAGCACCACGATATCACCCACCACTACATCTTTACGGGGAATCTCCTGCACATGTCCGTTACGAATTACTTTCACCAAAGTTTCTTCGTTCACTGCATTCAGCAGGTCAAACTTCTTTCCGGCATCATACTCAAAGAAGAAACCGATACCGGTAGCCAGCAGAATGGCTACTATAATGCCGATAGTCTCGGCATATTCATTCTCTACAATGGAAATAATCAAAGAAAACAGAGCGGCAACCAGCAATACCCTTACTACGGGGTCCTCAAACTTCTCCAGATACAATTTCCATAAGGAAGGCCGTTTAGGAGGCGTCAATAAATTTACTCCATGTTCGTCGCGGCTCTTCCGCACTTGTTCGTCGGTCAGTCCGACATGATAATAATCATCCTTTATTGCAGTCATGCAAGTCTTTAGGTTTAATTTTGGAACGCAAAAATACAATAATAATCCGGGAAAACAATACCTATATAATGATTAGTGATTAATTGACTGTCATCGATTCTCTTTTTCCCTTACCAGTTTCGGTCCGGTTGCAAGCTCCCACGGCAATGTGAACCAGAAAGTCGAACCTGCCCCCTCTTCCGATTCCACGCCTATTTCGCCTCCCTCAATTTGCGGACAATAGTCTGGCAAATGGAGAGCCCCAGTCCGGTACCTTCCTTTCCCTGCTTCAGCTTGACGAAACGTTCAAAAACATGTGGCAACTTCTCCTAAGGAATACCGGTTCCCGTGTCTTTTACGTAGAAAATAACTTTGCACAATTTCCAGTAACAGTATCTCCTCCTCGCCCGTCGATGCAGAGGCCAGCAATTCCGAGAATCCGACAATTACGTTCAACGGAGTACGGACTTCATGGCTCATATTCGCCAGAAACACCGATTTGGAACAGTCGGCATTTTCTATGGCATCCCGCATAATCGCCCAGAACAGCTTGTCGGCCATTTTCATAAAATGTTGTTTTAATAAGAAACAGAAATAGACTATTTTGTTCAACAATAAAACAAAAAGGGCTTTTAAACGTTATTATAGAAGAATAAACCTAAAAAAGAAATTTATGGAAAAGTACATTTGCACTGTATGCGATTATGTCTATGACCCTGAATTGGGCGACCCTGAAAATGGAATAGAACCGGGAACATCTTTCGAAGACCTTCCCGAAGATTGGGTTTGCCCCTTGTGTGGAGTAGGCAAAGAAGAATTTGAGAAAGCGTCCTAAGACGCTTTCTTTTCTTTTATATCGCTGCTGGCTTCCACTACATTCACCACATAGTCGCCCAGCTTTTCACATTCCGCAATGATGTCCATATAGTAAACACCCATCTGGTAATCATATTCCTTGTTGTTCACATCCAAGATATTCTGGTTCTTCAGCTGATTGCGGTAAATTATTGATTTCGTTCTCCAAATTAAAGGACTTGTTCACATCCGCGCCTGCATGCTCCGGATGTTCCACCACGACAATCATCTGCTCCAAGGCATCATCCGTCAGCTTCATCATGAAATGGATATGCTCGTACTGCTTCTCGGTGAAATCCTGGTTGGTCTGGCGCTTGCGGTTGATGGTACGTGCCAGATTATAGCAGCTGTCGCCGATGCTCTCTATCTCCGTCACTTCACGCAGCATGGCACGTATCTGCAACTTACTTTCCGAACTCAGGCGCCCTTCGGACACTTGATTCAGATAATTGGCAATCTCCAGCTCCATGCTGTCACTGATATTCTCGTACTTTTCCACACGGCTGAACACTTTGTTGAAATCATCATCCTTCTCCGTATGCAGCAAGTCCTGCACCATTCCGAACATACGGCGGGTACGTTCGGCAAAAAGATGTATTTCCTTGCTTGCCTGCAGGATGGACAGCTCTGCCGTAGAAAGCATACCGCCCGAGATAAAACGCAAGCGATATTCCTCGTCCTGCTCCTTCATTGGAATAATGGCACAGACCGTACGTTCGATAAACTTCACGAACCATATCAATATCAGCACGTTGCAGATATTGAAGCAAGTATGGAATGCCGAAAGCTTGAAGGATACGGCCACAGCCGGATCTTTAGTACCCATCACGTTCTCTACGAACCATGACACAGCCTCGGTAAAGGGGGTGAAAAGACACAACACCCATATCACACCAAACACATTGAACACCAAGTGGGCCAAAGCAGCCCGCCTTGCCTGCGTATTACCGGTCAGCGCCGCAAGGTTTGCCGTGATGGTTGTACCGATATTCTCTCCCAAAACCAGTGCTGCCCCCAATTCGAAACTAATCCAGCCGTTGGCGCACATAATAAGCGTAATGGCCATAGTTGCCGCAGATGCCTGCACAATCATGGTCAACACCGTACCGATACCCACAAAAAGGAGTATGGAGATAAAGCCCATGTCGGTATAGTCCTGCACAAATGACAGCATATCAGGATTTTGGCTCAAGTCAGGAGCATTGTTTTTCAAATAGGAAAGCCCCATGAACAAGAATGAGAAACCGAAAATAAATTCACCGACAGACTTGCGGTTACTTTTTTGAGAGAAGAGGAGAGGAATGCCGAAAGCAAGAAGAGGAAGAGCAAAGGCGGCAATGTCCACCTTGAAACCTAAAGCTGAAATAATCCATGCCGTAACAGTCGTACCGATATTAGCACCCATTATGACACCTATGGACTGTGAAAGCGTTAACAACCCCGCATTGACAAAACTTACAACCATCACCGTGGTTGCAGAGGAAGATTGTACAAGTGCTGTAATCAGCACGCCCGTCAACACACCGGTCACTCTGTTGGTTGTCATTGCGGTCAATATTTTCCGCAGTCTGTCACCGGCAAATTTTTGAAGCCCCTCACTCATAATCTTCATTCCGTAAAGAAACAGTGCCAATGAGCCGAGTAGCTTTAAAAAATCATAAAAAGAATATTCCATCTTTAATTAGTTAAAGTGTTTCATTCCTTCACGTGTTATAATGTCCTATATTTAACGTGTCAACCCACTAAAAATCGAGACATCATGAAACACATGTTACAAATTTGTTGCAAAAATAATAATATTTCTAAAGAATTCCCTATAGGGAGCTCACTTTTGGATATTTATTACGGTTTTAATCTAAATTTCCCCCTATCAGGTAGTCAGTGCAAATGGTCAACAACCGTTCCGAAGGACTGAATTTCCGTGTATACAACAATAAGGATGTAGAGTTTCTCGACATACGTGACTCCTCAGGTATGCGCACCTATGTCCGTTCCCTCTGCTTCATTCTTTACAAAGCTGTCAGCGAGCTGTTTCCGGAAGGAAAACTGTTCGTAGAGCATCCGGTATCCAAAGGTTACTTCTGTAACTTGCGCATCGGCCGTTCCATAGAGCTGGAAGATGTGACCGCCATCAAGAAACGGATGCAGGAAATCATCGCCGAAAACATCCCCTACCATCGTGTAGAATGCCACACCACCGAGGCTGTGCGTATCTTTAGCGAACGGGGCATGAACGACAAGGTTAAGCTGCTGGAAACCTCCGGCTCGCTATATACCTATTATTACACATTGGGCGACACCGTAGACTACTACTACGGCAACCTGCTGCCCAGTACCGGGTTCATCTGGCTGTTCGACATCGTGAAGTATTACGACGGCCTGCTGCTGCGTATCCCCAACAAGGAGAACCCGAATGTACTGGAAGAAGTGGTGAAGCAGGAGAAGATGCTCGACGTATTCAAGGAACACCTGCGCTGGAACTACATCATGGGGCTGAGTAACGTGGGCGACTTCAACCTGGCTTGCGAGACAGGCCATGCCACCGACCTCATCAACGTAGCCGAAGCCCTGCAGGAGAAAAAGATAGCCCAAATAGCTGACGACATCTACCACCGCGGCGAAAACGGAAACCGGGTGAAGCTCGTACTCATCTCCGGTCCATCGTCCTCCGGAAAGACGACTTTCAGCAAGCGGCTCAGCGTGCAGTTGATGACCAACGGCCTGCGTCCCTATCCCATCTCGCTGGACAACTACTTCGTAGACCGTGAAGACACCCCACGCGACGAAAACGGAAACTACGACTACGAATCACTCTACGCCCTCGACCTCGAACTCTTCAACACCCAGCTGCAGGCATTGCTCCGTGGCGAAGAAGTGGAGCTGCCCCGCTTCAACTTCAACCTCGGGAAGAAAGAGTACAAGGGCGACAAACTTCGCATCGACGAGCATACCATCCTCATCCTGGAAGGAATCCATGCCCTGAACCCTGAACTGACACCACAGATTCCCGCCGCCAGCAAATACAAGATTTATGTATCCGCCCTGACCACCATCTCGCTGGACGACCACAACTGGATTCCCACCACGGACAACCGCCTGCTGCGCCGCATCATCCGCGACTTCAACTACCGCGGCTACTCGGCACAAGAGACCATTTCACGCTGGCCCAGTGTACGTGCCGGCGAGGACAAATGGATATTCCCCTATCAGGAAAATGCCGATGTCATGTTCAATTCCGCCCTCTTGTTTGAATTTGCCGTGCTCCGCTGCCACGCAGAGCCCATCCTTACCAGTGTTCCACGGAACTGTCCGGAATACGCAGAAGCCTACCGGTTGCTGAAATTCATCAAATATTTCACCCCCGTGCAGGACAAAGAAATTCCACCGACATCCTTATTGAGAGAATTTTTAGGTAGGCAGTAGCTTCAAATACTAAGTTTTTAATTCTAACTTTGTGAGCAAATAAAAACAAACGTACACATGAAAAAATTATTTCGATACTTCTCTTAGCGACTTTCTGCATCTTTACTCAACTCCATGCGCAAAACCGTGCAGACGAATTGATGAAACAAGCACAAGAAAATCTTACGGAAAAAAGAATATATCAAAGGCCCGCTATCTATTCCTGCAAGCCTACAATGCCTTTGCCACGCAAGACAAGTATGCCCAGGCAGTGGAATGCGGCGTCAATGCCAGCGCCCTCTACCATCGGGAGAATTACTATAAAGAAGCTTTTGAACTGCTGCGCGGTGCCGAGCAAGTGGTGGCAACCGGCGAACAGAAAACGGGCAAGGCCATGCCCAACCTACGTTTCCGCATCAACAAGGAACGCCTGCAGATGTACATCAACCTGAAAAATCCGCACGTGCCAAGGAACAGCTGACCAAACTGGAAGAGACCGCCAAAGCCTCTCACAACGACTCTCTGAGCAACGACCTGCTTTATACGCAGGCCAACTATTACTACACCTTCGGCATGAACACACAAGGTGATGCGGCTACCAACCGCCTGATAGGGCAATATAAGGAACAGAAGAACTACGCCAAAGTAGACGAATGCTACAAGACTCTTATCAGTATCGCCCGCAAAGCAAACAATGCCGGACTGGTGGCACGCACCTACGACAAGTACATCCTATGGACCGACTCCGTAAAGGCGCTTACCGCCCAAGAGGAACTGAACGCCCTGAAGAAGAAATATGATGAAAGCCTGGCCACTATCCAGGAGAAAGATGATTCCCTAAGCGCCAAGCAGTACATCATCATCGGGCTTTGCATACTCGCCGCCATCCTTGCCGCCGCACTGGTATTCGGCGCCATCGTATTGCTGCGTTTCATCATCCTCACCCGTAAACAGAAGAAGGCCATCAGCATTGCTAATGAGCACAATGAGCTGAAAACCAAATTTATCCAGAACATTTCCGCCCAAATGGAACCGACACTGGACACGCTCGACGCCTCACTGCCGGGCGTAAAAGCCCTGCATGCATTCTCCAACCATATCCAGGAACTGTCCGAATTGGAAACCACCTTGTCCGAACCCTACGAAGTGCAGGAGAAGAATATCTCCACTTTCTGTGAAGGCATCATGGACAAAATCAAAGGAATGACACAAGAGATGTCACCCTGACCGTGAATGCCCCCAAATTGAATGTGAAAATCAACCCTGAGCAACTGGAACGCGTCTTGCTGCATTTGTTGGAAAACGCCGCCGAGTACACCCCTGCTGGAGGAAAATATGGCTGGACTTCAAGAAACGTGGTGCGCACACCCACCAGTTCATCATCAGCGACACCGGTTGCGGTATCCCCGAGGAGCAACGCGAAAACATCTTCAAGCCTTTCACCGAAGTGAAAGACCTGACGCAAGGCGACGGCCTGGGACTCCCCATCTGCTCACTGATTGCCACCAAGATGAACGGCAGCTTGACACTAGACAGCAGCTACAACAAGGGAGCACGGTTCGTACTGGAACTGCACGCATAAACCATACATAATACAATCTGTATGACCCCTAAATTTGAGAGCCGCTTGCCACCGGCATTATCGGGACAAACGGCTCTCTGTGTATATTAAGGATGTGGTTGTCAACGCAACGCTTCCACCTCTTCCGGTGTCAGTGGAATTTTCTTGCCCAAGCGACGTGCTCCCGTTTCGGTAATCAGATAATCCTCCTCATTACGGATGCCGCCGAAATTGCGGTATTCTTCCACCTTATCGTAGTTGATGAAGTCCATGAACTTCTTCTCTCCTTTCCATAAGTCAATCAGCTCGGGGATGAAGTAGATGCCCGGCTCAACCGTATGCACAAAGCCCGGTTCCAGAGGGATGGCAAGACGCTGGCTCTTGCGGCCGAACTGCGTACTCTTGGGCTGACCGTCATAGCCTACCCAGAGCTCACCCAGGTTCTCCATATCGTGCACATCCAACCCCATCATATGGCCCAGTCCATGGGGATAAAACAAGGCATGCGCCCCTTCGCGCACGGCATCTTCGGCATTGCCCTTCATCAACCCCAGCTCTTTCAGCCCCTCCACCATCACTTGGGCGGAAAGCTCGTACACCTTCATATAGGGAATGCCCGGGCGAAGCGCTTTAACAGACTCCAGATGCATGGCGTTCTGGATTTCGTAAACGGCACGCTGGCGTGGAGTAAAAGTCTTGTCCGCCGGCACGGTAGACGACATGTCACCACAGTAACCCGAAGGCAGCTCGGCGCCGGCATCAATCAAGAAGAGGTCTCCCGGTTGCACCCGGTTGCCGTGATAGTGGTTATGCAGGGTCTGGCCGTTGACAGTAGCAATCGTGGCAAAAGACAGCTCGCAGTTGTTCATCTCGGCGATACGGTTCATTTCGGCCACAACCTCGTATTCGTACATGCCCGGACGAAGCACCTTCATTGCGGTGATGTGCATGTCAGCAGTCACGTCGCATGCCTTTTCTATTTCCGCTATTTCTTCTGTCGACTTGTAGTTGCGCTGTGCCACCACCGCACGGATAAACGGTACAGACCCTTCCTGACGTGCCGGAGGAACACCCAGCCAGTCCATCAGTTTCAACTTATGCTCGGCACGATAAGGGGGCAAATAATGGATGGTCTGTCCCTTCTGTACAGCCTTGTGCAGATAACCGACGATGTCGGCAAAAGGACGGGTTTCGGAAATTCCCACAGCAGAAGCCTTTTCGTGAAGGGTGGGCTGGGTACCCATCCAGACAATATGGTCGATGGTCAGCTCATCGCCAAAAATGATTTCTTTATCTTCATCTATGTCGATGAGAGCTGACAGCCCGGCAAACGACAAGCCAAAATAGTAGAGAAAAGTGGAATCCTGGCGGTAACGGAAAGTATTGTCCTCATAGTTCAAACCTTGTTCATCGTTACCCAAAAACAGTAACACTCCGGAGCCTATCGTTTTTTTCAGCTGGGCCCTGCGCTGCACATACGTTTCTTTAGCAAACATAACATTCCTTGTTTTAGTAGTTATAGGACAAAGATAGCCATAATCTTTGAAAGAAGATAATACAAAAAGGAGATTAATCTATATAGTTCATAATCAGAAGACTATTTTGCCAACGTTTTTCAAGCCTTTGGCAAAGTTTTGCCACCGCGTTGGCAAAGTCTTGCCATAGGCATGGCAAAAGTTTGCCAAGCTATTGGCAAAAGTTTGTTTTCTCTTTTCTTGTTAAATATCATCAGAGAGGTTTCGTGTTATCGAACTATTCACTATTTTTGCGGTAAATATCTGAAAGAAGATGCACAATGAGTGCATTGAATAATTTATAAAAATATGGCACAAGGCTCCCGACAAGTACAGACCCAAGCGCAACAGCAGATACAAACGCTGTCGCCGCAACAAATTCTGGTGGTAAAGCTGCTGGAACTTCCCGCCGTGGAACTAGAGGACCGCGTACGTGCCGAACTTCTGGAAAATCCGGCACTGGAAGAGGGCAAGGAGGATACTCCCGGCGATGAATACCCCGACACACCCGATGCGGAAACCGGCTCAGAAGATGGTGGAGACACTAGCTATGATTCTTTAAGCGATTATCTGAACGAAGACGATATCCCCGACTACAAGCTGCAGGAGAACAACCGCAGCAAAGGGGAGCAGGCAGAAGAAATTCCTTTCTCCGACGCCACCTCCTTCTATGAAACCTTGCGCCAGCAGCTCGGCGAGCAGGACTTGACTCCGCACCAGCGCGAACTGGCCGAATATCTCATCGGCTCGCTGGACGACGATGGCCTGCTGCGCAAATCGCTGGACAGTATCAGCGACGAACTCGCCATCTACGCCGGTATCGACGCTTCTCCCGAAGAGCTGGAAGAAGTATTGAAGATTATACAAGACTTCGACCCCGCCGGTCTGGGCGCCCGCACCCTACAAGAGTGCCTGCTCATCCAGATTCGACGTAAGGAAGCGCAACGGCCCATGCCCTCGCCTCCACAATACTATATAGAAGAAGATATTCTTACCCAGTGCTACGAAGAGTTCACCCGCAAGCATTGGGACAAGATTATGCAGAAATTAGGTATCAGCGAAGATACCCTGCAACAAGCCGTTAAGGAAATCTGCAAGCTGAATCCCCGTCCCGGTGCCTCGCTCGGCGAAGCCATCGGCAAGAACATGCAGCAGATTGTGCCCGACTTCCTGGTAGACACTTATGACGACGGTACCATCAACGTGACACTGAACAACCGCAACGTGCCGGAACTGCGCATGAGCCGCGACTTCACCGAGATGGTGGAAGAACACACCAAGAACCGGGCCAATCAGTCTAAGGAGTCCCGCGAAGCCATGATGTTCCTCAAACAAAAAATGGATGCCGCACAAGGTTTCATCGATGCCGTGAAGCAACGCCAGAATACGCTGATGACCACCATGCAGGCCATCATAGACCTGCAACGTCCTTTCTTCCTCGAAGGAGACGAGTCATTGCTCCGCCCCATGATTCTGAAAGATGTTGCCGAACGCACCGGGTTGGACATCTCGACCATCTCCCGTGTGAGCAACAGCAAGTATGTACAGACCAACTACGGCATCTACCCGCTGAAATTCTTCTTCAACGACGGCTACACAACCGAAGACGGCGAAGAGATGTCTGTACGCGAAATACGCAAGATACTCAAAGAGTGCATTGACAACGAGGACAAGAAAAAGCCTCTGACCGATGACGAACTGACCGAGCTGCTGAAAGAGAAAGGCTATCCCATAGCCCGCCGCACGGTGGCAAAGTATCGCCAACAGATGAATATCCCCGTGGCAAGACTGAGAAGATGAGAGAAAAGGATGAGCGATTAGGGATTAAGGTTTAAAGATTAGTGCATTCAAATAGTAAATTGTAAATAGTCAAATCGTAAATAAAATTAGGTTGTGGAAGAGCATATTATAGCAGATAAAACTTTAATCAGAACAGCGAAAGTGATTTCGGCGGTATTCACACCGTTCTCCATCCCTTTTCTGGCTTTTCTGGTTCTGTTTATATTCTCGTACCTGCGCATCATGCCGTTGCAGTACAAGTTGATAGTATTGGGCGTGGTGTATTGCTTCACCATCCTGATGCCTACACTGACTATCTTCATCTTCCGCAAAATCAACGGTTTCAGTCCGGAAGAACTGGTGGAACGAAAAAGGAGATACATTCCCTTTATTCTGACCATCACTTCCTATGTATTCTGCCTGCTCATGATGCACCGGCTCAATATCCCGTGGTATATGACCGGTATCATACTCTCCGCCCTGGTAGTGATGATAATCTGCGTCATTGTCAACTTAAAATGGAAACTGAGCGAACACATGGCAGGCGCCGGAGCCGTAATTGGTGGACTGGTAGCTTTCAGCGCCTTGTTCAGCTACAATCCCGTATGGTGGCTATGCCTCTTTATACTGGTGGCTGGCGTGCTGGGCACCGCCCGCATCATCCTGCGACACCACACACTGGGCGAAGTTATGGGAGGCTTTGCCGTAGGGCTTATCTGCTCGTTGCTGGTACTCCACCCGCTGAGCAACATACTGTTCCGAATCTTCCTCTTTTAAGAGCCTTGTTTAATTTTTCAATTTTCAACTTTTAATTTTACAAGTATCAACCCTTAAAAAACTAATGATCATGAATTTCCCGACTAATGTAAAGTACACCAAAGAACACGAATGGATTCGCCTGGAAGGTGATGTAGCCTATGTAGGTA
>ENA-OQDL01001378-OQDL01001378.1-human-gut-metagenome-genome-assembly--contig:-NODE-1378-length-12096-cov-2.250982_pt1 | contig 12096 bp, 11 predicted proteins | sample MGYA00242782_ERZ504609 | MGnify/ENA primary metagenome ERZ504609 (study PRJEB26092, sample SAMD00036320) | human gut metagenome | host: Homo sapiens | study: EMG produced TPA metagenomics assembly of... | reverse complement strand
AAGTCTATTTCCGGAGAGAAGGAATCTCGTTGGGTAAATTATAAAAAGACTTTTGCTTCAGTTAAGGAAGAAGCTATCCTAAATATTCCAACTACTGAAGACTTACCTGAAGGTCAAGGAAAAGTACGTATGTCATGGGAAGCCGGATTAGCAGTCGATCATTTCGAAATCATGGAAACGGGTGCCACAGAAGCAACTTCACGTGTTATTTCGTCAACAGAAGCTGCCGCAGGTGAAGCATGGGTTGAAAATTTGAAGTCATTCACTGAATACACGATTACTATTTATAATGGAAATAATCCGCGTGGTTCACAGACTGTTACCATCCCTGGTTTGGAAATCGAATCTACCATCAGTGATATAACAGCAAATTCAGCTGTATTCTCATGGGAAGAAACGGTGGATGTAGATGAATATGCTTGTGTTCTTTCTACCGAAGGAGTACCTGAATCAGGAACCCAATTATCACCAGCAGATATTGCTGCACATAAGGTGGCAATCACAGGTTTGGCTTCCAGTACGGAATATACGGCTTATGCTTTCGCAAACGGCTCTATATGTTCTCGTATCACCTTTACAACTAAGAAAGGTAAACCGACGGGGTATACTGAAATGACATGGGAAGATGCCCTTGCCAACTGGGATAATCTTTCAGGAAAAGTATTAATCAATGTTTCCGGAACAGAAGGATTTGCACAAGAAAAAGAAAGCATTGCTGCTGGCGTGACTCACCTTATTTTCTGGGGTGACAGTCAAGACGGACAGGTTAATATGACTATTAAAAAAGGCATAGGTGCCAGCGGAATATGTGATAAAGTAGAATTCCATAATCTGAATATTACCGATGAAGGAAATGCAACCCTTATTTATCAAAACGGTGCTTCAGGTTGCATCAAAGAAATAGAAGTTACCTCGTGTACAATTACCAATATCCGTGGTATCGTTCGTATGAATGCAAGTACAAGTAATGCTATGTCTGTTACTATTGACGACTGTATCATCAAAGGATTGGGAAGAGCAGCAACATCCAATCATTATGGATTACTTCTTTCTGACAAGGTAACATTAACAACTCTCAATTTAGTGGTTTCCAACACTTCTATTATTGTATCCAAGGGAGCTTCTGCGTCTCAATTCATAAGACACAAGTCAGGACAACCCGGTACAATAACAATCAAAGATTGTACATTCTATGATATGTCAGCAAGTGATGCTTTCTGCAGAGATACAAAAGACATGACAATAACTATATCAAACACCCTGTTTGCCAAAGGTGGAGTTAAACCTTTCTACAACACAAGTTCCGTAGCTACAACCCTGGACGTAAACGGCTTGTATAAGGCTTCTGACTTTTCATTTGTTACACCCGACTGGGGAAAAGACTATACTAGTCTTCCTCTGACTTCCGATCAGCTATTCCCTAATGGTTCAAGTGAAGATTTGACTTTTGGAGCAGATGTTCCTGAAGAATACAGAGTCGGTGACCAACGTTGGAACAAATAACTAAATAAAACTACAAGGTTTTCCGTCAAGTCTGGAATTTGCATTTACTTGACGGAGAATCTTCTCTAAAAAGCAACAGATATTATGAATACAAATTCAATCAATACAATAAGTAAATACTTACTTCTGTTCTTGTTGATTCTTACAGGTGCTTCCTGTAATGACAACGATGATGCAGAAGATACAAGCATCCCTGTTCTGATTTCACAGAATATCAATGATGGTGATGTAGTAGGTCCGAGCGGATATGTAGAACTGACTTTCAGCAAAGCTATGCGTCAGGCTCCGGATACAGAAATCTATTTCAACGGAGGAGTAGTGCGTGTATCCATCAACTACGAAAAAGTACGTTATACCTTCTCTGGTATGGAAAACAAAGAATGTACTTTCGAAGTTCCTGCCGGAGCATTAACGGATATGCAGGGAAGAGCTTACGACGAAGACTTCTTTTTAAGCTTTATTGCCAAATCTGAAATTTCGGGCGGTGGAAAAGTATTCGATGCAATTGTTGATTCAAAAGGGAATGGTGATTACACTACTCTCCAGGCTGCAATCAACGCCATCACTACCCCACCTACCAGTCCTTATAAAATCTTCATTGCCAACGGAACTTATAATGAATGTGTCCGGATCAATAAGAATAAACCATTTGTTCATTTAATCGGTGAGAGCCGTGATGGTGTTAAAATCCAGTTTGCAGTAAACCGTGTAGATGATTCAAGTAATGCTACCTCATGGCCTTATTCTATTTTCAACGAAAATTCACCAGCCCGCAAAGCCGGATATAGTGAAGACCAAAACACAGTAGTGTTGATTGAAGCCACAGACTTTTATGCTGAAAATATTTCAATCATCAATCTTTATGGTGCATTCTCAAATCGTCACACTGGTGGTTTAGGTAAAAACGGACAGGCAGAAGCCTTGATAAACCGTGAAGACCGCTTTGCTTTGAATAACTGTTTGCTTGTCTCCTACCAGGATACATGGTGGACCCGTTATTGGAACAATACAACCCCTCATCGTGCATACGTTTATAACTCATGGATTGAAGGTCATACAGATTATATCTGGGGAAGTGGCGATGTACTTATCGAAAACAGTACATTCTATAATACAGGCAATGACGGTGGTAGCGTTATAACTGCTTCGCGTACCAGTGAAAGCGATAAATACGGATATGTTATAAAAGATTGTACGGTAAACGGTGATGATACAAAATTCTCATTCGGACGTTCCCAAGCCACAACCACGAAAACTGTCTGGATCAACACCAAGTTGAAAATGGATATTATAGATTCACACTGGGGATATGGTGGACAAGTACCTACACTATATGCTGAATATAACACTATCGACAAGAATGGAAATATGATTGCGGAAAGTAAAACAATCACCTCCGGAAACGTTTCCTTCACTAGTTCAGTGCTAACAGCATCCGAAGCTGCTAAATATACATATGAGAATATAATAACTATTGACAGCTGGAACCCGAAAGAGTATATGGAAACTCCCCTTGCAGCACCTACCAATGTCAATCTGTCGGGAAACACTCTGACATGGGATGCAGTATCCGGTGCTGCCGGCTACCTCATCTTTATGAATGGTAACTATGCAGGGCAAACGACAGACACTACCGTTACACTAACCAACACTGACGAAAGCAATATTTATACAGTGAAAACTGTAAGCCAGTACGGTACAGTAAGCGAATAAAACCAATAAGATTTAATAAAGAGTTCTTTGTCACATCATCAGCAAATATAATGTATGAGACAAAGAACTCTATTTTTTTAAAAGATAATTTGTATGCTCAAATCTATTAAAATGGGATTATTGTGCTTCTGTGTAATCAACCTATCGGTTGCTTGCAGCAGCGAAGACCCAAGTATCACCGATGAAACACCGGGACAGAATACCGGTAACGGTGGTAATGAGAACGAAGGTGGTGAAGAAGAGACACCTGCCGAAACGCGTTATGCCTTTCCGGGTGCTTACGGTGCAGGTCGTTATACTACCGGCGGAGCAGGCGGAGATGTATATATAGTAACTTCGCTTGAAGACAACGATAAGACAACACAAGGAACATTACGCTACGCATTAAATCGCACGGGAAAGCGCACGATCGTATTTGCAGTAAGTGGATTGATAGAACTGAAAAGCCCCTTGAGGATAACCAACGGAGATGTAACGATTGCCGGCCAGAGTGCACCGGGTGACGGTATTTGCCTGAAAGGACATCCCGTATCCGTACAGGCGGACAACGTAATCATCCGTTTCATGCGTTTCCGCATGGGATCGGACAACTTTACAACAGAAGCAGAAGCCGACAGCGGTGATGCATTGTGGGGAAAGCAACATAAAAATATTATCATTGACCATTGTTCGATGAGTTGGAGCACTGATGAATGTGCTTCTTTCTACGATAACACTAACTTTACCATGCAATGGTGTATCATCAGCGAAAGTTTGAATCGTTCGGTACACACCAAAGGTAATCACGGTTACGGAGGAATATGGGGAGGATCACCCGCTACATTCCACCACAATTTATTAGCCCACCACAGCAGCCGTACACCACGTTTATGCGGTAGCCGCTATACAGGGAAACCGGAAAATGAAAAACTCGATTTACGAAATAATGTTTTCTATAACTGGGGACCGACCAATGGTGGCTATGCAGGAGAAGGAGGAAGCTATAATTTCGTGAACAACTACTACAAGCCCGGACCAGTTACCAATACCAAGAAAAATATTGTAAACCGTATCTTCCAACCTAACGGTGATGACGGTACAAATAAAAACACCAAAGGTATATGGGGTACTTTTTATCTGAAAGGAAACTATTTTGATGGCACATGTCCTGAATTGAAAGCCGAATATCAATCTCTGCTTACTTCTGTAAACAATGACAACTGGCAAGGGTTACACCCCAATGCAACAGAAGCCGTTCCTTTACCCGATGGAGGAGAAAAAGCACTTCAGTCAAGTAACGAATTTACTATTTCCGAAGATGCATCCGAATTCACTCAATCGGCAAAAGAAGCTTATGAATCAGTATTAAAGTATGCCGGTGCTTCCTTAAAATATGATGATGTCGATAAACGCATCATAGCCAACGTTCGCAACGGAGATTATACGGCAGACGGCAGCAATGGCAGTGAAAAGGGACTCATTGATAAAGCCAGCGATGTAGGTGGCTGGCCGGAATATAAAAAGGAAACCGGTCCAAAAGACACCGACGGCGACGGCATCCCTGATGAATGGGAGACTGCCAACGGTTTGAACCCCAAAAGTAAGGCCGACGGTGCCAAATATACTCTAAGTAAAACGTATACCAATCTGGAGGTTTACCTCAACAGTCTGGTAGAAACGTTGTATCCCAACAAATAAATCGTCTATATCCCCAAACAGTTAAAAGATAATGAAGCAGAAAATATCTCTATTTTATGTAGCTATTGCATTCAGCATCGCAGGATTATGTACCTCATGCTCTTCCGACGATCCTGTAGATTGATAACAGGTGGAGGAACAAATAATCCAGGTGGGACATCTTCTGATGTCAAGCAACTGGATTATGGAGAACTTCTTGCTTTCCCATACGCCGAAGGCCACGGTCGCAATACCACCGGAGGACGCGGAGGAAAAGTTTATCATGTGACTAGCCTTGAAGACGACACCAGTGGAAGTATCAGCGGAAGTCTGCGCTGGGCTATGAAACAAGACGGTCCTAAAACGATTGTATTTGATGTGTCGGGTACCATCTATTTGAAATCGGAATTAAAAACCCAGAAAGATGATCTGACCATTGCCGGACAAACATCACCGGGCGGTATCTGTATCGCCAATTACCCATTTACGATTAATTCCAGCAATATCATCATTCGTTTCATCCGTTTTCGCCCCGGAAACTCTAACGTAGACTGCGACGGATTAGGAGGTTGTGACAAACAAAATGTAATCATCGATCATTGTTCAGTAAGCTGGGGAAGCGATGAATGTCTTTCTGTCTATGGTATGCAAAATTCTACCGTACAATGGTGTTTAGCTTATCAAGCCTTACGTGTGACTGATGTAAAGATCAATGCTGCCACAGGTAAATTCGCTTCTCACGGATATGGCGGTAACTGGGGAGGAAACTATGCCTCTTACCACCATAACCTGATAGCCCATTGCGAAAGCCGTGTTCCACGCCTTGGTCCCCGATATACTACATTAGCACTGAACAACAACGATGGAGAGCGAGTGGATATGCGCAACAATGTTTACTACAATTGGGGAGGCGAAGGCTGCTACGGTGGTGAAGCGCAACACGTGAATATCGTTAACAACTACTACAAGCCAGGCCCCGGAACCGATGAAAGCGGTAAAGCAGACCGTGCTTACCGTATCGCCAAGCCGGATGTATATCCGGAAAATTACTCCGGCGAAGCTTACAAAAAATGGCTTCAAACTTGGGGGAAGTTTTATATCGACGGAAATAAAGTGGTAGGCAATACGACTGTTAGCAATGATAACTGGACAAAAGGCGTATTTGAACAAATGGATAATAAAACTGTGCAACTACGGAGCTTTGGAACCAACATACCCAGATAAAATCAAGTTCACCGGTAGTTAAGACAGGAAATGTAAGAACTCATACGCCGGATGAGGCTTATGAACGTGTGATGAGCTATGCAGGAGCCAGCAACTATCGTGATAAAGTCGACGAGTTGATAATTAGCGACGTTAAAAACAGAAAAGCAAGTTGCACGGGAGATGCCAGCAAATGGGAAGGTCTTTCCGGCTACTCACAAAACAAAAGTGGATATATCAACGACCCGAAAGATGTCTGCACAGCCTTAGGAGTAAGTGATCCCTACGATGTTCTGAAATCTGTAACCAATGCAAACGTGAAAGATACGGACGGTGACGGTATTCCCGACTACTGGGAAGAAGAATATGGTTTGAATCCCAAGAAATCTGCTGATGGAAAAGAAACGACTATTGACAAAAACGGGAAGTACACTAATCTGGAAATGTATCTCAATAGTCTGGTGCACGAAATCATGGTAAATGGTGCGACAGGTGGCAGTGTTATAGAATAATTTTAGTAAATTCAAACCCAAATGATAAATTAGTAATGAAAAAGAATATATTAGCAATCTGTAGTTTGATATTGGCTTTTCCTCTAGTGGGACAAGCCATGCAACCTGCCATTTCGGTTGAAAAAACATCAAAGGACTATCCTACCCCGGATCGTTCCAAAGTTCTCGCCTTCCCCGGTGCCGACGGAGCAGGAAAATATACCACCGGTGGTGCCGGAGGTACTGTATACACTGTTACGTCCCTTGGCAGACGACGGTTCGGAAGGGACACTTCGCTGGGCTATCAGCAAGAAAGGTCCCCGCACCATTATCTTTGCGGTTAGCGGAATTATTGAATTACAAAAAGCATTAAAACTCAGCAATGGTGATGTGACCATTGCAGGACAGACAGCTCCGGGTGATGGCATTTGCCTGAAAAACTATACATTCTCTATTCAGGCAGACAATGTTATCGTCCGTTTCATCCGTTCCCGTATGGGAGTCGACATCAAACAAAAAGGTGACGACTCAATGAATGGTACTAAAGCGCACCAAAACATTATCATAGACCACTGCTCCATGAGTTGGTGTACGGACGAATGTGCCACATTCTATGATAACCGTAATTTCACACTTCAGTGGTGCATCATCAGTGAAAGTCTCGCCAATTCTATCCACGAAAAGGGAGCACATGGTTATGGGGGTATCTGGGGTGGACAACCTGCTACTTTTCACCATAACTTACTCGCCCATCACACTAACCGCACACCCCGTCTTTGCGGAAGCCGTTATACGGGTCGTCCGGAAGATGGAAAAAAGTGGAATTATTCAATAATGTGATTTATAATTATGGCAGTGACGGTGCTTATGCCGGTGAAGGAGGTTCCTACAACTTTATCAATAACTACTATAAACCGGGACCTTTCAGTGCGACAAAAGGTTCTTTCAAACGCTTGTTTACAGCGTATGCCGATGATGGCAAAAACAACAATAAAGCAGGTGTTCATGGTGTATTCTATTTCAAAGGTAACTATATGGATCCTACCTGTCCCAAACTGACCGATAAGCAGAAAGAGGCTCTTTATAAAGTGAATATGGATAACTCTTACGGACTGGTTATCAAAAAGGACTTTGCCACAGAAAAGGAAGTACTGTCTAAAAAAGCATTTGACATAGCCGAACATACTTCTTTGCAACCTGCCAAGAAAGCCTACAAAGATGTTCTCGAGTTTGCCGGTGCTTCATATCGCCGTGACGCCATAGACCAACGCATCGTAGATGAAACTCTCAAAGGCACTTATACTTACGAAGGTTCTCACGGAAGCACGAATGGAATGATTGACCAACCGTCTGATGTAGGAGGATGGCCGGAATATAAATCAGAAACAGCACTTGTTGATACAGATGGTGATGGTATTCCCGATGAATGGGAAAAGAAACACAACCTTAATCCCAATGATCCTTCAGACGGAGCCAAATATACATTAAGCCCGGAATATACTAAACCTGGAAATGTATATGAACAGCCTTGTGAATCATCTATACCCTAAAAAATAATTTCGGATAACCAAGATGAGGGTAAATGTATCGGAACTCTCATAAACTAAAAAATCACCCTCGCCACAGATAGTTGTAGTGAGGGTGACTTTCGATAAAAGGGGAGCTTTGAACATACCCCCTTTCTATTTCTTTCCTTTCCTATTATTATCTCCCCACTCTATCCCGATACTCTGTAGGCGTCATTCCAACCTGTGCTTTAAAGCATTTACTGAAATAACGCGGATCATTAATGCCGACCATATACGAAATCTGGGTCATATTAAATTCTCCGGTTTCTATTAATTGTGTAGCCCGCTTGATACGCATTTCTTTGATAAATTCAATCGGAGCCAATCCGGTAAGTGTTTTCAGCTTCTTGAAGAAGACAGAACGGCTGACAGCCAGTTCCCGAACCAAATCATCTACCACCAGTTCTCCATTATCCATGTTCTGCTCCATCAATTCAATCAATTTATCCATAAACTTACGGTCGTTGGGAGACATTTCGAGAGTTGTAGGTGGAGTTTCGGACACATCTTCTTCAGCAGACGGCATATCCGTAGCCACAGGCACTTCCTCCTGACCGGTAGAAATATTGATATGCATCAGACTATCCCGGTAGAAACTTTGCAGTTTCTTACGCTGCATCAACAGATTTTCCACACGTGCTTGCAGATAGGTAGCACTGAAAGGCTTCGTTATATAATCATCCGCACCATATTCCAATCCCTCCAGTTTGCTTTCAATCGTAGTTTTGGCAGTAAGCAAAATGATAGGTATATGGCTGGTCGTCATATCCGCACGCAGTTCACGCGTCATTTCGATACCGTCTTTTTTCAGGCATCATCACGTCACTGATGATAATATCCGGCAGGTACTTCAAAGCCTTGTTTGCCCCCTCCTTACCGTCAGCAGCTTCCACCACCCGGTACATCGGAGAAAATATACTGCGCAAGAATTCACGTAACTCCTGATTATCTTCGACTAACAGCATCAATTCTTTGGAGTTCTCTTCTTTCGCAAATTCTTCCCCATACACATCATCAATCTTCTCCGAATCATCGCTTACCAACGTTTCAGACTGAATGGAAGAATTGGCAATATCCACTACCTGTCCCATTCTTGCCGGAGCATCCGCATCTTCCAGAATAAACTCGGCTTCCTTATCGTAATGTTCTTTTCCCTTGAGGAAATCGACTTTGAAGCAACTCCCTTCTCCCAAATGACTATCAACGGAAATAGTCGCTTTATGCATTTCCACCAACTCTTTCACCAATGAAAGTCCGATACCCGTACTAGCCTGATTGAAAAGATTCTTATCTACCAGATTCTCAAAACGGACAAACAGTGACTTCTTTTTGTTTTCTGCGATACCGATCCCCTGATCTTGCACACCGATAGAAACTGTCTTTTCATCTTCCCGGATAAACATCGTAATCATCTTGCCATTCGGCGTATATTTAAATGCATTGGAAAGCAAATTGAATACAATCTTTTCCAGCTTATCGGCATCCACCCAAAGATAAAGATGTTCCTTTTCGGTCTGGAACAGGAAATCAATCCGATGTTCCTCGGCCACAGCTTCAAAATTATCCATCACCTTACGGACGAAAGGTACAATATCCACCCGCTGCACCTGCATCTTCATCTTCTTATTCTGAATCTTGCGGAAGTCCAGAATCTGATTGACAAGACGGAGCATCCGATTCGTGTTCCGTTCAACCACCACTAACTGTTCGCGAGCATCAGCCGGCAATTTATCATTCTTCAAGACCTGCTCCACCGGACCAGCTATCAACGTAAGCGGAGTACGCAACTCATGCGATATGTTAGTAAAGAAACGCAGTTTTATATCTGAAATCTGCTGTTCGACCGAAACTTCATGCTTCAACCGATAAATAGTAAACAGGATATAAACGGCTACGAGAATAATAATCAGAATAAAAAGAACATAAAGCACATAAGCTACCGGCGTCTCCCAGAAAGAAGGCAGAATAACAATGTTCAGTATACGTTCATTATCCACCCACACACCATCACTATTCGTTGAACGAACACGGAGCACATACTCTCCTTTCGGAAGATTCGTATAAGTCACACTACGCTGCTTGTCGGCAAAAGTCCATTGTTTCTCAAATCCGTCGAGAATATAAGCATACTGTATATTCTGCGGATTAGTATAATCGAGTGCAGCGAAGTGAACGGAGAAAATATTCTCTTTGTGTGAGAGCACCAATGGGTCGGTATCGTCAATATCCACCTTCAACAAGGAGTTATCTCCGGGCGTAATATCCTCATTAGTCACCATCAGTTTGGAGAATACGATAGGTGGGATATAGCTACTCTTACGAATAGAGTCGGGATTAAATATAAAGACTCCCCCACTGGCACCGAAAAGCATACTTCCTTTAGCCGTCAATGTGGAAGCCGCTTCACTAAAGCGCACTGGGAAAGTAATACTACGTTCGTCGTAACTTTCAAAACGTTCTTCAGACGGGATAAATTTACAAATTCCATTCTCCGTACTAATCCATAAATTCTCCTTACTATCTTCGCGGGCAGAAAGCAAGACGTCGGAAGGAAGACCGTCCAGTACGGAATATGATTTGAACTCTCCGTGGCCGTCCTTACTGATAGATATCAGTTTGTTGAGTCCCCCACCGAAAGTAGCCAGATACAGTTCCTTTTTCTTAGTGGAAATAATCCAATGGACATCATTATTACTCAGACTTTGCGTATCGTTCGGCATACGGGAGAAATGATAAAACTGCACATCCTCCGGTTTCTTAAAGTTCTCATCAAAAGCAACAGCTCCCGTAGTTGTACCTACCCACAGGCGTCCATTATTATCGGAAGTAATGAAAACGCGCTTTGTAGCAAGGATCAATCGGATACCCTTTCAGATTATTCCGGTGATTGATAAACAATGTCTTTCCTGCTTCATTCTGCGTGATATAATTGATACCTCCGGCAAAAGTAGCTACCCAAATACGACCATAATGATCTTCATAGATACAATACACATTATTATCGCTCAAACTGTACATATCCTCTTCACGATGAAGATAACGGGTCAGTTTATAAGACATTCCGTTGGAAGAAGTCGGCTCGGCACGGACAAGTCCGTCTCCTTTTGTTGCAATCCAGATGATTCCTTTCGAATCCTGAATAACAAAATAAACAGTTCCCAACATGGGAGTACCGGTAGTAGAAACGATGCCGCTTTCGGTCAGGTATCCTTTATAAGCTTTATCGGCATCATACATACGAAGCATACCATCTTTCAAGCCAACCCACAGATTACCCAGTTTGTCTTCGCACAGGGCACGTACCTCATTATGCAATGATTCATGTTCATGCGGCATGGGAGTCATCATCGCAAAAGGTACATTCCGATAAGTCACCTTCTCCAATCCTTGGAGTGGGTGCAAAGCCATAAATTACCTTGTTTGTCGGAGAAAGCCGAATGAATCTTATTGGAAAAACGCCAGTCACGACTACCCAGTCCATTATAGAAAGGAACCAATCGTTTTTTTTGAGGATCGAAGTAAGATGAAACCTCCTCCATAAGGTGTACCCAAAGATACCCGTTTACATCTTCATGGATATGGAAGGCCGGACGGGAACGTTCAGGATTACTGTATTCAATAAGAATCTGTTCACGGGTCACCACTCTGGTCGAGGGATTAAAATGGGCTACAACACCCGGTTCTTCCTGCTCGAACCACACTTCCGAAGAACGGTCTACATAAGCAGAAAGGATTGGTTTTGCGGGTAAAGCCTTACAAGTCAGGAATGAGTAATGCACATTTGTTTTGGTCCGCAGGTTATAAGTAAAGAAACCATCCGAATCGGTAGTAATTACAGAAACGTCCGGTGCAACGGGGTGAATGGAAGTGATCTGCCCTTTTGTAGGAAGTTCGATCAACGTAAATTCTCCGCTATCTTTCTGATAAGACCAGATACGTCCCTGATCCGAAGCAAAGCAGAT
>ENA-OQDL01001377-OQDL01001377.1-human-gut-metagenome-genome-assembly--contig:-NODE-1377-length-12110-cov-4.183927_pt1 | contig 12110 bp, 9 predicted proteins | sample MGYA00242782_ERZ504609 | MGnify/ENA primary metagenome ERZ504609 (study PRJEB26092, sample SAMD00036320) | human gut metagenome | host: Homo sapiens | study: EMG produced TPA metagenomics assembly of... | reverse complement strand
ACCTGCCAATAACGGTAATCCGGATGAGTTCGATTACGCCCGTTATCTTCTTCGGAAAGGGATAAGTGGAACAGCGTACGTACATGCCGGACATTGGTGTGCGATTGGTTGCGACAGCACTCTCGCTTTTCGTCAGCAGGCTTTGGAGTGCCGGAGCAGGCTGGTTGCTTTATATCGGGATATGGGGTTTCGGGGAGATGAATTGGCGGTACTCTCTGCGCTTACAATAGGAGACAAAGAAGAGCTGAGTGAGAGTATCGTAGAGACGTATTCGGTTGCCGGAGCCAGCCATGTACTGGCACTTTCCGGGCTGCATATCGGCTTTATTTCCGCCCTGTTGCTGTTTGTCCTGTCTCCTTTGTGGATTAGGTGGCGGTTTTTAAAGCCGTTTTTGTTTCTGTCTGTAATCCTCTTGTTGTGGGGATTTGCTTTCCTTACAGGGTTGTCTTCTTCCGTGGTACGTGCGGTTGTCATGTGCTCATTTGGATTACTTTCCATGCTGATACCTGCCTGCCGGAAGCTTACTTTGAATACATTGGGGGTTACGGCTTTCCTGATGCTGCTGTTTAACCCTGTCTGGCTGTTTGATGTGGGATTTCAGTTGTCTTTTTCGGCTGTTGCAGCTATTGTACTGTTACAACCCGGGCTATACGGGTTGTTATCGGTGAAGAACCGCCTTTTGCGTAAGGCGTGGGGGCTGGTTACTGTTTCCGTTGCCGCCCAGATAGGAACGGCTCCGTTGGTAATGCTCTATTTTTCACGCTTTTCCACACACTTCCTCTTGACTAATTTGTTGGTAATCCCGTTGGTTTCGTTGATTGTGTATGCGGCTGTTATATTGCTTGTCCTGACTCCTTTTCCTGTCTTGCAACAGCTCTTTGCCGATGTGGTAGAAATACCGCTAAGGATGCAGAATGCTTTGCTCCGTTGGATAGAACAGCTCCCTTTGGCTTCCATAGACCGGATTTGGGTCGATATATGGGATGTCTTCCTGTTTTATTGTTGCCTGTTGTTGTTCTGCCGTGTTTGGATGAGGCGTACGGCAGCGAATGTGTATATCGCTTTGTCAGCCCTGCTGCTATGCGTCTCCTATCATTCGTATGCGTTTATCACAGATGCTCCCCGGCGCAGCATTGTTTTTTATAATGTCCGTGGCTGTCCGGCAGTGCATTGTCTGGCAGATAACTCCGCTTCATGGCTGGTCTGCGCCGATACACTGCCCGATGTCACCCGGTTGGAACGTTCGCTTTCTTCCTACTGGAACCGTTTGCGCCTGGAACGTCCTGACGTGATTGAGGGAGATTGTTTGCTTCCTGAAATTTCAGTCCGTAACAAAACCGTTTTCTATGCAGGGAAACGCATCTGTCTGTTGTACGACGACCGTTGGGGCAACAAGATATCCGGTGTGCCTGTTTTTATTGATTATCTGTATGTTTCTCACGGTTATAAGGGAGATATGCAGGAACTCGTTTCCTTGTTTGAAGTAGGTACGGTAGTGATTGACGCATCTCTTTCCGAATACTATCGGGAGAGGATTATCAGCGATTGTGTCCGGTTGGGAATTCCTTATCTTCCTCTTTCCGAAAAAGGTTCTGTGCACATATTATTATAAATCATAAACTTTTTCGTACTTTTGCCCTTTCTTTTGTTGCAGGTGAGACGAAGTTGTTCCGGATATGCAACGTAAACTGTAAAATAGCGAGTAACTATATGTTGACCAAAGTAATAGATCAATCTAAAATAGACCACTTTGCCAAGTGGCTGGAACGTGCGGATAAAATAGTTATTGTTGCCCATGTGGCTCCCGACGGAGATGCAGTAGGCTCTTCTCTGGGGTTGTGGCATTTTCTTAATACGCAGGACAAGGATGCGACTGTCATTGTTCCCAATGCTTTTCCCGATTTCCTGAAATGGATGCCCGGCAGCAAGGATATACTTCTGTACGACCGTTATAAGGAGTTTGCCGACAAATTGATAGCGGAAGCCGATGTCATCTGTTGCCTTGATTTCAACGCTATCAGCCGTATCGATGCTATGGCAGACGCCGTGTTGGCTTCTCCTGCGCGGAAGATACTGGTAGACCATCATTTGAATCCTGAAGATTTTTGCAGAATCATCATTTCCCATCCCGAAATATCCTCGACTTCCGAGCTGGTGTTCCGCCTGATTTGCCGCATGGGCTATTTCAGTGACATCACCAAAGAGGGAGCTGAATGTATCTATACCGGTATGATGACCGATACGGGTGGCTTTACGTACAACTCCAATAACCGTGAAATTTATTTTATAATCAGTGAGTTGCTTTCGAAAGGTATCGACAAGGATGATATTTACCGGAAAGTGTACAACACCTATTCCGAAAGCCGTCTGCGTCTTATGGGGCATGTGCTGTCGCAGATGAAAGTCTATCCGGAGCATCGTGCCGCCCTGATTACGCTGACTAAGAAGGAACAAGGTAATTTCAATTATATCCGTGGCGATAGCGAAGGGTTTGTAAACATACCGTTGAGCATTAAAAATGTCGTTTTCTCCTGCTTCCTGCGTGAAGATACGGAAAAGCCGATGATAAAGGTATCCCTGCGTTCGGTAGGCAGTTTCCCCTGCAACCGGCTGGCTACAGAATTCTTTAATGGCGGCGGACATTTAAATGCTTCCGGCGGAGAATTTTACGGTACATTGGAAGAGGCTAAAAAAGTGCTGGAACTTGCATTGGAAAAATTCAAACCGCTGCTTAATGCCAAAGGATAAAAAAACAGCGGTTGTAAAGGTTAAAAGATACGAACTTTCTACTTGCAACTTTTAACTTTCGGGTAAATCAGATATTTTTGTACGAAATTACTAAATAACAGAAATGAAGAAACTTACTTTATTCTTTTTATCCTTACTGGCATTCGGCTTGGGTTTTCAGGCGTGTGATGACGGCAAGACCTATGCGGAAATGCTTGATGAGGAAAAAGACGGTATAAATGACTTTATCAAAAAGGAAGGCATCAAGGTCATCTCTCAAAGCGAATTTTATGCGCAGGATTCTACTACCAACGTCGAGGAGAATGAGTATGTGCAGCTTGCCAGCGGAGTGTACATGCAGATAGTGGATAAAGGCTCTGAAAATGCAGCCGACACTGTGAAAAACAACGATGAAGTGCTGGTGCGTTTTATGGAATATAGCATTCTTGACAAAGATACCACATTGTCCAACCTGAATGCGGTGGAAACCGTAGATGCATTCCGCTATGCGGTAACTCCTTCGTCCATTGCAGGGACATTCCTGCAGGGATATATGATGACTTATTATTCATCACCGACAGTTCCGGCAGGCTGGCTTGTCCCGTTGACTTATGTTCGCGACATGGCTCATGTCAAACTGATTGTTCCTTCCAAGATGGGGCATCAGACAGCCATGCAATATGTCTACCCTTATTTTATGACATCCGGAAACTTCAAATTTGGAAATAACTAACCATTTATTTAAATAATTAACCTATGACTCTAATCAAATCTATCTCTGGAATCCGCGGAACAATAGGCGGTGGTGCAGGCGAGGGGTTGAATCCGCTCGACATCGTGAAGTTTACTTCGGCATACGCTACGCTTATCCGCAAAACGTGTACAGTAAAAAGCAACAAAATTGTAGTAGGCCGTGATGCACGCATCTCGGGTGAGATGGTAAAGAATGTGGTGGTAGGCACGCTCATGGGTATGGGCTGGGATGTAGTGGACATCGATTTGGCTTCTACTCCGACTACCGAACTGGCTGTTACCATGGAAGGTGCCAGCGGAGGTATCATCCTGACTGCTTCTCACAATCCCAAGCAATGGAATGCCTTGAAACTTCTGAATGAGAAAGGAGAGTTCCTGAACAAGGAGGAGGGCAACGAAGTGCTTCGTATTGCCGAAGCTGAAGAGTTCGACTTTGCCGAAGTGGACAAGCTCGGCTCTTATCGCAAAGACCTTACTTATAACCAAAAGCATATCGACAGTGTGTTGGCGCTTGACCTGGTGGATGTGGAAGCTATCAGGAAAGCCGATTTCCGCGTAGCCATTGATTGTGTAAACTCCGTAGGCGGCATCATTCTTCCGCAACTGCTGGAACAGCTCGGAGTGAAGCATGTGGAGAAACTCTACTGCGAGCCTACCGGTAATTTCCAGCACAATCCGGAACCTTTGGAAAAGAATTTGGGCGACATCATGAACCTTATGAAAGGCGGTAAGGCAGACGTTGCTTTTGTGGTAGACCCGGATGTAGACCGTTTGGCCATGATTTGTGAGGACGGTAAGATGTACGGTGAAGAATATACGCTGGTTACCGTGGCCGACTATGTGTTGAAGCACACTCCGGGCAATACGGTTTCCAACCTGAGTTCTACCCGTGCGTTGCGTGACGTAACACGTAAGTACGGTCAGGAATATTCCGCTTCTGCTGTAGGCGAAGTGAATGTAACTACCAAGATGAAAGAGGTAGGCGCTGTTATCGGTGGCGAAGGCAATGGTGGAGTTATTTATCCTGCCAGTCACTACGGACGCGATGCTTTGGTAGGTATTGCCTTGTTCCTCAGTCACCTGGCGCACGAAGGTAAGAAGGTTAGCGAATTGCGTGCCACTTATCCGGCCTATTTCATGGCAAAGAACCGTGTAGACCTGACTCCGGATACGGATGTCGATGCCATCCTTGCCAAAGTAAAAGAAATCTATAAGAACGAAGAAATCAATGATATTGACGGTGTAAAGATTGACTTTCCCGACAAATGGGTACATTTGCGCAAGAGTAACACGGAACCGATTATTCGCGTTTACAGCGAAGCGGCTACGCCGGAAGCAGCCGAAGAAATTGGTCGGCAGATTATGAAAGTAATTGAAGACTTGGCAAAATAATTGTACCGTTCTTTAGAACACAGAAACACAAAGAAACAGAGTTTAGCTGTCTACTCTCTGTATCTTTGTGTTTCTGTGTTTTTTATGTTGTTACAGTTGAATGATTCTCCCTATCTCTTGCTCGAAATTGGGAGTGAATATCCCTTTCCCTATATTTTCTTTAATTTCCTCTGTACTCCAGAAGCGTCCGCCATCCAGCTCGTCGCTGGGATGTATCTCTCCGTCATATACGGTTTTGTGCACAAAGACAAGCTCCTTTTCGCGTGCGGATTCAAAAAACATAGCTGGTAAACGGTTTCCGGTGCGAAGTCGGTTATCCCTAATTCCTCGCGCACTTCCCGTTTCAGTGCCATTTCTACGCTTTCGCCTAAATCTACGTGCCCGCCTACCGAGGTATCCCATTTGCCGGGTTGTATGTCTTTCCATTCGGGACGTTTTTGCAGGTATAATTCTCCTTTGGAATTGAATACATGCAGATGAATTACGGGGTGCAACAGTTTGCTTCCGTTGTGACACTCACCGCGGGTGGCTGCACCTATGATGTTTCCCTGCTCGTCAACAAGAGGAAACATTTCCTGGTTATTGTCGCTATTCATTAATTCTGAGCTTTTTGTTGGTTTTATCGATGAAAATGGTGCATTCTCCGAGAATAGTTACGGTATCAGCAAAGACGAATCACCGTAACTCAAAAATCGGAAATCATGGGCAAGCGCATAATCGTAAATCTTGCGCCAATCTCCATGCAGAAACGCTGAGACAAGCAGCAGCAATGTGCTTTGCGGCTGGTGGAAGTTGGTAACCATGGCTTTTACGATTCTATATTCGTATCCCGGAGCAATGATGATTTGCGTGCTGGAATGCAACGTTTCCATGTGATGCCGGTCGAGGTAGGCTATGATTGCCTGCAAAGCATCTACAGCGGGTGTTGCTGCTGTTTCAAGCGCTGTTTCATAAGGTTGCCATTGTTTTACATGCAAATCTTCTTCCGTAGCGTTAGGATTGTGCAGCAGAGTAACGCCTATGTGATAGAGGCTTTCCAGTGTACGTACAGAGGTTGTCCCTACTGCAATGGCTTTTCCTTCATGTGCTACCAGCTTCTCCAGCGTACTTCGATTGACGGATATGTATTCCGTGTGCATTTCGTGCCCTTCTATCTCTTCGCTTTTGACAGGTTTGAACGTGCCGGCTCCTACGTGCAGGGTCAGTTCTTCCAATGCTACCCCTTTTTCACGCAAAGCGTCCAAAACCCGTGGAGTGAAGTGCAGACCGGCTGTCGGTGCGGCTACCGAACCTTTTATCTTGGAATAAACGGTCTGGTAAGTCTCCTTGTCACTCTCCTGCGTCTCCCGGTTCAGATAAGGAGGGATGGGTAGTTCGCCGAACACTTCGAGAATATCGGCGAATGTTATTTCCGGATTGTTCCAGCGGAAATCCACCCAATGGCTGGTTCCATGGCACGCACCGCGTTCGGCGGTCAGGGTAAGCGGCTTTCCTTTCACGGTTATTTCCCGTTTGAGCGCACCTTCTTTCCATTTCTTCAGATTGCCTATCATGCAGAGCCATGCGGCATGCTCCGTTTGCTGGAAGTTGAGGGCATAGTCGTTGGGTTGGATCGGTTCGAGACAGAATACTTCGATAAGCGCTCCCGTTTCTTTATGGAAGTGCAGACGCGCCTGAATAACTTTGGTATTATTGAAAATCATCAGGCTGTTTGCCGGCAGATAGTCGGGCAGCGAAGTGAATATGTCTTCGGTAATTTCGCCGTGGCGATACAACAATAGCTTGGATTGGTCGCGTACAGGCAGTGGAAACTTGGCGATGCGTTCATCCGGTAACGGATAATTGAATTCGCTGATTCTAATATGTTTGGGATCTTCTTTCATATCTTTATTTTATTAGCGGACTGCAAAGGTACGGATATTTGGGAAGATTTGGATTATATACAGCCAATTAATGACATATCAGTCATAAGGTCATTCCGGTTCATGGATACACAATGTATTTCTTGCCAATACAAAAAAGGTATGTTTGTATATAATCATCAAATAATTTCTAACTTTGCGAGAGATAAAAGAAGATGTCTGAACCGTATGTTTATAATGGTTCCGATGTGTCTTCCGGATAATGATTAAAAAACAGAATGGAAATTATGAAAATAGGAGATAAAGTGCGCTTCCTCAGTGAAGTAGGTGGCGGTGTTGTAACGGGATTCCGGGGAAAAGATATAGTGTTGGTGGAAGATGCCGATGGGTTTGACATTCCGATGCCGGTGCGTGAATGTGTGGTGATTGAAACGGATGATTACAATATTCCTACTCCTGCTTCCAAAGCAGCCAAGAAGAAGGCGGAGGAGCAATCGGCTGCGCGTATGGCTTCGGCAGCCTCGAAGCCGGTATCTTCCGTTTTGGACTCCGGACGGCAGATAGAGTGTCCGGCCAAACCTCAGGTATCTGTTTATCGTCAGCCGGAAATGAAAGGCGGAGATGTGCTGAATGTGTATCTTGCCTTTGTTCCGGAAGATATCAAGGCGGTAAGCACTACTCCGTTTGAGGCTTATTTGGTGAATGATAGCAATTACTGCATGTATTATACCTATTCGAGTGCGGAGGGCAAGTCGTGGACTACCCGTTCTCATGGTTTGATAGAACCGAATACGAAACTCTTGTTAGAGGAATTTGAAAAATCGGAATTGAACGACCGGGAGCGTGTAGCTGTTCAGTTGGTGGCGTTCAAGGACAACCGTTCTTTCGCCATGAAACCTGCCGCCAATGTGGAAATCCGTATTGATACGGTGAAATTCTATAAGTTGCATACTTTTCAGCCTACCGATTTCTTTGATACTCCAGCACTAGTGTACGATGTAGTGAGGAATGATGCTCCTGCCAGGCAGGTTTATGTGTCGGCTGAGGACTTACAGGATGCTCTGATGCAAAAGAAAGCAACAGACAGTCCGTCCAGACCCCGGACTATCGTGAAGCGGGGCGGCAAAAATGAAATCATCGAAATAGACCTGCATATCAGTGAACTGTTGGATGATACGCGCGGCATGAGTAACAGCGAGATATTGAACTATCAGCTGGATAAATTTCGTGAGGTGATGGAACAGTACAGGAATAAGCGTGAACAACGCATAGTCTTTATTCACGGCAAGGGTGACGGCGTGCTTCGTAAAGCGTTGCTGGATGAGTTGAAACGGAAATATCCGGCTTGTAAGACGCAGGATGCTTCCTTTCAGGAGTATGGCTTTGGAGCTACTATGGTGACGGTAAAATAAGGTATATGCGATGCAGGTTGGTAAGGAAAACAGGATTCTTATCTTAATCTTTCTATGTTTGGCAGTGGCATTGCCGGGTGCCTGTACTTATAAAGGCGGCAGTGGCAGAGTTTCTGAAATGCAGGAATTCGATTCTTTTTTCAGCACTCACAGCGATTCCGTAGTGATGGCGCCGCGCTGGATGAAAGCACAGGCATTGCAGAGAATGGAAAGAACCAAAGATAGTATGGTGCGGTATAATTATCTTGCTGTTGCCTTGAAAACCTGTCTGGCAACTTCCGACTTCGACTCCGCACAACTTTTGCTCCGGCAAGTTGAGGCGTTTGTTGGCAGACAGCCTTTTTCGCATCGGTTGGCCGATTTGCAGTCCGAATGTTTTAATATAAAGGGTAATGTCTATTCGCGAAAGGGCTATATAGATTCTGCCGCGGTCTGCTTCAAGGAGGCCTATGAAGCAAGATTGAAAGGAACAAAATTCGAGGTGATTCCTGATATCCTGATAAATCTTGCTGATGCTACCAACCATTTGGGCAGACCGGATATGGGTGCTTTCTGGTATAGAAAGGCTCTGCTGATGTGCGATTCGCTGAAGATGCCTTACAGAAAGAAAATCTCTATTTATTACGGATTGTCACAAGGATACCTGGCTTTGCGCGATTACGAGCAATGCGACTATTATTCGGAACTTGCGGGCAAGAATTATGCGGATATGTTTCCCGATGAGAAGCATTTCTACCTGAACAATCGTGGAAACTCTTATTATTACCGGGGAGATTATTCCACGGCAATCGGTTATTTTAGAAAGGTGGTGGAGCTTGTAAAAGATTACTCCGATATGTCTTGGGCGCTTAATCTGAGCTATCTGAACCTGAGCGACTGCTTTCTGCAACTGAATAAAACCGATTCGGTAGTCAAATACCTGGAGTTATGCCAGCCGTTCTTTGAAGAACTCGGTTCTACTACTGCTCTTTATTATATTGATACTCAAAAGATAGAACTGGCGTTGCAGTGCAAGGACTTTGCAGAGGCAAGGCGATTGTTGGCGATGAGTAAGGCTTCGCCGGAAATAGATGCGGATATGATACATATCCGTAACAAGTATTTGCAGCAGTTTTACGAAGAAACCGGCAACTATAGGCAAGCGTATGATTACTTGAAAGAGAATAAACGTCTGGACGACTCCATTCGCAATGAGCGTATAAGGATGCGTACGGCAGATTTGACATTGCGCTATCAGCAGGACTCTACCTTGATGGCACATAAAGTGCTGTTCCAGAAACAGGAAAACGAGATGCTGATATTGAGGCAGACCCGTCTCGTGACATTAGCGGTTGCCGTTATTGCCCTTTTGATTGCAGCTTTCCTATTTCTTTATAATAGGAAAAAGCGGGATCTGCTGCTTGCCCAAAACCGAAGAACGGTCTCTACACTTCGTCTTGAAAACATCCGCAACCGCCTGTCTCCTCATTTTATATTCAACGTTCTCAATCAGGAGGTGGTAAACCGCAAGGAAGAGGAAAAGCAGGAGTTGGTATCGTTGGTGAAACTGATGCGTCGAAATCTGGAACTGGCGGAGCAGTTGTGTGTCACCTTAGCCGAGGAACTGGACTTTGTCAAGACGTATATCGACTTGGAGCGCCGTTCGCTCGGAGCAACTTTCCATCCGGTTATTGAAATAGCCGGAGATGTACTACCCGAGTCGGTCTGGCTGCCTTCCATGATGATACAGATTCCGGTGGAAAATTCCGTGAAACACGCATTGCGTGGCAAGGAAGGAGAGCGGAATCTGTGGATTGCCGCAGATCGTCGGGAAGGCGGTGTTTGCATCAGGATTACGGATAACGGCGGCGGTTACCATCCGGAGAGCCGGAACAGAGGCACTGGTACAGGTATGAAAGTCATCATGCAAACCATCCAGATTTTGAATATGAAAAATCAGGCTGCAATTGATATATCTGTACATAATGTCACTTTGCCGAGTGGTGAAACCGGCTGTGAAGTAACTTTTTTATTACCGGATAAGTACGATTATAGAATTTAAGAGTAACCGCTTAGTGGCAATTTTTTTTATTGATAGAGCCGGCTGCGGAAGAATAGTTCGTAAATGCCTATTTGCTGTTTTGTATGGAAACGAGAAAATATTTATATTCGCCAGACCAAAACATGGAATATGGACAAATACAAAGTCGTTATAGTAGATGATGATGACGTAGCTCTTGAAAATTTGAGCTTTGAGTTGTGGAAAGATGCCCGCTTCTCTTTGGAAGGTACTGCACGGAATGGTAGGAAAGGGAAGAAGCTTATTATGAAAGTGCAACCCGATTTGCTGTTTTTGGATGTAGAGATGCCGGACATGACGGGGCTGGAACTGTTGCAGGAGATACGCGATTATGTATCGTGGAATATGAAGGTCGTATTTTATACGGCGTACGACAAGTATATGATACAGGCTATTCGGGAAGCGGCATTCGATTATCTGCTGAAACCTTTCGATGAACGGGATTTGAAAGAGATTCTGACACGCTTTACCCAACAGGTTGAAACCACCGGGCAGCGGGTATCGTTTCCGGTAGGAAATCCCATGCATATCGGACAGACTTTCATCGTTTTTACTCCAACTAATGATATGCGTGCGTTGCGTCCTGCCGAGATAGGATTTTTCCGTTATTGTTCCGAACGTAAACAGTGGGAGGTCGTGCTGAATGACCAGTTGCCTCTGGCTTTGCGCCGCGGTATGACTGCCGAACAGATTACATCGTTCTCTCCGTGTTTTGTGCAGATACATCAATCGTATATTATCAATATAGATTATCTGATGCTCATACGGGATAACAGGTGTGTGCTATACCCGCCTTTTGATAAAATTACGGAGTTACTTGTTTCGAAGAAATTTAAGAAGGAATTGCAAGAACGTTTCTGTTTGTGAAAGCAGGCTGATGATTGGTATGTGAAGTTGAATGTCCATTACTCTAACAATGTTGACAAACAGAAAAAAGGATACCGGGGACATTTGCCGGTATCCTTTTTCTGTTTTATATGTTTTCCGTACCTATGCCGGAAATACATGTTACTTTACTTCAATGCCTTTGTTCTGCAGTGTAACGTTCAAAACTTTTGCATAGTCGGAATATTGCTTTTCATTCAAAGTTCTTTTCATTAATTTCAGATTACCGTAAACAGCGTTACGTAGCAACTTTTCCTGATTTTTCTTTGAGTTTGTGGCACGTGACATCTGCTCGTTAAAGTATTCGCAAATGTTGGTAACCTCTTTTTGCTGGTTAGCGGACAATTTCAAATATTTGCTCAGCTTGCTTACATTGATGTTACCTTCCCAACTTGCAGTTGTTGGCTGGTTTCCTGCTGCGAATGTGCTGGCAGACAGACATACCGCTGCCACTAATGTTAATCCTAAACGTTTCATAATACCTACTTTTTTAATTGTTATACCTAAAAACTAATCTAATAAAAATCTAATACCTACTGAAAACAGTCGTAAGCGTCTAGCTTTTCTTTTTACCTATGCAAATGTATGATTATGTTTTATAACACAAAAATGAAAATAAAGAAAAGTGCAGGTTTTACCTTCATTTCTTGATTTATATCAATTGGTGATTGTGAAAATGCACAAAAACAGTTCTGTTTTGTAATGCAAATGTAATATTAAAGGGTATTATGTGTTAATGTGATAGAGAATATGCATTATAAGTATACAAAAAGAAATGCTTGTAGAATGGAGTGGAACGCTTTCATTCTTCTACAAACATTAAATCGCTGATAATGCCATCCGATACAAAAATCCCTTTACGGCTAAGACAGAGACGGTTGTTGTCGTATATGACATTTATCGAGGTGGATATAAAGGATGCTGTAAATATACATTTCAGGGATATCGGTCAGAATCCGTCTGTGCATGATGTCACATACGAGAATGGACAGGCACGCGAGCGCACACAGATACTTATGG
>ENA-OQDL01001375-OQDL01001375.1-human-gut-metagenome-genome-assembly--contig:-NODE-1375-length-12140-cov-3.008408_pt1 | contig 12140 bp, 13 predicted proteins | sample MGYA00242782_ERZ504609 | MGnify/ENA primary metagenome ERZ504609 (study PRJEB26092, sample SAMD00036320) | human gut metagenome | host: Homo sapiens | study: EMG produced TPA metagenomics assembly of... | reverse complement strand
AGGGACAAGGAAATAAAACTGATATCGGGGTGTGGCTCAGCTTGGCTAGAGCGCCTGGTTTGGGACCAGGAGGTCGCAGGTTCGAATCCTGTCACCCCGATCATCCTGCGGGTGTAGTTCAATGGTAATTATATGTGATCGGCAATATCGATGCAACGATCATCGCACAGCGCCCGAAGATGGCACCGCACATTGAACAGATGAGAAAAAATGTGGCAGAAGCACTGCACATTGAAGTTGAACAGGTGAACATTAAGGCAACAACGGAGGAAGGACTTGGATTTACCGGAACGGGAGAAGGTATTTCTTCTCAGGCAATTGCAAGTCTGGATACGATTGCTAATTACAGTTACAGAGTCGGACCGGCAGAAGGCGGATGTGCCGGATGCGGCGGATGTATGAAAGTGCAGGACAGATAAGAAACTTGTTGGGAAGGAAAATCAAAATGAAAATAAGAAAACTGGAAACAGGAGAAAAGCTGAATACAAGAAGACTGTACGAAGAAGTGTTTTCAGAAGACAGCAAAGACTTTGTTGACTATTATTACGAAGAAAAAGTAAAAGACAATCAGATTTATGTGGTAGAAGAAGACGGGGAGATACAGGCGATGCTGCATCTGAATCCGTACGAACTTGCAGTAAACGGCAGCAGAAAAGACGTGAATTATATTGTTGCTGTTGCAACGAGAAAATCATATCGGAAACGTGGCTTTATGGCAGGAATGTTGAAACAGGCGTTAAATGATATGTATGCAGACGGAGAGACATTTACATTTCTGATGCCGGCATCGGAGAGCATCTATCTGCCATTTGATTTCCGGACGGTGTATGAACAGAATCGGGCATATTATGATCCGGAAGCGGAAGTGGAAGAAGGTACAGATGTGACGGATGCCTCAGTGGAAGATGCAGAAAAAATGGCTGTTTATATGGAAGGCAGGCTGTCGCAGTCGTATCAGGTCTACGCAAAAAGAAATACAGCTTATTATGAACGTCTGATCAAAGAATATGCAAGCGACGGAGGGACGTTAAAGATATATAAAAAAGGAAGGAGCGGTCACAGATATTAAGATCGCAGCAGAAGCTGAAGAAGTAGATGGCGAAAAAGCCTAAGATTATGATCCGTATCATAGATGTCAGACGGATGCTGATGTCTTTGAGACTCAAAACATTTATGGGAAACCCTGTTTTACGGTGACAGATCCGGTTATCAAAGAAAATAACCGCTGTGTCATGATTACGGGAACAGAGTTCTCGGGTGTATGCTGATGGATGGAAAGCCGGAGAACAGTGAAGGAACACTTACCGTAGCGGCGCTTACGAGCCTTGTATTCGGTGCGAAGACCGCAGAAGGAAAATCTGTGCGGACGGATGAATGCGGTCATGTCGGATCGAATGAAAGAAGAATTAGATAAGAATCATTCCACTGTCACAGATTTATCTGAATGAGACGGTATAAAAAAGTATCTTTTGTTTTCTTTAGAATTTCTGAAGTCACCCTTAAGAAATACCGGATAGGATAATAATAACAGAAGAAAAAGCTGGATTAGGAAAAGGATGAAAAATGTGATGGAGATGAATCATGTACTGGTCGTTGAAGACGACAAGGAAATCAGGGAAGGCGTGGAGATATATCTGAAGAGTCAGGGCTATGAAGTATTTCAGGCGGCTGATGGTGCAGAAGGACTGGATGTTATAGAAAGGGAAGATATTCATCTGGCAATCGTGGATATCATGATGCCGGTAATGGATGGAATCTCTATGGTCGTAAAACTCAGGGAGAAGTATGATTTCCCGGTGATTTTTCTTTCTGCAAAATCAGAAGAAGTGGATAAGATCATGGGATTGAATATGGGGGCTGACGATTATGTGACAAAGCCATTTACTCCGATGGAACTGCTTGCCAGAGTCAATTCACAGCTTCGCAGATACCGCAGGTTTATGGAACGGCTGGAGGAAAAGAACGAAAATTCCAGGATCCATACGATAGGCGGACTGGAAATCAATGAGGATAATGTAGAAGTCACAGTTGACGGTGAAACGGTAAAGATGACTCCGATTGAGTACAAGATCCTGCTGCTTCTGGTGAAGAGTCCGGGACGGGTATTTTCTGCGGAGGAGATCTACGAGAGGGTATGGAATGAACGTGCGGTCAATACAGATACGATCATGGTGCACGTTAGAAATATCCGTGAAAAGATAGAGTTGAATCCAAGAGAACCAAAATACTTAAAGGTGGTGTGGGGCGTTGGATACAAAATTGAAAAACAGGCGTAAACTGGGACTTTTTCTTGCTGCTGTGACGATACTTGGAGCAGCGGTTTTTCATGATATATAATTATCATACGATATATAGAAAAGCAGTCAGTGAAGCGCAGAAGACTTATACAACTTCACTTTCGGACAGGGAATATCTGGAAAGTTTTCTGGAATTCAGTTATGTCCTTTATAATCAGGAGATATCATCCAAGACAGGAGAAGCAAAAATGTCTCAGGAGGAGATCAGTGATGCTGCAGAAGTATGGATGGAGGATTATGAAGCGTTATATCCATATCTGGATTACAGGATTGAGGATGGATCAGGGGCAGTCCTGGGACGAAGCACAGCGAATACCGGAAAGGGTCTGGCAGATGACAGTTTCAAAGAATATGCATTTGGTATGGTACTGACTTATGATGAACACGGAGATCTGGATGTAAAAGTTGTAAAGAGCAGTGAAAAGACAACGCAGAGTATTGCTCTCAGAAAGATTATAGATAACTGGAGTGAGACGGTTGAGGATGCCACCGGCGGCGAATTGAAGACGCCGAAGAACCGTACATATATCTATGGAATGAAGAAAAACGGAATTGAACAATATCTGAACCAATGGTACTGGTTCGGGGATGAAGCGCCGAATGATGCATGGTATATGATGCTTGCCTGCATGGCAGCGGTAGGTGTGGCAGCATGGATTCTTGCACAAAGTGATACGCTGGGGATTGGTGGCAGAAAGCTTTTTCAACAGCCGTTTGAGATTGTTTTTATCGTTGCGGTAACAGGACTGGGACTTTTGGACAATAAGCTGAACTGGATTGTAACAAGGACGAAGGGAAGGCCCGGGGCGATGGATGCCGCAATCTGGATTGCAGCATTTGCTGTCACATACTGGGCAGCAAGCTGTGTCAGTGAAATACAGAAGACTGGTGTCAGAAAGTATGTTACAGAGCGGACGCTGTTGTGGCGTATGTGGAAAACGCTGAGGAAAGAAGCTCCGGCAGCAGCGGAAAGAGTCGGACGAGACAGCGGAAGATTGTACCGGAAAGTGAAAGAAATGGCACACAGGCTGTATCAGACCATTACAGATATCGACTTTACAGACAAAAGCAGTAAGGCAATTCTGAGGATTGTGCTTGTGAACTTTATCATTCTGGCAGTGACGAGTATTTTCTGGTTTTATGGAATTATGGCACTGATCATATATTCGGTAATTCTATACTTTATTTTGAAGAAATATTTTAATGAAATAAAGAAAAACTATCACAGACTGTTAGAAGCGACAAATGAGATTGCCGATGGAAATCTGGATGTGGAGATTGATGAAAATCTGGGGGTGTTCGAGCCGTTTAAAGAAGAGATTGAGAAGATACAGACCGGATTCAAGAAAGCGGTAGATGAAGAAGTGAAAAGCCAGCGGATGAAGACCGAACTGGTGACGAATGTCTCGCATGATCTGAAGACTCCATTGACTGCGATTATCACCTATGTGAATCTGCTGAAGATGGAACATGATCCGGAAAGACAGAAAGAATACATTGATGTACTGGATAGAAAATCACTCCGGTTAAAAGCATTGATTGAAGATTTGTTTGAAATCAGTAAAGCGAGCAGCCGTTCGGTGAACCTGAATATTATCGAGATGGATATTGTGAATCTTTTTAAACAGGTGAAATTAGAAATGGAAGAAAAGATTACGGAAGCGAATCTGGATTTCCGTCTGGATATTCCGGAGGAGAAAGTGATCGTGGCGCTGGATGGACAGAAGACATACCGGATATTCGAGAATCTGATCGGAAATGCAGTGAAATATGCAATGCCTCATACAAGAGTATACGTGAAGATTGCTGCGGAAGAGGGTGAGGCGGTATTCCGGATGAAGAATGTATCGGCCACCGAGCTTACATTTAATCCGGAAGAGATTACGGAGCGTTTTGTCAGAGGCGATTCGGCAAGAAATACCGAAGGATCCGGACTCGGACTTGCAATTGTTAAGAGCTTTGTGGAAATTCAGAAAGGAAAGTTCTGGATCGAGACGGAAGCAGATCTTTTTAAAGCAGAGATCCGATGGAAACTGGTTGACAAAAAAGATGATATCGCATAATATATATTCTATATGAGAAAGACTTTGAACGGAAAGAGTAGCAGATGCGTTGTGTCGAAAGAGAGAAACTGTCACCGGCTGAAAGCAGTTTCCGATTACAGCTTTTGTGAAGTGCGTCCGGGAGTCGGTCCGGTGAGAAAGAAGGATAACATCATAGCCGGATCCGGGATTACACACGTTACGTGTACTGAGAGAAGAATGCGGGTAATAGAACTGTATTCTTTAAAAAGAGTGGAACCGCGGATATACTTCGTCTCTTGTGTAAAGCAGGAGACGGAGTTTTTTTTGTACCAAAGCATACAGAACAGGCGGTAAACTTATAAAAAGGAGAGATCATATATGGGCATCATATCATATGTCAATGAAGAAATTCAGGTGATACGGGAACGGGATCCTGCGATCAAGTCGAATATGGAAGTATTCCTGTATTCTAGTTTCAAAGCAATTCTTCATTACAGAATCGCACATAAGCTCTATCTGAAGAAACATTATTTTCTTGCCAGATGGGTATCGCAACGGGCAGTAAGAAAGACCGGAATCGAGATCCATCCGGGGGCAACAATAGGAAAAGGATTATTTATCGACCACGGAAGCGGAGTGATCATCGGAGAGACTGCGGAACTGGGAGATAATATTACCTTGTATCAAGGAGTCACACTTGGAGGAACCGGAAAAGAACAAGGCAAGAGACATCCGACCCTGAGAGATAACGTTATGGTGAGTGCAGGAGCAAAGGTTCTTGGTTCATTTACCATCGGAGAAAATTCCAAGATTGGAGCGGGATCGGTAGTACTGGAAGAAGTACCGCCGAATTGTACAGTTGTAGGTGTGCCGGGCAGAGTGGTTAAGATGAATGATGAGAAGATACCGAGACTCGATATGGATCAGGTGCATCTGCCGGATCCGATTTCAAATGATATCAGAGAACTGCAGGCAGATAACATAAGAATGCACAGACAGATCCAGGAGATGGAGAAACGCATGCAATGTTTAAAAGAGAATCCGATACCGGAAGAAAAAGAGGAGGAGAACGCGAAAAATGAAGATTTTTAATACAATGACAAAGAAAAAAGAAGAATTTATACCTTTGGAAGAAGGAAAGGTAAAGATGTATGTATGCGGGCCTACCGTATATAACTTTATCCATATTGGAAATGCCAGACCAATGATCGTATTCGACACGGTCAGAAGATATTTTGAATACAAAGGATATGATGTGAATTATGTATCCAACTTTACAGACGTAGACGATAAGATCATCAAAAAAGCCATCGAAGAAGGGGTGACAGCCGATGAGATTTCCAAACGTTACATTGCAGAGTGTAAAAAAGATATGGACGGTATGAATATCAAACCGGCAACCAAGAATCCGCTTGCGACGGAAGAAATCTGCGGTATGGTAGATATGATCCAGACGTTGATTGATAAAGGATTTGCATATGAGAAGAATGGTACCGTATATTACAGTACAAGAAAGTTCAAAGATTACGGTAAGCTTTCGCACAAGAATCTGGATGATCTTCGTTCGGGTGAACGTTCCCTTCTGGTATCCGGAGAAGATGAGAAAGAAGATCCGCTGGATTTTGTACTTTGGAAACCGAAAAAAGAAGGAGAGCCAGCATGGGAGTCTCCATGGAGCGAGGGACGTCCGGGATGGCACATCGAGTGCTCAGAGATGTCTAAGAAATATCTCGGAGAGCAGATCGACATTCATGCCGGCGGAGAAGATCTTGTATTCCCACATCATGAAAATGAGATTGCGCAGAGTGAGGCTGCAAATGGCAAGGAATTTGCAAAATACTGGATGCACAATGCATTCCTTAATATTGACAACAGGAAGATGAGTAAGTCGCTTGGCAATTTCCGTACGGTACGTGAGATCAGCGAACAGTATGATCTGCAGGTACTGCGTTTCTTCATGCTGAGTGCACACTACAGAAGCCCGCTGAACTTCAGCGCAGACCTGATGGAAGCATCCAAGAATGGTCTGGAGCGTATCGTAAATGCAGCAGATAATCTGAAGTTCCTTATGGGAAATGCAAAAGCAGAAGCAATCACAGATGCAGAGGCAGAAAACTTTGCAAAAACAGAAGAGTTTGTTGCAGGATTTGAAAAGGCAATGGACGATGACTTCAATACAGCAGATGCCGTTGCAGCAATCTTTGACCTTGTAAAATATATCAATAAAACAACCGATGCAGAAAGTTCCAAAGAATATCTTCAGAAATTATTCGATTTGCTTGTGAAGTTAACAGGAGTTCTGGGACTGATCGTAGATAAGAAAGAAGAGATCCTGGACGAAGACATCGAGAAACTGATCGAGGAGCGTCAGGCAGCACGTAAGGCTAAAGACTTTGCAAGAGCCGATGCAATCCGTGATGAACTGTTAGAGAAGGGTATCATCTTAAAAGATACCAGAGAAGGAGTACAATGGAAAAGAGCGTAGAGTGGGGATTTGACACTTATATGCAGGAGATTTTCCAGATGAAAGAGGTGGATATTAAAGAATATTCACCTCTTACTTTGGCATATATCGGAGACTGCATTTATGATCTGATCATTAAATCCCTGGTGATCAATGAAGGAAACCGTCAGGTACAGAAACTGCACCAGAAGACCAGCTCTTATGTCCAGGCGTCCGCACAGTCGAAAATGATGCGTACGATGCAGGAACACCTGACAGAAGAAGAACATGCTGTCTATAAAAGAGGCCGCAATGCCAAGAGCGTGTCGCCGGCGAAGAACCAGTCGATCACAGATTACAGACGTGCGACGGGATTTGAAGCTCTGCTTGGATATCTATATCTGAAAAAAGAGTGGAAAAGAATGCTGGAACTGGTTAAAATAGGTCTGGACAGTATCAAAGAACAATAAGGAGTGTCGAATATGAGTCACGATAAGAATGTAAATGAAAGTATCATAGAAGGAAGAAAATGCCGTTATGGAAGCATTTCGTTCCGGAAAACCGGTAGACAAGCTGTATGTACTGGATGGATGTCAGGATGGTGCGGTGAGATCCATCATCCGCGAGGCAAGAAAGCATGACACGATATTGAATTTCGTGGAAAAAGACCGTCTGAACCAGTTGTCGGAGACCGGTAAACACCAGGGAGTGATCGCAAGTGTTGCTGCATATGAATATGCAGAGGTAGAGGATATGTTAAAGCTTGCAGAAGAAAAGGGAGAAGATCCGTTTCTGATCATTCTGGATAATATTGAAGATCCGCACAATCTCGGTGCGATCATCCGTACTGCGAATCAGGCAGGGGCACACGGTGTGATCATACCAAAGAGACGGGCAGTCGGACTGACGGCAACCGTAGCAAGAACTTCCGCAGGGGCCCTGAATTATACGCCGGTTGCAAAAGTAACAAATCTGGTAAAGACGATGGAAGATTTGAAGAAAAAAGGTCTGTGGTTCGTATGTGCCGATATGGACGGGGATGTCATGTATGATGTCAATATGAAAGGACCGATCGGACTCGTAATTGGTAATGAAGGCGAAGGTGTGGGACGTCTGGTAAAAGACACCTGTGACTTTACTGCAAGAATTCCGATGAAGGGGGATATCGATTCCCTGAATGCATCGGTGGCAGCGGGCGTCCTTGCATATGAGATTGTGAGACAGAGGAGTGTATGACAGAGTATAAAAAATTAACAGATGAAGAACTGATCCGCAGACTCCGGATGGGAGAAACGGGAATCATCGATTATCTGATGGAAAAATATAAGAATCTGGTCAGAAAAGAAGCCAATGCAATGTATCTGCTCGGCGGAGAGACAGACGACCTGATCCAGGAGGGAATGATTGGACTCTTTAAAGCGGTTCAGGACTACGATGTGGATCAGGAAGCTTCTTTCTTCAGTTTTGCAAGACTGTGTGTAACGAGACAGCTCTATTCGGCAATCGAAGCTTCGAACAGAAAGAAACACAGCCCGCTTAACAGTTATATTTCTTTGTATGAAAGAGAAGATGGCGAAGGTTCTCTGATCGATACGATGGAATCCGGACATGAGACGAATCCGGAAGAACTACTTGTCAGTCAGGAACACGCAAAGTCACTGGAAGAACGTCTGGAAAAAGATTTAAGTGAACTGGAACGCAGAGTCCTGTATCTTCATCTGATGGGAACGGATTATAAGACGATCGCAAAGCTGCTGGACCGGAGTCCGAAGACGATTGATAATGCACTTCAGAGGATCAAAGGGAAGATGCAGAAGATTCTGGAAAAGGAAAAATAGATATAATTAAAATACGATATGTCAAGAAGAAAAAAGTGTATATTTTGTAGAGTTTTTTGTATGTACAGGAAAATTACAGATTCTTATAATGATATATGCAGTAAAGGTAAAAATAGGAGGTATCGTAATGACAAAGAAAATATTAATCACCGGAGGCGCCGGTTATATCGGAAGTCACACAGCACTGGAACTTTTGAATGAAGGATATGAAGTTGTTGTATATGACAATCTGTGCAATTCATCAAAAGAATCTTTAAAGAGAGTAGAAGAGCTTTCTGGAAAGCACATTACATTTTATGAAGGAGATGTAATGGATGAAACTGCATTGAAGGCAATGATGGAAAAAGAGGGTGTAGATGCGGTGATTCACTGTGCAGCATTGAAGGCAGTCGGAGAATCTGTACAGAAGCCATTAGAGTATTACCGTAATAATATAACAGGAACCTTGACACTTATGGATGTTATGAAACAGACAGGTGTTAAGAATATCGTATTCAGTTCATCTGCAACTGTATACGGAAGTCCGGAGGAGATGCCGATTACAGAGGAGTGCCCGAAGGGACAGTGCACGAATCCTTACGGATGGACAAAATCCATGATGGAACAGATCATGACGGATGTACAGAAGGCCAATCCAGATATGAATGTTATTCTTCTTCGCTATTTCAACCCGGTAGGAGCACATGAAAGTGGACGTATCGGAGAGGATCCGAAGGGAATCCCGAACAACCTGATGCCATATATTTCACAGGTGGCAGTAGGAAAGCTTGAAAAACTCGGCGTATTCGGAGATGACTATGACACACCGGACGGAACTGGAGTCCGTGACTACATTCATGTAGTAGATCTTGCAAAAGGACACGTAAAAGCAATTAACTATATCTTCAGCAATCCGGGACTTGATGTGATCAATCTTGGAACGGGTGTTGGATATTCCGTGCTTGATATGGTAAAAGCATTCGGCAAAGCATGTGGAAAAGAGATTCCATATGAGATCAAACCAAGAAGAGCCGGAGATATCGCGATGTGTTATGCAGATCCTGCCAAGGCAGCAAGAGTGCTTGGCTGGAAGGCTGAAAAAGGGCTGGATGAGATGTGTGCCGATACATGGAGATGGCAGTCACAGAATCCAAACGGATATGAAAAATAGAAATTTTTAATAAGTTGGAAATACAATTTATATGCAGGGCAGTCTTTTCGCAGGCTGCCCTGTTTTTATTGCCATGTATTCGTAAGGAGCTGCCAGTGGCAGGTCCTGTAGATATCAAAGTATGCAAGAGAAGTTGCCGGTGGTAGGTTCGGTAGATACCAAATAGAAATTCATATTTTTTGAATAGAATATCAAATGTTCATATGCATTCCCAAATGTTAAAATTTATTCATGCTAAAGAGCTGTGCAGAAAAAATGTAAGAAGGAGTAAAGAGGAATGGAAAATAACAGTAAGAGCAGTGTAGTATACCAGGGAAAGATTCCCGGAAGAGTAAAGTATACATTTGCATTTGGGGCATTGGGTAAGGATTTGATTTATGGAATGATCGCAACATTTTCGATGATCTATTTTACAGATATCATTAAAGTTGCACCGGCGTTTATTGGAACGATGTTCTTCGTGGCGAAGATCTGGGATGCGTTCAATGATCTGTTCATGGGAATGATCGTGGATAATACGAGAAGCCGTTTTGGAAAGTTTGTTCCGTGGCTTGTAATCGGAACGCTGATCAATGCGTTCGTATTTGTAACTGTATTTACAGATTTTCATCTGACAGGTGTGAAGCTTTGCGTCTTTGCGACGGTTGTATATATTTTATGGGGAATGACTTATACCATCATGGATATTCCATACTGGTCAGTGATTCCGAATCTGACTTCTGATCCACAGGAACGTGAAAAAGTATCGGTATTGCCAAGAATTTTTGCAAGTATCGGACAGTCACTGATCATTGCAGGCTTCGGTGTGCAGATTATTAAAGGACTTGGTGGTGATTACACAGGATATCACAGATTTGCACTGATCATTGCAGCAACATTTATTTTTACAATGGCTGTATGTGTGATCAATCTGCCGAAGATCCAGCATGATGTTGAGGAAAAGGACAAGATGAAATTCAAAGACATCTTTACTGTCATTAAGAAGAATGATCAGTTAAGATGGGCAGTATTACTGATTCTTTTATATAACGTGGCAATTCAGGCAATCATGGGAGTTGCAACTTATTACTTCAGTTATGTATGTAATAATGCGGGAATGTTATCTGCATTTATGATCAGTGCATCGGTTGCAGAAGTAGTCGGACTTCTGATCTTTCCGAAGGTAACAAAGGTGTTATCCAGAAAGAAAGCGTTCCTGATGGCATGTGTACTCCCGCAATCGGGTTGATCTTATTACTGATCGTTGGTATTGCATGCCCGAATAACATTGCGCTGACAGCAGTTGCAGGTGTGATCGTTAAGACAGGAACCGGTCTGGAACTTGGATGTGCGACAGTATTCCTTGCAGATGTTGTTGATTATGGTGAGTATGTTCTTGGAACGAGAAATGAAGGAGTGGTATTCTCTTTACAGACACTGATCGTAAAACTGACCGCAGCATTTACTTCACTGGCAATCGGATTTGTACTGGAACTTACCGGATATGTACCGAATGCAGTACAGTCGCTGTCAACACAGAATTCTATCCGTGTATTGATGTGTATCGTACCGACAATCGGAGTCATTCTGGCATACATCGTATATAAGAACAAATATAAATTAAGCGATGAATTTATGAAAAAAGTAGTGGCTAAGATTAATGGCTCCGGAGAGGAAGCATAAAAGGCGAAATACATAATCATAAGGCAAGCTGGATTTTAAATTAAAATCGGCTTGCCTTATTGCTGTATACGCAGGTACATTATATAATCTAAGAATACTTAACAGGTTACAAAAGCAACAGTAAATAAATACATTGATTGAGAAGAAACAGAAGAAAGACATGAAAAATAGGTTGGAAAATGGAGAGGAACCGTGAGGATATTTAGTATTATTCTGGCAGACGATGAACAGCAGATCCTGTATGGAATGAAAAAAGGAATTGAATGGGAAAAACTTGGATTTCGTGTGGCCGGAGTGCACAGAATGGGAAAGAAGCATTGGAACTGATGGAAGAGGTGCATCCGGATCTGGTGATCAGTGATATTAAGATGCCATTTATGGATGGAACTGGAACTGGCAAAGCATATCCATGAGGATTATATGAACACGAAGTAATCTTATTCTCCGGAATGGGATGATTTTGAATATGCAAGACTCGCAATCAGTTATGGGGTATCGGAATATATTATGAAACCCATCAACTATGAGGAGATGCAGAATCTTCTTATGAAGATGCACGAAGAACTCGATAAAGAATACAATGAAAAAATGAACCGTGCCCGGTTGGAACATGCCTATATGGAGAGCCTTCCGCTTTTGCGGCAACAGATTTTTTTACTCGCCTGGTAACAGAAAAAATGAATAAAAATGAGTTGCAAAGTCAGATTGATAATCTGAAGCTGGAAT
>ENA-OQDL01001374-OQDL01001374.1-human-gut-metagenome-genome-assembly--contig:-NODE-1374-length-12142-cov-3.834790_pt1 | contig 12142 bp, 15 predicted proteins | sample MGYA00242782_ERZ504609 | MGnify/ENA primary metagenome ERZ504609 (study PRJEB26092, sample SAMD00036320) | human gut metagenome | host: Homo sapiens | study: EMG produced TPA metagenomics assembly of... | reverse complement strand
TATTGCCGCGGTAGTGACCGCGGCAATTCTGGTGGCGATCATTGTTGGTTGTGGACCGAAATGGGGCGACGGTTCAGCAAACGTCAACGGCAGTAATTCCAATAGCAGCAGCAGCGCATCAGATAATCTCCAGCAACGACAACGCCGCGCAATCCAACAACAATTATGCGACCCGCATCACCGTGAAACTCCCCTCCTACTATTTGGAGAACATGGCATACATCCCGGTCAACGTCGGAAAATAATAATCATTTGCCTCTTCTATCATATCCAAAATGGACGTTGGAAGTATCATTGCCGACGGCGCGTTATCTACCAGAATCACAACCTTTCCTTCCAAAAGACAGGCTGCTGCCGTATCCGGTCTCTCTGTAAATTTGAACTTTGGGAAAGGATTGAACCATTTTCTCTTGAAAAGTGCTTCTGCAAGACTCTGCTGATTCATTCTCAGGTCATCTACCTCAAGTTTCTCAATCCTTGATTTTATACTATTTAAGAGTTCTTCATCTACACGGTCTGACATATAGCAGACTGCTATGTCCGTTCTGGAACTCTGACCAGCTTCTGTCATTTCCATAATCAGATGTGGATCTCTGATCCTTCTTCGCATCAGTGCCGTATTAAATACAATTGTTTCTACAAAACCATCTCTGGAACCGCGAAGCGATTTATCCTTATCCGGCTCGTCTACACTGCGGGCAGGATAACTTCTACAGTCCATACACAGTGCTGCATCATAACCATCTACAAAAAACACCGCTGTGCCGGAGAGCACATTTCTCAGAATATCATCAAAACATTTCAGCACATCCACTTCTACATAAGGAATCTTCTGTTTTGAAAAAGTTTCCGCATCCTGTGGAAGATCTTCTGCTGTAATAGAAAGAAAAGAATCCATAATCTTTAACATTGCTTCATCTTTTATAAATCCATCAATGTAGTAGAATACCGATTCTTTTCCACCGATCTCCATCTCCCGGCGGATAATGTCAAAGCTTTTCTCCACCGGAAGGGTCTGATCCATGTATTGAATATTTTCTTTAAAAGAACAACCGACTTCTTTTTAATCTTTCTGATCATAAAACCTAACCCTCTTTTTCTGCCTCTTATTTGCCTTGGCTTCACTGAGTTTAGGTTTCCCTTTTCTTACAAATTATTCTGTCAGCCTTTTATTTCTTTTTTGTCGTACTTCCAAATCCACCATTTCTTACTTCTGTCACGTTATCATCTAATGTAATTCCGTACTGCACGAAGATTCCCTGCATGAACCCATCTCCTGCTTCTACTTCTACGGTTTTTCCTTCATTAGAATCATTTGTGATCTTTGCAAAGATCTGTCCTTCATTATCGGAATAATAATAATCACTGTCGATAATTCCTACTGTATTATTCAGCTGCAGTCTGTACTTGAATCCCAGACCACTTCTCGGATAACACTTCAGTACCCAATCCTGTTCCATCCATACACGGACTCCTGTTGGAATCTTGACGGTTTCTCCCGGTTTCAGTGTGATTTTCACCGGTGCAAAAAAGTCATATCCTGCACTTCCGGCTGTCGCTCTTCCCGGCAGTTTTAAAGACTCGTAGATTGCTTCCATCTCTTTTTCTTCCGCTGTCTCAAATGTGCCTTTCCACCCTTCAAAGAACTTTTCTTTACTCACTTTTTCAAATCTTGCAATTCGATTCATCTCTGTTAATAACCTCCAATTTATTTTCACATTTGTAACTGTTCAGAGCCAAAGCAAAATTTCAAAAAAATGAGGTAAAATGCTTGCATTTTTAAGACTGTTTTTGAAATTTTATTTGGCGGATACGCCACACCTTCAAAATGCGTAGCATTTTGAAGGTTGGCTCTGAACAGTTACCACATTTTTATCTGTCTTCTCATCTCGTATACAGGAAGTTTATTCTTTCCTGCCCGCAAGCACTGTAATTTATTATTATAAAATACTTGAAAGTAAAAAACAAGTTGGTGAAATAATTCTCTTGAGATATTCTGTGTTTAGAGTATAATAGATTCTATAGACACGAAACAGAAGGTGAGAGTATGCGAACAATGGACTTTACTACAGAACAGCCGGATTGCTGCTCTGTCGGTGATTATTTGGAGATTGTCGAACATGAGCTTCCCACTTCCTATTGGTATATGCTTGAGCATGCCTACGGCGCAAGCACGAATTTCAAGAACCGGGAACGCTTGAAGGCCCGCAAAGGCAAAGTCATTAAGATCTGGAAGGACGACAGATTCAACTATATCACCCTGGAATTTGATGAAGAGGATGTGAAATGATGTACAATAAAGATGATGTTATATATATTCTTGAGAATAACACAACAATCCGTAAAGGAAAGATTGCACGCAAGCAGGGGGAGAACTATATCATTCAGCTGATCGGCTCCTGCGGCGCACTGACAATGCCGGAAGATCAGCTATTTGAATCTGAAGAAGCTGCTGAAAAGAGCCGACAGCAGATCAAGCTGAACAGCGCGAATGTACAGAATGATTTCATATCTGTAAAACCGGATCCTTTCGACAACTGGATTGGGCGATAGGAATTGGTCTCAGAGTTGTTGAGAATATTCGTAATCGGCAACAGGATATAGAAAAAGCACTTTCGGAAGAACAGTATCTTCCGAAGGTGCTTTTTTTCTTATCGTTATACGAAAACTCTCTAATCCAAACCTTTAGAACGGTGTTCCATACAGATCATACGGTGTCACCTGATATACGTAATAATTCAACCAGTTCGTATACAGGTTATTGCAATGCGCTCTCCAGGTCAGCATTGGTTTCTTCTCTGGATCATCATTCGGATAATAATTCTCCGGAATCTGTGGATTCAATCCTTTTCCCAGATCTCTCTTATACTCTGAATCCAGTGTCATTCTATCGTACTCCGGATGTCCCATCACAAAGATCTGACGTCCATCCTGCGCCATGCAAAGATAAACTCCTGCTTCTTCCGAATCTGCAAGAATTGTAATTCTGTCATCTTTTTCCAATAGATCTTGCGGAACTTCTGTATGTCTGGAATGTGGTGCAAGGAATTTATCATCAAATCCTCTGACGATCGGAATCTTTCTGTTCCTTACGTGGTGCCAGAACAAACCTGAACGTTTTTCCGGAAGTTGTACCTTATCAATTCCATAATGATAATAAATACCAGCCTGTGCTCCCCAGCAAAGGTGAAGTGTAGACACAACATTTGTCTTTGTCCACTCCATAACACGTTTCAGTTCTTCCCAATAATCTACATCTTCAAACGGCATCTGTTCTACAGGTGCGCCCGTGATAATAAATCCATCAAACTTTTTATCCTTGATATCACCAAACGCTTCATAGAACTTATAAATGTGACTTGTTGATGTATTCTTTGACACATGACTTGTCACTCTTACGAAAGTAACATCCACCTGCAGCGGAGAGTTTGAAAGTGCTCTCAAAATCTGAAGTTCTGTATCTTCCTTAAGTGGCATCAGATTCAGAAGTCCGATACTGATCGGACGGATATCCTGATGTGCCGCACGCAGCTCATCCATCACAAAGATGTTCTCTTGTTCCAATATTTCTTTTACCGGCAAATCATTTTGTACTCGAATCGGCATTGTCCTTATCTCCCTTTTCTTCTTGTATTTCTTTTATCTCTTCCTGTTTTTCTTTCTGTATATAAATTCCTTCGGAATCTACATATCCGTTCTTCCCATAGCACTCTGTATCTGTTGGAAGTTCTTTTTTCTTCAGGATAGAATTAACCAGCATATTTACAATATAATAAATCACCGCAAATGTCGGTACACCAAAAAGCATTCCCGGAATACCAAACAATCCCCCTGCGATCAGGATTGAGAAAACAACCCAGAACGAGGAAAGTCCTGTCGAATTTCCTAAAATCTTTGGTCCCAGCACATTTCCATCAAACTGCTGCAATGCAATAACAAAAATGATAAAATAGAGCCCTTTCAATGGATCTGCAAGCAGAATCAGAATTGCACTCGGAATTGCTCCGATATACGGTCCAAAGAATGGAATTACATTTGTCACTCCTACGATCACGCTGACCAGCATTGTATATGGCATATTCAGAATTGATAATCCTATAAAACAGATTACTCCGATAATCAGAGAATCAATAATCTTTCCGATAATAAATCCACCGAAGATCTCATTACTTTTTCCGCCAATCTGGAGAATCATGTTAGCCTGTCCCGGACGAAATACAGCGTAGATCAGCTTCTTTGTCTGTTTCTGGAACTTCTCTTTGCTAAACAAAACATAAATAGAGACAATGATTCCAATAATAAAATTAAAGACTTCACGAACCATCTGAATCATTCCCACAGTAAGCTGTGTCATCCACAGATTCACTTTCTCCATCAAATCTGTCTTCATCCAGTTCTGAACAAAATCACTTGCTTCTTCAACTATGCTCGCCAACATCTTTCCAACTGTTGAATCAGAAGAATGCATCTTACTGAATTCATGGATAAACCGGTTCATCTGACTCGGCACAGTGAAAATCATGTCGCGGATACTTCCATATAACTCCGGAATCATCATATTGAGAAGTGTAGTAATCAATGCCAACATTAAGATGACAGATACGAAGATTCCAACTCCTCTTGATATCTGTTTTTTCTTCTTTAATTTGGGACAATGTTTCTCCAAAAGCGGAATCATCCGACGGTCTATCCACTTCACAATCGGATTCAGCAAATATGCAATTGCCAGTCCATAAATAATAGGTTTTGCCACTGTTAAAAACTGCTTAAATACAGATGAAATCTGTCCCAATCTCAAAAGTGCAAAATAAAATAAGATACATGTCGCAACTACGAAGAACAACGTCATACTTTTTATGGCCTGTTCTTTGAAGCTATACCTTCTTTTTTCATGCTCTTCCCACGAATTGTGCCTATAACTTTGATCTGTATGAGTCTTTGACGCCTCTTTCGCTGTCGTATGCTCATCCTGTCGATATTCACTCATGTACGATCATTTCCTTTCTTCTGTTAAATATACATATTACGATTATAACGCGGTTGCAATAATAGAGTCAACAGTAGAAAAAAGAGATTCAGAAGATCCTCTCTTCCAAATCTCTTTCTATTATCACGATTTTATACTTTTATCTGATACTCAATTACAGCAACAATCAAATGTTGCACATTCTGTCCCACTGCTGTGGCAGGCGTCACCGCCTTCTACACTGATTTTCCCTGCGTGACATTTGCACTCTTCATTATATCTGCAATCTTTCGCCTGGCAGTCAACGTCTGAGCAATCTGAAACAGACTTCATCGAATCCGTCTTATTGCTATAACTTCCCTCTCTTCTTTCTTCAAATGCTATCGCAACAGGTCTCCTTCGCATTCTTCGCACTGTTTCCTCCCACCTGGATCTTATCCAGTTCGCAAAGATACTGATAATTGTGTACACATGTCTGTACGGTACAGCTTAATTCTGGCATACTGATTTCCTCCTCTTAATCTTATTAGAACAATATCAGTATGTCCCTTTCTTTTAAATATATACACTTATATCCAAAAACACAAAACGGTATGTATCTCTCAATACATACCGCCAGTAATCTGATTCTTATGCGTTCTTTCCACAGCAGAATTTATATTTCTTTCCACTTCCGCACGGACATGGATCATTTCTTCCGATCTTTTTCGCCTTGCGAACTGTACCGGACTGTTTCTGCTCGCGGTACAGACGTTTCTTTGTCTCTGCATCAAAGATCTTATCCCACTGTGGGAGTCCATACAGCCAGTCAGCTTTTGCATCGATCATGTTCTTGTAAAGAAGTTCTTTATCAAATGCAAGACTTACAACTGTATCTTCTTCCATTGTCTCGATCGGGTTTGCTGTCTTCAGACTGTCATTGATTCCGTCAAGGAATCCAACCATTGTCATGACATCCTGTCCATATTTCTCAGCAAGCTCTTTCACTGTTCCCTTCACTTCTTCATCCGGGTTCTCGAGCAGCTGCTCGTAAATCTCTCTTTCGATTGTAAAGTATGTTCCCCAGAACTTCTCCAGCTGATCTTTCGGAAGATTGCGGTCATAGGCCATATCACGCCACTGGTCTAATAAACATTTCTCACTCATTGTATATTGCTCCTTTATCTTTAAACTTCGAATTCAATCGCCCTTCTATTATATAACAAATTTTATTTGCCGTAAACAATTATTTGATATATACTGTTACTATTACTATATTGGCGTATGAAAGGACTGGTTACATGAAAAAACTGAAACGTATTTCTGCACTGCTGGGGGTTTTTATTCTTATCGCAATGTATTTGTGCACACTGATTTTTGCACTGATTGATTCGCCTGTTGCTTCTGATCTTCTTAAAGCATCTATCGCTGCAACCATTTTTGTTCCTGTTATTCTCTATGGACTGCTGATGGTCACACGACTGTTGAAAGATGATTCCAAAGACAATTCTTGATCATAAATAAAATACTGCAGTCAGTAATGCACTGACAGAATCTACTCCCCGGGATGCACGTGAAGCTGTTTCCCGGGTTTTTACTGCCTGTCTCCTCTTCAGATATTCTTCCATGGATAAATTTTCTCTGTCTTTTTCATTGCTGTTCTCTTCCATCGAATTCCTCCTTCTTTTTTTCTCAGCTATATATTATATGAGGAACCTTCTGATTTATTACTATCTTTTTTGTTTTCCGGGCAAATCCCAAGCGGAGTGACAACTACATTGTACGCCGCAGTGCACATCCTAAGCGGAGCGTTTTTATATATTCTAATATATAAAAAATACAGGACGGAAAGCTTTCACTTCCTGTCCTGTATTTCTGTTTCATTATTTATTACGATAAATAATATCGTCTCTTCCTGGTCCGTTACTGATCATTGTGATCGGATACTCGATCTCTTTCTCAATGAATTCAATGTATTTACGGCAGTTTTCCGGAAGATCTTCGTAGTTTTTGATTCCACGAATGTCTTCTTTCCATCCCGGAAGAACTTTGTAAACCGGTTTTTCCTTCTCAAGAAGATGTGTTACCGGGAATTCTTTAGTAACTTCTCCGTTGATCTCATAACCAACACATACCGGAATCTCATCCAGATATCCAAGTACATCGAGTACTGTAAATGCTACATCTGTTGTTCCCTGCATTCTGCAGCCATATTTGGATGCAACACAGTCAAACCATCCCATTCTTCTTGGACGTCCTGTTGTAGCGCCGAACTCTCCGCCGTCACCACCACGTCTTCTAAGCTCATCTGCTTCCTCTCCAAAGATCTCGCTTACGAAAGCTCCGGCTCCTACTGCACTTGAGTATGCTTTACATACTGTAACGATCTGCTTGATCTCGTATGGTGGGATTCCTGCTCCGACCGCACCGTATCCTGCAAGTGTTGAGGAAGATGTAACCATTGGATAAATTCCGTGATCCGGATCTTTCATGGATCCTAACTGTCCTTCAAGAAGAACTGTCTTTCCTTCTTTGATTGCCTCGTGAAGGTAAAGAGATACATTAGCTACAAACGGCTCTACCATTTCCTTATATTCCATCAGTTCGTTATATAACTCATCAGGATTAATCAGTGGTTTGTGGTATAAATGCTCAAGCAGTACATTCTTCTGCTCTGCCACGCGCACAACCTTCTCCTTCAAAAGTTCATCATCAAACAGCTCACTAACCTGAAAACCGATCTTTGCATACTTATCTGAATAGAACGGAGCAATTCCTGACTTTGTGGAACCGAAAGATTTTCCTCCGAGTCTCTCTTCTTCATATGCGTCAAAATTCTTGTGATAAGACATTACCATCTGTGCTCTGTCGGATACAAGAATCTTCGGCATCGGAACACCTTTTTCTACTATAGACTGTACCTCTGCGAAAAGACGCGGCACATCCAGTGCGACACCATTACCAATGATGCTGGTCGTATGTCCATAGAACACACCTGATGGCAGTGTATGCAGCGCAAATTTTCCGTAATCATTCACAATTGTATGGCCTGCATTCGCACCACCCTGAAAACGAACGATGATATCTGCCTCTCTGGCGAGCATGTCTGTGATCTTACCCTTTCCTTCATCGCCCCAGTTTGCACCAACTACTGCTTTTACCATTTCAAACCCTCCTGCGTATGTTTGCTTGTAAATAATATTAATCAGCGGTACTTATAACCATTACCGCCTTAAGAATTATACTATACTTTTGCAGGGTTGTAAAACGTTATTTCGCATTTTTTATTTAAATGTCAGAAATATTGTATTTCTGCGGTAAAAGTATTACAATGAAAAGTAAATCAGGCGGTTTTCCCCTGAAAGCAAACTGTTTATCATACTATTTTAGTATGAAACAGTATCAAATTTAGTTTAATAGAAGGGAGACTATAGAATTGAAAAAATTAATCAAATGGATAGTTGGACTTGGCACTGTTGGTACTGCAATCGGACTTCTTGCTGTTCGTCTGATCAAAAAGTCAAAGAGTACATCCTCTGATATAAAAGCAGATAGCACCGATAGCAATAAAGAGGAGACGGATTCCGATACATTTGATCTGGATCAGGATCTTGAACCAACACAGGAAAGATCTTATGTATCTTTGCAGGCAGCCCAACCGGATGATTTAAGCGAATAATAAAAAGGAAGCAGATAGCTCAATCTTACACTTAATAAAATTGAACTATCCCGCTTCCTTTTTATTTAGATGCAATCTGTTTTTCTATCATCTATTCCCATGCCTTACAGAGTAGTTGAACAGCTGCACGGATTTTCTCCTCATTCATGTTTGCATAACCTAACAGAATCACAGCTTTTCCTGTATTGCCTTCATTCTCTTTTACACAATACTCGGATAAGCCATAAACTCTGACACCCTGTTTCGCCGCATTTTTCAATCAAATCCCTTTTCCGAATCATCCGTCTTAAAATGCAACAACAGGTGAACACCTGCATTTTCTCCGGAAATTTCCAGAATCTCCTTCATCTTCCGAAGGCTGCTGATCAGAACATCATGCCTGTTCTTATATAATGCGCGTGTTTTATTCAGATGTCGCTCATAATAGCCTTCTTCCATAAATTTCTGAAGAATCATCTGATCCACCTTGGAGACAGTAGAACTGATGAATCTGCATTTTTCCTGATAAATTTTCAAAATATGTTCCGGAAGCACCATATAACTCATTCGAATAGAAGGTGCCAGTGATTTAGAAAAGGTACCTGTATAAATCACTTTCCCATTGCTATCACTTCCCTGCAGTGCCGGAATCGGCTTTCCTTTATATCGAAATTCGCTGTCGTAATCATCTTCAATAATATATCTGTCTTCTGCCCCATCTGCCCATTTCAAAAGTTCCATTCTTCTTTGGATCGGCATAACACATCCAAGTGGATACTGATGAGACGGCATGACAAATGCAATATCCGCCCCTGATTTCTCTAATTCATCAATCCGCATCCCGCTTTGATCCATATCAACAGTACAGACTTCATAGCTTAATCGTTCAAACAAACGATAGGCTTGTCCGTAGGTCGGATTTTCCAGCGCAACTTTATGACAATTTCCAATCACTGTTGTCAAAAGCATAAGCAGATAATCGCTTCCTGCTCCAATAATGATCTGATCCGGATGACAGTGTATTCCTCTTGCCTGATGCAAATAACTGCTGATCGCATTCCGAAGTCCATATTCTCCTTGAGGATTCCCCAATCGGAACATCTCTGCCTTATCATCTATCAGACATTCTTTGGATAATTTTCTCCAGACATTATACGGAAAACTGTTGAGATCCACACCGTTCGGAGTGAAATCATACGCATATTCTGTCACTCCTGAAGAAATCGGTTCAACTTTGATCTCCGGTCTCTTCTGAAGCTGATAGATACCTTCGATCTTTGCGACAAAATATCCTTTGCATGGGATCGCCTCCACATACCCTTCCGACAGGAGCTGTTCATATGCAAGTTCTACTGTACTCCTGCTCACCACCAGATGCTTACTCAATGCTCTTGTAGATGGAAGCCGCTCTCCACTCTGTATTACGTTATTCTGAATCTCTTCCTTGATAAATTCATAAATCTGTTCGTACAGCGGAGTTTTTGATTTTGGCTTCAAACTCATTGTCAATTCATACATTCTTGTTCTCCCTCTGCATCACACCTATAACTATGAAAAACTGCCGTGAACAATTTCTCATTGTGATCACGGCAGTTCGTTTTTTATTTCTTCGGCAGTTTGAAAGAACTCTTCAGGGAAACAATACGGTTAAATACCAGATTCTCCGGTGTAGAATCCTTTGCATCGATACAGAAAAATCCGTTTCTTACAAACTGGAAGCTATCATAAGCTTTCGCATCTGCAAAGCTTGGCTCCACATAAGCATCTTTGATAATCTTCAGAGAATTTGGATTCAGGTTCAGAGAACCATCCTCTTTATTGTATACACCCTTCTCTTCATCTACAAGGTTCTCATACAGTCTTACTTCTGCTTTCTGTGCATATGGTGCCGGAACCCAATGAATTGTTCCTTTCACCTTACGTCCTGTAAATCCACTTCCAGCCTTTGTCTCAGGATCATAAGTACAGTGAACTTCTGTCACGTTACCATTCTCATCCTTTACAAAGCTTTCACATTTCACAAAATATGCATGCATCAGACGAACTTCATTCCCCGGGAACAAACGGAAATATTTCTTTGGCGGTTCTTCCATGAAGTCGTCTCTCTCGATGTAGAGTTCACGACAGAACGGAACTTTACGCTGTCCAAGTTCTTCGTTCTCCAGATTGTTCGCAACATCCAGATATTCAACTTCTCCTTCCGGATAGTTATCGATCACAAGCTTGATCGGATCAAGCACAGCCATCATACGGGAACGCTTCATCTTCAGATCCTCTCGGATACAGTACTCAAGCATCGCATAATCAACAGAACTCTGGCTCTTGGAAATACCACACATATCAATAAACATCTTGATTGACTCCGGTGTAAATCCTCTTCTTCTGAGCGCTGCGATAGAAACCAGTCTTGGATCATCCCATCCATCAACAATCTTATCTTCTACGAGCTTTTTAATATAGCGCTTTCCTGTTACAACATTCGTAAGATACAATTTTGCGAACTCAATCTGACGCGGTGGGTTCTCGAATTCACATTCTCTCACAACCCAGTCATAAAGCGGTCTGTGATCTTCAAACTCAAGTGTACAGATGGAATGTGTGATTCCCTCGATTGCATCCTCGATTGGATGAGCAAAATCATACATCGGATAAATGCACCACTTATCACCTGTATTGTGATGTGTCATGCGGGCAACACGATAAATGATCGGGTCACGCATATTGATATTCGGTGATGCCATGTCGATCTTTGCACGAAGAACTTTCTCTCCGTCTGCATACTTTCCTGCACGCATGTTTTCAAAAAGTTCAAGGTTCTCTTCTACAGAACGGTTTCTATATGGGCTTTCCTTTCCAGGCTCTGTAAGAGTTCCTCTATATTCACGCATCTGTTCTGCTGTAAGATCACAGACAAATGCTTTTCCTTTCTTGATCAGCTTCACAGCGCACTCATACATCTGATCAAAATAATCGGATGCAAAATAAAGATGATCCTTCCAGTCAGCCCCCAGCCACTTAATATCCTCTTTGATAGACTCAACAAATTCTGTCTTCTCCTTTGTCGGGTTCGTATCATCAAATCTCATATGGAATTCACCATTATACTTCTCTGCCAGTCCATAATTCAAAAGGATAGACTTCGCATGACCAATATGAAGGTATCCATTCGGCTCCGGCGGGAAACGGGTGCATACATGATCGTAAACTCCTTCTGCCAGATCCTTATCTATCTCCTGTTCAATAAAATTCTTTGAAACTGTTTCGTTCTCCATATCTTCCTCCTACTAACCATAAGTACCATCCGGATGATCTGTCACATTCCTTCGGAATTGTGATTTATCCTACAGGCTTTCATGCTCAATATCTTATCACATAAAAAGAACAACCACAAGAGATTCTTTTCGCCTCCTCTGTTACTGTTCACACGATGTGCGACCAGCAACGCATCTCGCCATTTTAAATCGCCTTTGGCGATGGGGCGAGATGCATTCAAGCCAAAACATGCATCCTCCGTGTCAATCAGCGGAGTGATTGACACG
>ENA-OQDL01001370-OQDL01001370.1-human-gut-metagenome-genome-assembly--contig:-NODE-1370-length-12181-cov-2.611249_pt1 | contig 12181 bp, 17 predicted proteins | sample MGYA00242782_ERZ504609 | MGnify/ENA primary metagenome ERZ504609 (study PRJEB26092, sample SAMD00036320) | human gut metagenome | host: Homo sapiens | study: EMG produced TPA metagenomics assembly of... | reverse complement strand
AGAAGTCTGGTATCGACAGAAAGAAATGGAGAGAAAAGATGGGAATTTTTGACATTATCGGACCGGTTATGGTCGGACCGTCCAGCTCTCATACCGCAGGGGCGGCGAGAATTGGTTTTGTGGCAAGAAATCTGCTGGGAGAAGATGTGAAAGAGGCAAGGATCCTCCTTTATGGATCCTTTCTTGCAACCGGGAAAGGGCATGGAACGGATAAGGCACTTGTGGCAGGACTCCTGGGAATGAGTCCTGATGATGGAAGAATTGCTGACAGTCTGAGGATTGCAGAAGAAAAGAAAGTCGGAATTGAGTTCGGAGAAGCAAGATTAAAGGAAGGACATCCCAATACAGTGGAACTGAAATTAAAAGGAGTTTCAGGGAAAAAACTGGATATTATTGGAGAATCCATCGGTGGAGGGAGGATCAATATCGCACAGATTGATGGGATTGAAACGAATTTTTCAGGTGAAAATCCGACCTTGATCGTCCATAATCAGGATCAAGCCGGGGCATGTGGCAGAGGTGACTTCCATGCTTGCACAGAAAAAAGATCAATATTGCAACGCTTCAGTTATATCGCTCCGGTAAAGGCGGTCGTGCAGTCATGGTTGTGGAATGTGATCAGGATGTGCCGGAAGACGGACTGGAGTGGCTGGAAAAAAGTGGAAGGAAATCATCAAAGTGACCTATCTGAAGAAAGCCGGAGGAAGATAAGCATGGAATATCATAGTATCAGACAGTTGGAAGAACTTTGCAAGACAGAACAGAAGCCGGTATGGAAGATCGTACTGAAGGCAGAGCAGACAGAGACAGATGAGACAGAAAACAGATTTTTGAAAGAATGCGTCAGATGTATCATGAAATGAAAGCGGCAGATGAGGGATATGCTGCAGAGCTTCGTTCGGCAAGCGGTATGGCTGGCGGGGATGGAGAAAAAATGCACCGGTTTAATGTGACCGGCAAAAATCTGTGCAGTGGATACATGGCTCTGGCAATGGAAAAAGCATTGAAAATGGGAGAATCCAATGCCTGTATGAAGCGGATCGTTGCCGCTCCGACTGCAGGTTCATGCGGAGTGATCCCTGCAGTACTTATAAGTTATGAGGAAGTTGTGGCAGAATCAGAGGAATCAGGAGATGATCCGGCAGAAGACCGGATGGTACAGGCACTTTTTACTGCAGCGGGAATTGGTAAAGTGATTGCAGAAAATGCGTCCATCGCAGGAGCATCCGGCGGATGTCAGGCAGAGATCGGAACGGCAGCGGCCATGGCAGCCGGGGCGTGACTTTCTTACAGGGGGGTAGCGACCCGGCAGATTATGCAGGCAGCAGCCTTTGCCCTGAAAAATATGTTGGGGCATGACGTGTGATCCGGTGGGAGGACTGGTGGAAGTCCCCTGTATCAAGCGGAATGTTGCGGGAGTAGTCAATGCAATATCTGCCGCACAGCTCGCCATGGCAGGAATAGTCAGTGCGATATCACCGGATGATACGATCGACAGTATGAGACGAATCGGGAATGAACTTCCTGTTTGTCTGAAGGAAACCGGTATGGGTGGACTTGCTGTGACGGAATCTGCAAAAAAGATTATGAAAAAAATGTTAAATGTTACAGAAATGTTAAAAATAGATTGAATTTTCATCGATTATTTAATTATAATGATTGATATGAATGGAACAAAATGACCGGATATGTCTTTTGACAGAAAAGTTTTTAAAAGAAGATAGAGCAGAAGATGCAACCGCTTTTTTCAGGCAGTTTTTTATAGTTTTTAATGGATGATTCGTAATAAATCTTGTTGAAAAATGACTGTCTTGATGTTGTATCATGAACGATATATGATGGGGACATAGATAATATAATAAGGATTGGTGAAAAGATGAAATTAAAGAAGATTTGCAGTGTAGTTGTTGCAGCAGCGTTGACCTTTTCACTTTCAGTCACTCCGATTCTTGCAGATGAGGTAAGTGATCTGAAGAAGCAGAAAAAGGATACTGAGGAGCAGGTGAACAGCCTGCAGACGCAGCTTAATTCTCTGATGACAAAGATTTCAGAGCTGGAGAATGATCTGATCACGACTGGTGAAGAGATTTCGCAGACAGAGGAAGATCTGAAGGCTGCCCAGGAAGAGCAGGAGCAGCAGTATCAGGCGATGAAGCGTCGTATCAAGTATATGTACGAGGCGGGAACCGGAAGTGCAACGGTGGAAAAGGTACTTTCTTCCGGTAATACGACAAGTGCATTGAAGCAGGCAGAGTATTCTCAGGATTTACATAGTTATGACAGAAAGAAATTGAATGAGTATGTAGCAACAGTAGAGAAAGTTGCAGAGCTGAAGGATACGCTTGAGACGAAGATGGATGATCTTGAGAAGACGCAGACGGAGTATGAAGAGCAGAAGACGGAACTGAATACGACGATCACCGAGAAGAGTTCTGAGATCAAGGATCTTGATGTGCAGATTGACGAGGCTGTGAAGAAAGCAGCCGAGGAAGAGGCAAAGCGTCAGGAAGAAGCAAGAAAAGCGGCAGAAGCTGCTGCGGCAGCCGAGGCGGCTAAGAAGAATAATAATAACCGGAATACCGGAGGGACAACCAACAGTGGTGCTACATACAATCCAAGTACCGGAAATGCGATTGTAGATGCAGCGTATTCACAGATTGGTGTTCCGTATGTATGGGGTGGAACAACTCCATATGTCGGACTGGATTGTTCAGGACTGGTTCAGTATTGTTACAGACAGGCAGGAAAGTCGATCCCGAGAACAAGTGGTTCGATTCTTGCAGGCGGAACAATCGTCAGTGATCCGCAGCCGGGAGATATCTGCTGGACACCGGGTCATGTGGCAATCTACATAGGAAATGGTCAGATGATCGAGGCACAGCAGACGGGTGTGCCGGTGAAGGTCAGTAAAGTCCGTGTGGTATATTATGTGAGATATTAGCAGGAAAGAAAAAAGTCATCGCAGTAAGCGATGGCTTTTTTTGATTATTTTCTATGCAGGCACAATTTCCAGCCAGTATCCGTCCGGGTCAGAAATAAAATAAATTCCTCTGTTGTCTTCAACATCATATCATAAAGCAGAAAAAGGAAAAGAATCTCAATAAAAAAGTCAGGGAAAAAAATCCAGGACTGGGGTACGGAAAAAGGAAAAAGTGAAAAAATTAAAAAGGAAGAAAATGCATGAAAAAATGTGAGAAAATGCAAAAAGATAAAAATAGAACCGTAAAAATTCGATTTAAACTGACAAAAATGCAAGAAACCATTGACGAAATGTCAAAAGTTGTATACAATAGCAATTAGTGTGGCGATGTCACAAGAGTATTCAAGAAAGAATGGAGGAATCCTGCAATGACTGCATACAAAGATTTGAGCAAAGAAGAGTTATTAGAGTTAAAGAAGGGACTGGAAGCCCGCTTTGAAGAGATTAAGGCGAAGGGTCTTTCATTGGATATGTCCAGAGGCAAGCCGGCTGCAGACCAACTGAATCTGTCAATGGGGATGATGGATGTACTGAACAGCAGTGAAGAGCTGACCTGTGCCAATGGCGTTGACTGTCGGAATTATGGTGGTCTTGACGGAATTGATGAAGCAAAGCAGCTTCTTGCAGATATGATGGAAGTACCAAAGGATAATGTGATCATTTTTGGTAATTCAAGTCTGAATGTTATGTATGATACAGTTGCAAGAGCAATGACTCATGGAGTTATGGGAAGTACACCATGGTGTAAGCTTGATAAGGTAAAATTCCTCTGTCCTGTTCCGGGATATGACAGACACTTCGCAATTACAGAGCATTTCGGAATTGAGATGATCAATATTCCGATGACATCGGAAGGACCAGATATGGATCTAGTAGAAGAACTGGTAAATAATGATCCTGCAGTAAAAGGAATCTGGTGTTTCCGGAAATATCTAATCCACAGGGAATTACGTACTCAGATGAGACAGTCTTCCGTTTTGCAAATCTGAAACCGGCAGCAGAAGATTTTCCGTATTTTCTGGGACAATGCCTACTGTGTTCACCATCTGTACGAGGACAAGCAGGATTATCTGCTGGAGATTTTGATGGAGTGTAAAAAAGCAGGAAATCCGGATATGGTCTATAAGTTCTCATCTACATCCAAGATCAGGTTTTCCTGGATCAGAAATTGCAGCAATGGCTGCATCAGATGCGAACCTGAAAGATATCCGTAATATGATGAAGGTACAGACGATCGGACATGACAAGGTAAACCAGCTTCGTCATGTAAGATTCTTTAAAGATATCCACGGAATCGTAGAGCATATGAAGAAGCATGCTGATATTTTAAGACCGAAGTTTGAAACGGTACTGGAAGTACTGGACAAAGAACTTGGCGGACTGGAGATCGGTTCATGGATCGCACCAAGGGGAGGTTATTTTATCTCCTTTGACGCACTGGATGGATGTGCAAAGGCGATCGTGGCAAAGGCAAAAGAAGCGGGTGTAGTGCTGACCGGTGCAGGAGCTACGTTCCCTTACGGAAAAGATCCTCATGACAGCAATATCCGTATCGCTCCGTCTTATCCGACTCCGGAGGAACTTGAGATGGCAGCAGATATTTTTGTACTGAGTGTGAAGCTGGTAAGTATTGATAAGATCCTGGAAGAAAAAATAATTGAAGCAGAACAGATAAGAAAAAGAAAGTGTCGCTTTCCGATCCGCAGAGGATGATCCTCCAGAAAAGAAAGTGGCACTTTTTAAATCCTGTCTGACAGTGAAATTCTACCAGATACCGAGAATGTGCTGCATCATAAGACTGACAAAAGCAATGCCGATCCAGCAGCAGAATCCGGTGAGAATAGGTTTCATTCCGGTCCTGACGAGCTTGACAATATTCGTATTCAGACCGATTGCGGACATTGCCATGATGATTAGAAATTTGCTCAGTTCTTTCAACGGGGCGGTTACACCGGCAGGAAGATGAAAGATGGTTGTGACAACCGATGCAAGAACGAAAAACAGTACGAACATCGGAAAGGCACGTTTCAGACTGAAAGAAGATCCTTCGGTATTTTTGGATTTCCGGCTTTTGTAAATGGCGAGGACTAATGTGATCGGGATGATCGCAAGTGTTCTTGTCATTTTTACGATTGCAGCAGCTTCCAGTGTATTGCTTGCATGGATTCCGTCCCAGGCGGTAGCAGCGGCAGTGACAGAAGAGGTATCATTGATGGCGGTTCCTGCAAACAATCCGAATCCTTCATTTGTCAGACCAAGGGCAGCTCCGAGTGAAGGAAAGACGAGGGCGGCAATGACGTTGAACAGGAAAATAACGGAGATAGACTGGGCAATCTCTTCATCATCAGCTCCGATGACCGGTGCAGTAGCTGCAATGGCACTTCCTCCGCAGATAGATGAACCGACACCGACCAGAACTGCACTGTTGGAATTGATATGCAATATTTTATACATAATAAAAGCAATTACCAGTGATGTAGTGATGGTGGAAAGAATGATCGGGAGAGACTGCTTCCCTTTTGCCAGAATTTCTGTGAGATTCATTCCGAATCCAAGGAATACAACGGCTGTCTGCAGGATCTTTTTGGATGTAAAATTAATTCCCGGTGAAAAGACGGTTTTATCGGTCAGGATCAGGGTAACGATCATACCGATCAGAATAGAAAAGACCGGACCGCCGACAACGGGGACAGCCTTTCCGAGCAGCCATGATGGAATGGCAATCAGCAGGCATAAGAGCAGGCCTGCACCATTTTTCTTAAAAAAGTTCATAAAATATTCCTCCTGTGTTTTATGTAATAAAAATCTTCAGTCAGCGATAACGATAGATTCCTGTCTACAGATACTGTAGCCAGCAATTACTATAGCACATCCGGATGAGAATTGGAAATGATATCTCTTTATAAAAAAACAAAATTATGGTATGATTCTGAACGGAAAGTATTTATGCCGGAAGATATCAAAAATTATTTCCGCGATGATGTATATGATATAAAGGGGCAGAAAGAGTTATGGTAAAAGGTGTTATATTTGATGTAGATGGAGTTCTTCTGAACTCCATGCCTGTATGGGAGAATCTCGGTGAACTCTATTTACAGAAATTCGGGATCCAGGCAGAAAAAGATTTAAGTGAGATTCTATATGAAATGAGTCTGAAAGAAGCAGCGGAGTATCTGATTTCTCATTACGGACTGAAGCAGACCGTGGAAGAGGTTACAAAGGGGATTGTAAAGGAAGTAGAGCAGTTTTATGTGGAAAAAGTGCCTCTGAAAGAGGGAGTACGTGAATATCTGAAAGAATTGAAAGAACGGAAGATCCCGATGGTGATCGCCACTTCCGGTGACCGGAAGAATGCAGAGGCAGCATTGAAAAGACTGAAAGTTTTTTTCTTATTTTGAAGGAATTTTTTACGGCTTCAGAGATCGGAAGTGGAAAGAATCAGCCGGATCTGTATTTCGCAGCGGCACTTCAACTGGATACAGATCCGGGGCAGACCTGGGTCTTTGAGGATGCATGGCATGCAATCAGAACGGCAAAGAGTGCGGGATTTAAGACGGTCGCAGTCTATGATAAGGCGAACGATAAAAATCTGGGACAAATCTGGAATCATGCGGATATTTATCTGCCGGATCTGTTGAATTTCAATGAGTTCTGGAGCAGGGCATCTGAAATGTGAAAAAGAGAAAATCGTTGTGCTTCTGCAAGGCTTGTTATAGAAAAGGCTTGTCATTCTGTAAAGCTTCCTATAGAATGAAAGAGATGCAAATGAAAGGAATGGAGTAAAATAAATGGACGGGTCTATGTTTATTGGAACATGGTGGGCTTTGATTCCACCGCTTCTCGCAATTATACTTGCGTTTATCACAAAGGAGGTATACAGCTCCTTATTTATCGGAGTAGCCGTAGGAGCACTCCTTTACAGTGGATTCCACCCGTGGGATTCATTTGTTAATTTTTTTGAGATCATGAAGAACAGTATGAATCTGAATATTCTTATTTTTGATGTACTGTTGGGAATGATCATTGTACTGATGGCAAAATCGGGAGGTTCTGCTGCTTATGGAAAATGGGCGGGAACAAAGATCAGAACCAAGCGGAGTGCCTTACTTGCGACGATGGGACTGGGTGTCCTGATTTTTGTAGATGACTATTTTAACTGCCTGACAGTCGGATCGGTAATGCGTCCGGTCACAGATCAGCAGAAAGTTTCGAGAGCAAAACTTGCCTATATCATTGATGCAACGGCAGCTCCGGTGTGCATTATTGCACCGATCTCAAGCTGGGCTGCTGCAGTGAACTCGTATGTGCCTGCAGATGCAGGGATCAGCGGTTTTCAGTTGTTTTTGCGTACTATCCCGTATAACCTGTATGCGATCCTTACACTGGTGATGGTATTTTTTATCTGTTTTACGGGCTTTGATTTCGGACTGATGAAAAAGCATGAAGAAAAATGCGGCGAAGGGTGACTTATTTACCAGCGGTGGTGATGAATTTGAGCAGGTGTCTGAGGATGAAGTGAACCCGGGCGGTAAAGTGATGGATTTAGTACTTCCGGTTGCGGTGCTAATTGTTTCTGCGATCGGAGCAATGATCTATACCGGTTATCTTGGCGGAGCGAAAGACATTATCACTGCATTTTCCGGCTGTGATGCAGAAACCAGTCTGATTTTCGCAACGATGGTGACGATCTTCTTTATGATGCTTCTGTATCTTCCGAGAAAGGTTGTAGATTTTAAAGGGTTTATGGAAAGTCTGGTAGAAGGCTTTAAGCTGATGATCCCGGCGATTACGATCCTGATCTTTGCGTGGTCACTGAAAGGAATCGGAGATGCAATGGGACTGGCTGAATTTGTAGGCGGTATCGTGGGAGAGAATGCTTCAGCAAGTATTTTCATCCCGGTAGTATTATTTGCAGTTGCGATTTTCCTGTCTTTTTCAACAGGTACCTCCTGGGGGACATTTGCGATCCTTGTTCCGATCGCAACAGGAATGTTTGCAGGAAATACCAGTCTGGAGATGATGATCATTTCTGTATCAGCAGTTCTTGCGGGTGCAGTGTGCGGGGATCATGTTTCACCGATCTCAGATACAACGGTTATGTCTTCCGCAGGGGCTCAGAGTAATCATCTGAATCATGTATCCACGCAGATGCAGTATGCGGCGATTGTGGCAGGTGTATGTATGGTTGGATATATTATTGCGGCACTTACGAAAATATGGTGGCTGACACTGGGAATCAGTCTACTGATCCTTTTGGCAATCCTGATGGGAATGAAGATCGTTCTTTCTAAAAGGCAGGCAGCATAAGATGATAAAAATTGAAGTACCATACCTTGATCAGAGTCATTATTATCCCACAGGATGTGAAAGCGTATCGACCGTGATGCTTTTGCAGTATCTTGGCTACAGGGTGAGTGTGGATGAGTTTATCCGGGATTATCTGAAGCAGGATTCATTTGAAGAACGCAGGGGTGATCTATATGGACCGGATCCGCGACATTGTTTTTGTGGAAGTCCCTATGATGCGGAATCCTATGGATGCTATGCTCCGGTCATCGTGGAGTCTTTAAATCGGATTTTTGAAGAAAAAGCAGTGGCTGAAAAGTTGCAGCAGCAGACAGAAACGGAGAAAAATATTCATTATCGTGCAGTTGATGAATCGGGAAAGACGGCAGAGCAGCTTGTAGAGCGATATGTCAGCAAAGGAATGCCGGTCATTTTCTGGGCATGTATCAATATGCGTGAACCGAAGACCGGACCAGTCTGGAAGCTGAAAGAGACGGGGGAGACCTTTACGTGGATTTCCAATGAGCATTGTATGCTGTTGGTCGGAGCGGATGAGGAAAATTATTACTTTAATGATCCATATGATGGTCATGGTGTGATCGGTTATCCAAAGGCTCTTGTGGAGGATCGGCATCAGGCACAGCACATGCAGGCAGTTGCAGTTGTGAAGATCCTGGAAAATGACTGCGAAAAGAGAAAGCCGGGAACAGAGACACTCTGAAGTACAGAGTGTAGATCTGTTCCCGGCTTTTTTGCCAGGTATACGACAAAAAGATATACTGCCGTTTTTAATCGGCAAAAGTTACACCTGCTTTATAAAAGCTGGATTCCGCCGGCAGCAGCTTTTTCTGCTATGTCATCCGGCCAAAGAGAAGACTGGACTTCTCCGATATGAGCTTTTCTCAGATAATACATACAGATACGTGACTGACCGATTCCACCACCTACAGTATAAGGCAGTTCACCGTTCAACAGAGCCTTCTGGAATGGCAGTTCAGCACGTTCTTCACATCTGGCTTCTTTTAACTGGTTTTTAAGGGAAACTTCATCTACACGGATTCCCATAGAGGAAAGTTCCAGTCCCATGTCGAGAACCGGATAGTAAACGATGATATCTCCATTTAACTCCCAGTCATCATAGTCCGGTGCACGTCCGTCGTGCTTCTCACCGGATGCAAGAAGTCCGCCAATCTTGGAAATAAATACCGCTCCCTTTTCTTTGGCAATCTTTGTCTCACGTTCTTTTGTGGAAAGATCAGGATAAAGATCTTCTAATTCCTGAGAGGTGATGAAGAAAATATCATCCGGAAGAAGAGGTTCGATGTAATTGTATCTTCTGGATATGTAATCTTCTGTATCCTTCAGTGCCACATAAACCTTGCGGACGGTATACTCCAGGGTTTCCATGTTGCGTTCTTCCTTGGAGATAACTTTCTCCCAGTCCCACTGGTCTACATAGAGAGAGTGGATGTTGTCGGTATCCTCGTCTCTGCGGATGGCACTCATATCAGTATAGAGTCCTTCCCCTGAGTGGAATCCATAATGCTTCAGTGCATATCTTTTCCATTTCGCAAGAGAATGGACGATCTCTGCTGCAGCATCATTCTGTTCTTTAATTCCAAAAGAAACCGGACGTTCTACTCCATTTAAGTTATCGTTCAGCCCGGATTCAGGACGGACGAAAAGAGGAGCGGAAACGCGGGTCAGATGCAGATTCTTTGCAAGTGCACGTTCAAAATGATCTTTTACTTCCTTGATGGCAACTTCCGTTTCACGGATCGTGAGCGGAGAGGTATAGCCTTCAGGAATTTTTAACTGTTCCATATGATTTCTCCTTTATATGATTCAATGTCTGCGATTGTCAACAGCATTCCTCTTTATTTTAAAGGGAGAGATATTATAAGTCAATTATCTTGTATTATAATGTGAAAATTGCTAAAATATATAACAGGGAATGTCTTCAGATCAGAAGAGGTAACAAAGGGGAAAAGAATCGCAGAAGAACAAAGGTGGAGTATATGAATATGAAAATGATTGTGGATTCGATCGGAAATTTTGATTTTAATGTACTGCTGGCAGGGTTTAATGACAGCTCTCATGTGCTGACTCAGGTAGAATTGATCTCACTGATCGTATTAGGCGTGTTAGGAATTGGAATCTGCCTGACCGGGTGGAAATTTGTCAGAGTGTGGGCAGTTATATTCGGCTTTGTATCTGGAACTGTCGGTGGAGCGGCAGCAGCATATTTCGCGGGACTTGCTGTGGATTACATATGGATTCCGGGACTGGTAGTGGGAGTAATTCTGACCGCATTAAGTATATGGAAGAAAAAAGTGGGCGGTTTTTGGTTATGCTGGCTGATGACAGCACTGGTGGGAGTCCATCTTCTGAAACCGGACAGTGTGATTCTGTGGGGAGTCTGTATCGGTGTCGGTCTGCTTGTAGCAGTAGTCTTTATTTGGTTTTCAAGCATTGTTACGATTTTTGTCACTTCCATTTTGGCGGTATGGTTACAGGAAGCTGTATTTATTATCTGATTCCTGTAAATATGAGATGGATCCATATTGTATTATGCATAGTGGCAGCGGTACTCGGAGTGTGGATTCAGATGCTCATGGAATCGGGTAAGCAGAAAAAGAGCAATCTGAAGACAGCGGAAAAGATCCGTGAAAATAATTCTACAGAAAATGATGTGGAACGAGCAAGAAACTGGATCGATGAAGTAGAAGAGGATGACCAGATGGTGGAAGAGGACCAGATGGGAAAAGGAAGACGCATCTGAAGTGGAGGAAGAGGAGTATTATTTTGATGAAGAAGATTCCACGATAGAAGAAGATTATTATTTGGATGAGGAAGCCCCTGAGACAGAGGAAGAAGGGGATTTGGATGAGGAAGACCCTGAGACAGAGGAAGACGAGTATTTGGATGAGGAAGACTCTGAAATAGACGAAGATTACTATTTGGATGACGAAGATCCTGAAATAGATGAAGATTACTATTTGGATGACGAAGATCCTGAAATAGAGGATGAGGACTATTATGACGAGGATGAATCAGGGGAAGAATAACAGGTATGGAAGTGGATTCTTTCAGAAAAGGAGGCTGTGCGTATGAAGATTGATATGCATTGTCATGTAAAAGAAGGCTCAATAGACAGCAGAGTCGGGATTGAAGAGTATATTGAAATTCTGAAGAAAAAGGGATTCCAGGGAATGGTAATCACGGATCATGATACGTATAACGGATACCGTTACTGGAAAGAGAATATCAAAGGAAAGAAGCATACAGATTTTGTTGTACTGAAAGGGATTGAATATGATACGCGTGATGCGGGTCATATCCTGGTGATCATGCCGGAAGGAGTTAAGATCCGTCTGCTGGAAATGCGGGGAATGCCGCTGGCGTTGTTGATCGATCTGGTTCATCGTAATGGCGGAGTTCTTGGACCTGCACATCCATGCGGTGAAAAGTATATGAGTTTTACGCATGCAAGAAAATTCTACCAGTCACCGGAGATTATCAAGCGTTTTGATTTTGTAGAGGGATTTAACAGTTGTGAGACAACGGAGTCCAATGCCGGAGCGATGAAGCTTGCAAAGAAATATGGAAAGCTGACAACCGGAGGAAGTGACTCCCATAAAAGTGAATGTGTAGGTCGGGGGTATACGATCCTGCCTGAACCGGTCAGTTGTGAGACGGAGCTGATCTCCCTGATCCATAAAAAGGACTCCGCTAAAAACAGGTGGAGTACTTTACAACAAGACGACGAAAGAAGAAGATCGGAAAGATCAACAAATTCCTGGTATACTCATTCTGGGTCTATAATAAAAGTGGTGAATTGTTAAAAGCGTCATGGCAGAAATAAAAAAATGGAAGAGGAGCATCCATTTGATCCGATCGACCCAGATCGAATTA
>ENA-OQDL01001369-OQDL01001369.1-human-gut-metagenome-genome-assembly--contig:-NODE-1369-length-12188-cov-2.463892_pt1 | contig 12188 bp, 17 predicted proteins | sample MGYA00242782_ERZ504609 | MGnify/ENA primary metagenome ERZ504609 (study PRJEB26092, sample SAMD00036320) | human gut metagenome | host: Homo sapiens | study: EMG produced TPA metagenomics assembly of... | reverse complement strand
TGATTGCCTGTTCCAAGCCTGTACCCATGTTGCCCACAACTGCGTCGTCGGCAACCACGTCATCATGAGCAACTGTGCCGGCCTTGCCGGTCACGTTACCGTTGAAGATCGGGTCGTCATCGGCGGTATTGCCGGCGTTCATCAGTTTGTCAAGATCGGCCGCAACAGCATGATCGGCGGCCTGGCGAAAGTCGTACAGGACATTCCGCCCTTCGTAATTGCCGATGGTCAGCCTGCACGCTGCATCGGCCTTAACAGTGTCGGTCTTTCCCGGGCCGGTGTACCGGAAGATGTCCGCCGGGAATTGAAAAAAGCATTCCGCATCTTGTACCGTTCCGGACTCAATTTGCGCCAGGCTATTTTTGAAATGGAACAGGAACTGGACAGTTCTGAAGAAGTAGAACATTTTTCTCCGCTTCCTTCGCAATGCCGACCGCGGTATTTGCCGAGGAACAAAGGATTAGGCAGCAGCCAGTGAGTAAAAGGGGTGTCGCACCTGCGATAGCCCGTTTTTTTACTGACAAGGGACCTGTTTTTTTGTATAATATAGAGATAAATATTTCTCTTTATGAATAAGGATGATTGCTATGGAAAAAGTTGGGCTCTTGGCCGGTATCGGTAAGCTTCCTGTCGAGTTTATGCGTGCTGCAAAACACCTGGGATATGAAGTTGTCGTCATCGCCGTCGTCGGCGATGTCGAACCGGAACTGGCAGCGGAAGCCGATGCATACTACGATATCAACGTTGCCAAGTTGGATAAAATCATTAAGACTCTCAAAAAAAATGACGTCTCGAAAGTTACCATGATCGGGAAGGTCACCAAGGAAATCCTCTTTAAGGGACTTAAGTTTCCCGATTTGCGGGCCATTAAACTGTTGGCGAAATTGCGGAATCGCAAGGATGATACGATCATGCTGGCCATCGTCGATGAACTGGCTAAAGACGGCCTTGAAGTCGTCGACCAGACCTTGTATTTGAAGGATCTCATGCCGGCCATCGGTGTCTTGTCGCGCCGCAAGCCGACGGAGGGGGAAGAAGACGATATCCGCTTCGGCTTCGTGACGGCCAAGGCCATGGGCGGTATGGATATCGGCCAGACCGTCGTCGTTAAGCATAAGGCTGTCATGGCTGTCGAAGCCATTGAAGGGACCGATGCCTGTATTCGCCGCGGCGGGGCTCTCGGCCGTGAAAAATCGGTTGTCGTCAAAGTAGCAAAACCCAACCAGGACCCTCGTTTCGATGTGCCGGCCGTCGGCAGGCAGACGATTTTGTCCATGATTGAAAGCAACTGTAATGTCCTTGCCATGGAAGCCGGCCGGACCCTTTTTGTCGAACAAGATGAAGTCCTGCGCCTGGCGGACAGCCACGGCATCGTTATCTGTGCTGTTGATAAGAACTTTTGACGGGAGATCCTATGAAGATTATGTTTTCTGCCGGTGAAGCGTCCGGTGACCTCCACGGCGCCAATTTGGCACGAGCTTTGAAACAACTGGCGCCGGACCTCGAACTGCTCGGTATGGGCGGCGAAAAGATGAGAGCTGCCGGTGTCGATATCGTGTATGATATCGATAATTTGGGCGTCATCGGCATCGGTGAGATTATCCGCAAGATTCCTTTTTTCTTTCGCCTCCGCGATTTTCTAGTCGATACGATGAAGAAGGAAAAGCCTGACGTCCTCGTTTGCATCGACTATCCGGGCTTTAATATGCGCCTTATAAAGGCCGCCAAAGCTGCCGGAATTCCTGTCATTTATTACATTCTGCCGACCATTTGGGCCTGGCATAAGAGCCGGGGGAAGACGATTGCAAAATATACGGATTTGGCCATTTCCCTTTTCCCCTTTGAAGCCAAGCTCTATGAAGACATAGGGACGAATGTCCTCTATACGGGGCATCCCCTTTTAGACAGCGTCCATCCGAGCCTGAGCCGTCACGACGCTTTTTTGAAGTTCGGCCTTTCGGAAGAGAAGCGAACGATCCTTCTCATGCCCGGGAGCCGCGTCCAGGAAGTGACAAGCCTGCTTCCGTGTATGTTGGAAGCGGCGAAAAAGCTGGAGCACGACTGCGGAGACCTGCAATTTCTCATCCCGCGGGCTACGACCATCGATAGAGCCATGCTTGATGATATCATTGCATCTTCCGGCATGGCTGTCGCCGTCGGAGAAGGCAATGTCTATGACATGATGAATATCAGTACGGCTGCCATTGCAGCTTCGGGGACGGCAACCCTTGAAACAGCCCTGATGGGGCTTCCGACCCTTCTCGTGTATCGCGTCAATCGCCTGACCTATTGGCTTTCCAAGATTCTGGTACATATTGAAAGTATCGGACTACCCAACATCATCATGGGCCGCAGGGTGATTCCCGAGCTGTGGCAGGATGACGTGACGCCGGATAATATTGCTGACGCCGTCCTTCCCATGCTGGACGACGGACCGCATCGGTCGAAGCTCTGTGAGGACCTTTCTGCCGTGCGCCGCACGATGGGGGAATCAGGAGCTGTCATGCGTACAGCCCAGGCTGTCTTAACTTTTGCAAGAGAAAGAGGTATTCATGAAGCAGTACAATAGTTGGCAAGGTTACAAACGATTATTAACTTTCATCAAACCCTATAAGACACGGCTCGTTTTCGCCGTCATCTGTATGGCCCTGTCCGGGGCGAGCAACGTCGTCGTTCCCTGGCTGATCAAGGACGTCATCGACAAGGTATTGGCCAATAAAGACATTTATACCTTGAACCTTATCGTCATCGGCATCTTGGTCCTGGTTTTTACTGCGCGGCGTCTTTTACTTTGGCGAACGCTATCTCATGAGCTTCGTCGGTCAGAAAATCGTCAATGATATCCGCGAAAAACTGTACCGCCATTTGCAGACCCTGTCCCTGTCTTATTTTGATAAGCATAAGACGGGCAATATCATGAGCAACCTGACCAATGACGTCACGGCCCTTCAGACGGCCATTGCCGGCAACCTCATTTCTTTCGTTCAGGAAGTCCGTCATCCTCGTCGGTTCTTTGGCATCGATGATTTTCCTCTATTGGAAGTTGACCCTCCTGACCTTGGTCATCGTGCCTCTCGTCGTCTTTACGATCAATTTCTTCGGTTCCCGCCTGCGCCGTGCCGGCCACGACGTACAGGGCAAGATGGCAGATATTACGTCTCTGCTTGAAGAAGCCATTTCCGGCATTCGCATCATTCGCTCCTTTAACCGCGAAGACTTTGAAATCCGGCGTTTCATGCTGCAAAACGACCGCAACTTCTGGGCTCTCATGAACACGACCCGGCTGACGTCTTTATTGACGCCGTTTATCCAGTTCTTTGCGGCCATTGCCGTAACCGGTATCATCTGGTATGGCGGTATGAGTGTCATCAATGGAGAAATGACGGCCGGCGCCTTGATTGCCTTCCTCATCTATGCCATTAACTTGGCTAATCCCGTTCGCCGCATCAGTGAAATCTACGGTGACATCCAAAAATCCCTGGCCGCTGCCGACCGCGTCTTTGAAACGATCGACACCGTGCCCGACGTTAAGGAAAAAGACGGTGCTGTAACCCTGCCGCAAGTAAAAGGGGAAGTGACCTTCGACAATGTTTCCTTTGCCTATGATAAAGAACACCCGGCTTTGACCGACTTTAATCTCGAAGTCCGTCCGGGCGAAGTCGTTGCCCTCGTCGGTCCCAGCGGGGCCGGAAAATCGACGGTGGCCAACTTACTGCCTCGTTTTTATGATGTCACGGCAGGTCGCCTCTTGATTGACGGCATCGACGTCCGGGACGTCACCTTTGCCTCCCTGCGCCAGCAAATCGGCCTCGTGCCGCAGGAGACGATGCTCTTTAATGCCAGTGTTCGGGAAAACATCCTATACGGCCGGCTCGACGCGACGGAAGAAGAAATCGTCGCGGCCGCCAAGGCTGCCAATGCCCACGAATTTATTATGAGACTGCCCGGCGGCTATGACGCCCTCGTCGGCGATCGGGGTAACTCCTTGTCCGGCGGTCAGCGCCAGCGCATTGCTATCGCCCGGGCTATTCTCAAAAATCCCCGTATTCTCATCCTCGATGAAGCGACGTCCGCCCTCGATACGGAAAGTGAAAAAATCGTCCAGGCTGCCCTGGATCGACTCATGGAAGGCCGGACGGCCGTCGTCATCGCCCATCGTCTGAGCACGGTCCGCAACGCCGACAACATCGTCGTCATCGACCATGGTCACATTGTGGAAACGGGGACTCACGCCGAATTATTGGCCAAAGACGGCCTTTATGCACACCTCTACGCCGTTCAATTTAACGATAAGAAAGAAGCTTCAGAAGGTTGATAGCGATGAAGAATTTAAAATCCCATCCGATGTACTGGCTGTATAATATTCTCCTTCTCATTTATTGGGCGACCCTCATTCCCATGTTGATTTACCGCTTAATCCATGAAGAAGGTTTTTATCAGCGCATCAAACAGAGCATCGGCTTTTTGCCGGATGAATTAAAAGAAAAATATCCAATCGCCATGCCATTTGGGTCCATGCCGCCTCGGTCGGTGAAATCGTAGCGGCCAGACCCCATTGTGCGTGAAATGCGTAAAAAAACACCCCGATGAAGTCATCATCGTATCGGTCGTTACGGCGACGGGGTTCCGCATGGCCCATCAAATCATTAAAGGGGCCGACGGGATACTCTACTTCCCTTTGGATCTGCCTTATTTGACCAACCGCATCCTGACCATCGTCAATCCGCAGGCCATCGTCCTAGTCGAAACGGAAATCTGGCCTAACTTTCTGCGCATTGCCGCTGACAAAAAGATTCCGGTCATGATGATGAACGGCCGTATCAGTCAGCGCAGTGCCGTTCGCTACCGCCTGATCACCTTCTTTACGCGCCGCGTCTTGTCGACGATTCGCATGTTCTGCATGCAGAGCTATATCGATGCCCAGTACATCATCGATATCGGCGCCGATCCCAATAAGGTCATCGTTACGGGCAACACCAAGTACGACCAGACTTATGGCATCGTAACGGAAGAAGAGAAGAAGCGCTTCCTTCATGAACTCGGTTTTTCAGAAGGCAGTCCCATCATGATTGCCGGCAGTACTCACCGCGGTGAAAACAGCCCGGTATATAAGGCCTTTGTGAAAATTCGCGACCATTTTCCCGATGCCAAATTGATTATTGCACCGCGCTATATTTACCAGGCCGACCTCATCGTCGATGAAGGCATCAAACATGGCGTGACCATGGTTAAACGCAGTGACATGATGGCCGGAAAAGCCGTTCGTTCGGCCTATGACGGTGTCGTCCTCGATACCATCGGTGAACTGGGGCGGGTGTACAGCCTGGGCGATTTAATCTTCGTCGGCGGCAGTTTGGCTCATATCGGAGGCCATAACATCCTCGAACCGGCGGCGCACGGGAAACCGATTGTCGTCGGACCGAATATGTTTAACTTCGTCGAAATCTTCGAGCTCCTCAGTCGTCACGGTGCCTGTGTCATGGTGAATAATGAAGAGGAATTCGTCGACACTTGCCTCGACATCCTCATCAATCCCGACCGGGCCGAAGCGATGAAGCGAAATTGTATTGCCGTCGTCCGGAAAATCAAGGGGGCGACTCGTAAGAATTTAGATAAACTGCAAGAAATGTTGGAATCGATTCAGACTGGGAGGATGAGCCTATGTCCTTGAGAACGGCAGGAACTGCTTACTTTCATTATTTGACAGGAAGCAAAGAACATCACTGGTGGGACTGGCCGGCTCTGCTCCTCCTTGGCGGCGCCTCTTGGATTTATCGAAAGGCCGTCATCATGAAGTACCGCTCCTTTGCCGATCATGAGGAGCGACAGGAACGGCTCCCGGCCGTCGTCATCAGCTTGGGCAATATTACCGTCGGAGGGACGGGGAAGACGCCCATGGCCTGTATGCTGGCCAAAGAACTTTCTGCCCGGGGCTGGCGCGTCGCCCTCCTCAACCGAGGTTATCACTCGAAACGGGAGAAGAGCGGCGCTTCGGTCATGTCCGATGGCCGCATGGTACTCCTGACGGCTGAAGAAGGGGGCGATGAAGCGAGTCTCATGGCCAGGAGCCTCATGGGGATTCCCGTCCTTGTCGGACGGGACCGGGCCGTAAGCGGCCGCATGGCCGTTGAAAAATTCGATGCTCAGATCCTCATCCTCGACGATGGCTTCCAGCACTGGCAGCTTTATCGAGACGTCGACATCGTCCTCATCGATGGAACCAATCCCTTTGGAAACGGCCACGTCCTGCCGCGAGGCATTCTGCGCGAACCTTTGGCGCATCTTTCTCGGGCCGACGTCTTTATCATTACCAAGGTTGACCAAGTAGCGCCGGAGACGGTGGCTCAGATACGAGAGGACCTTCGGCGATACAATTCGTCAGCTCCCGTGGCCTTATCGGTCCACAAGCCCTCGGCCGTCCTTCCTTTTTTTAACTGGGATCAGGGCCTTCACCCGGAAGAGGCCATGCCGGCCGACCTTCTGGCACGCCCGGTCCTGGCCGTATCGGCCCTCGGCAATCCGGCTTCTTTTGAAGAGACCCTCCGAGGGGCCGGTTTTACCGTATCCGATGTCCTTCGCTTTGAAGATCACCATCATTACGGGCCGTCCGATATCCGGCGAATGGCCGAACTGGCTGCCGAGAAGCAGTGTATCCTGGTGACGACGGAAAAAGACGCTGTGAAGCTGCCCGCCGATCTTGTAAAAGAATACGACCTTCCCTTGTACGTCTTGGCCATTACCCTTGACATCGTAGAAGGGCAAGAAAAAATAGATGCCGTCTTGCAATCTGTATTGGAGGATAAACTATGAATTTTGTATGCATCATTCCCTCGCGCTACGCTTCGACGCGCCTGCCGGGGAAGCCTTTATGTGATATTGCCGGCAAACCGATGGTACAGCGCGTGTATGAACAGGCGTCCAAGGCCTCGAAACTGACGGCTGTCGTCGTTGCTGTCGACAATCCTAAAGTTTATGACACTGTCGTTTCCTTTGGCGGTCATGCCGTCATGACGCGGGAAGACCATACCAATGGGACCGATCGCTTGGCCGAAGCCGTAGCTCATTTTCCCGATGCCGATGTCATCATAAATGTCCAAGGCGATGAACCGCTCATTGCGCCGGACGTCATCGACGATCTGTGCCGGGTTTTTGAAGAGGAGCCCGATCTTTCTATGGCTACCGTTGCAGCGCCTCTGACAGAAGAAGAATATCATGAACCGAGTGCCGTAAAGGTCGTCCTCAATCAGCGCGACGAAGCTATGTATTTTTCACGCTCCCTCATTCCGTATCCGCGGCATGCTTTTGAAGATGGCGGCGTGGTACCATATAAACACATCGGGATTTATGCATACCGCCGGGACTTTCTCTTGGCCTATGCCGCGATGGAACCGACGCCGGCAGAAAAAGTTGAGTCCCTCGAACAGTTGCGAGTTCTCGAAAATGGTTATAAGATAAAAGTGATAAAAACGCATCATCAATTCATTGGCATCGATACGCCGGATGACCTTGCACGCATCCGCCGTTATTTTGCTGAATCTGCTCATAAAGGGGAATAGACTATGGAAACAGTGAAACAAATTCATGTTGGCAATACGATCGTCGGCGGCAACGGCAGCCTCTTTGTCATGGCCGGTCCGTGTGTCATCGAAGATCCGGAACGGACGCTCAACATCGGCCGCAAGATGAAAGAAATTTGCGAACGACTGGGCCTGACCTATATTTTTAAAGCCTCTTTTGATAAGGCCAATCGTTCGTCATATACGTCATATCGCGGACCGGGCCTTACAGAAGGCCTGCGTATTTTAGGGGATATCAAAAAGGAACTTCAAGTTCCCGTCGTCAGTGACGTCCACGAAGTCCACCAGGTGGAAGCGGCCGCCGAAGTCCTGGATGTTATCCAGATTCCGGCCTTCCTCTGCCGGCAGACGGATCTGGTCGAAGCCGCGGCTGCAACGGGTAAATGCGTCAACGTAAAAAAAGGCCAGTTCCTGGCTCCGGAAGACATGAAAAATGTCGTCGATAAGATTGTCCATTCGGGCAATGAAAATATCATGCTCACCGAACGGGGCGCCAGCCCTGGGTTATCATAACCTGGTCGTCGACATGCGTTCCTTCCGATTATGCGCAGCTTCGGCTATCCTGTCGTCTTTGATGCGACCCACAGTGTCCAGCTGCCGGGCGGTGCCGGTACCAAATCGTCCGGTCAGCGCCAGTTCATTGGCAATCTGTCCCGTGCTGCTGCAGGTTCCGGCATCGACGGCGTTTTCATGGAAGTCCATGACAACCCGGCCGAAGCGCTCAGCGACGGCCCGAATATGCTGTATTTATCGCAGGTCGAAAAGGTCCTTCGCGATATGGTCGCCATTCGCGACATTGCCAAAAACAGCGTAAGTACGGAAATGTGAGGGGAGCCGATATGATGGATATTTTAGAAGAAGCAAGAGACGTGCTTCATCAGGAAGCACAGGGGATTGAAAAATTAATTCCGACATTGGATCAGAACTTCGTCAATGCCGTAAATCTTATCATGGAATCCCACGGCCGGGTCATTGTCACCGGCATGGGAAAATCGGGACACATTGCCCGCAAAGTAGCGGCTACCTTGTCGAGTACGGGAACGCGTCCATTTTTCTCCATCCGGCGGAAGGAATCCACGGTGACTTAGGCATGGTTACGGCCGACGATGTCGTCCTCGCTTTTTCAAACAGCGGCGAAACTATTGAAATCCTCAATACCCTGCCGTCGCTCAAGCGCATTGGGGCTAAACTCATCGCCGTCGTCGGCAACCATAATTCGACTTTGGCGAAACATGCCGACATCATCCTCGATGCATCCGTTGAAAAAGAAGCCTGCCCCTTAGGACTGGCTCCGACGACGAGTACGACCGTCTCGCTGGCACTCGGCGATGCCCTGGCCGTGGTACTCCTTACACAGCACCACTTTACGAAAGAACAATTCGGTATCTTCCATCCCGGCGGTGCCCTTGGCAAAAAACTGCTGCTCACCGTCGATGATGTCATGCATAAAGGCGAGGACAACCCGGTCGTCAATGAAGACAGCAGCGTTCAGGACGCCCTGTTTCTCATGACCGAAAAAGGCCTCGGTGCCGTTTCCGTCATCGATGAAGGCGGCAAACTGATCGGCCTTGTTACCGACGGCGACGTCCGCCGCGGTTTGGAAACGGGCTCTAATTTCCTGCAGTGGCCCGTCGACGCCATGATGACCAAGAATCCGCGGGTGATCGTCAACCATAAACTGGCGACAGAAGCCCTGCACATCATGGAAAAGAATCAGCCGCGGCCGATTACGGTTCTGCCCGTCGTCGATGAAAATCAGAAAGTCGTCGGCATGGTTCACATTACGGATTTACTGCGGCAGGGAGTGGTCTGATGGGCTTTTTTTTGACACACGTAAAAATGCTGGCCCTCGATGTTGACGGCGTCTTAACGGACGGCATTATTTACTACAGTCCGTCCGGCGATGCCATGAAGGGCTTTTCAGCTCGTGACGGCATGGGGATTTCCCTGGTCCGGGCAGCAGGTCTGAAGACGGCTTTGGTTACGGGCCGCCGTTCACCGATGGTTGAACAGCGTGCCAAGGATTTGCATATCGATTATGTCCTGCAGGATTGTTCTCATAAACTGCGGTCCATGCAGCAATTATGCAGTGAAATCGGTCTTTCCCTCGATGAAGTGGCTTACATGGGAGATGACCTGAATGACGTTGAACTCATTGCCAATGCCGGATTTGGTGCCGCCCCCCTCGATGCCTGTGAAGAAGCACGGAACTCGGCTGCTTTTGTTTCTGCCTATCCCGGCGGCCATGGGGCCCTTAGGGAGTTTGCCGAATATATTTTAAAAAGCCAACACGTTTGGGATGACGTCCCTGCGCCGTTATCTGGGGGATTCGGCATTTACGTTGCGCCATAAGAAAGGAGAGTCTGTACTGTGGGGAAGGAATGGCAGTACCACGTTGCTCGCGGATTTGGGAAATTTCTCTGTTGTCTTCCGTATCCGCTCATCATTTCTTTGGGCCGTACACTCGGTCCTTTCGTAGGAAAACTTATGAAAAAGCAGCGCGAACGCGGTATTTTCCAAATCCAGCGCGGTTTGGAATGCAGTCGGCCCGAAGCGGAAGCCATCATGACCGAAGTCTTTCGCAATCTGGGACAGTCGCTGATGGAAATTCTCTATACGCCGCGGTTGAATCCCGACAATATTCGCCAATACGTCACGCTCGACCATCCGGAACGACTCGATGAAGCGATGAAGGAAGATAAAGGGGTCATCGTTCTTACCGCGCATATGGGCAACTGGGAATGGCTCGGTGCCTTAGCCATGTATGGCTATCCGGCATCGACGATTGTCAAAAACCAGGCTAATAGTGCCGTTACACGACTGCTCAATGAAAATCGGGAAGGCATGGGACTTGAAGTCTTTGCCCGCGGCGGTAATGAAATGATCATCGCCGCCCGTGCCCTGAAACGAAAGAAACTCCTCGGCTTTTTGGCGGACCAAGACGGCGGATTTTACGGCGTGCCGCAACCCTTCTTAGGGAAGATGAGCTCGACGCCTAAGGGACCGGCCATGTTTGCCCAAAAATTTCACTCGCCCATCATTCCGGTCTTTACCATCCATGATGAAAACCACCGTACGCACCTGGCTATCGGGGAAATCATGCATTATGAAGACACGGGGGATAAAGAAGCCGATATTGCCCGCATGACCCGTAAGATGGCGGTTATTACGGAAAATTTCATCAAAGAACATCCGACCGAATGGCTGTGGTTCCAGCATCGCTGGAGTACGGAGCCGGAAGAAATCATTGCATTACAACAGAAACCGGAGGCGCATATCGATGATAGCCGAAAAGCTGAAAAAGAATAAGATTTCCCTGATTGCCGTCATCGCAGTCATCGGCTTTGCTGTCATGCTCTACGTCTTCATGAATCCCAACACGTCGGAGGATACGATGGTAAGTCCTGATAAGCTCGTCGAGTTCGATGGGTCGGAACTCGAAGAAAAACAGGATGGCAAACTGGTCTGGAGACTGACGGCGGATAAGATCCAAATCGATCCGGATACGCAGATCATGTACTTTACCAATCCGAAAGCCCTGGTCGTCGCCGAAGACGGAACGCAGATGACCATTACCTCTGATAAAGGCATCGTCGACCGGGAAAAGCGTACCATTGAAATCAAGCAGCCGGTCAAGGCCGAAACCGATAAGGGCGATACGTTGCAGACTGAAGGCAGTGTGTATTATAATATGGATACGCGTATGATTAAAGGCGGCAAAGTCGTCATGGAGCGCCATGATAATACGACGCTGAAAGCAGATTCTTTTGAAACCGACAGCAGTCTGACCAAGGTCTTGCTGACCGGCCATGCGCAAGTGACAAGGGGAGAATAATTATGATAGAATTCTTGGGAAGAAAATTGGCAGCCGCTGCCCTTATCGGATCCTTGATCCTTCCGTCTGCCGGGGTCATGGCCGCCGATAACAACGGCAATCCTGCCGTATCGGTTACGGCGGACAAGCTCGAATACAACGGTAAGACGCAGGTGGCAACGGCTACGGGCAACGTCGTCATCGTCCGCGACCAGGCGACCATGACCGGCAATAAAGGCGTCTACAACTTGAAGACGTCCGAAGCCGACATGGAAGGCAATGTCGCCGTACAGCAGCCGAATATGCAGCTCAATTCAGATAAAATGCATTCGACGAACCGCAACTATATCGTAGCTACGGGCAATGTCCACGGTGTCTATGAAGATAAAAAAGTTCGCGGCGATAAGGTAGAATACTATCTCGACAAGGATCACAGCATCGTTACCGGCAATGGCTATCTCGAAGCTCAGGGATCGCAGATGTGGGCCGACCACATCGATGCCTGGTTCAAACAGATAAAGGCCGTCGGTACGGGCAATGTCCATATCGAATCACCGGCGGCATAACCTGGTGGCCTATGCCAATCAGGCCATCTACACCCAGACGCCGGGCCAAAATGACGGCGTCGTCCATCTCCGGGGCAACGTCAATGCGACCCAGAACGGCAATTCCTAATGGGGATAATGTCGATATTCAACTGCCGATAATTCTGTTCAGACTCGCAGCCGCTCGACCATCGTCATCGTGCCGGGCAGTGAGTAAGGGGTATCCATGTTCATTCAGACCAAAGATCTCGT
>ENA-OQDL01001363-OQDL01001363.1-human-gut-metagenome-genome-assembly--contig:-NODE-1363-length-12226-cov-4.022399_pt1 | contig 12226 bp, 10 predicted proteins | sample MGYA00242782_ERZ504609 | MGnify/ENA primary metagenome ERZ504609 (study PRJEB26092, sample SAMD00036320) | human gut metagenome | host: Homo sapiens | study: EMG produced TPA metagenomics assembly of... | reverse complement strand
TCCTGGATAAATAAGGCATTTGAGGAAAGGGCAGACGATTGCGGACGTATTCCACCGAAGTATCAGAAAACGTTTTTTCTGATACTTTAGAATACTGTCCATCTGTTTCAATTTGTATATCTTTCCTGCTAAAACCTTCAAACGTATCAAACAGCAGAAGCTGTCTGTCAGGAAATAATGCATTTAACTGCCAGGCAATATTCCCCCGGTACACACCTAACTCTGCAATATCATCCAGGAATATTTCCCTCTGACACTCGTTTTGCCATACGGTGCAGCGTTGCACTGCGAATATCAAATGTGCGGTACAATTCATGCAGTAACATACATTTCTTCCCGTAACCGACAGTTTTCACCTGATCCATAAGCATCTGACTGCGTGCTGCATCACTTACTGCGATCAATATAAGATCTGGTTTAAAAGCTGCTGCCTGTTCTATGGATACAACAGGAACCTTTCCAAAAGCAGTTTGGATCTCTGTATTCCAGAGAAAAGGGGAATTGTCTCCAAATGCCTGTAATTTAAATTGATTTGGATCGATCAGATCCGAAACTGCTTTTCCAAACTGTCCTGCGCCAAGTATGATGATCGTCTGCATATAGATCCACCTATATTTCCTTTTTCTCTGATAATTTCAAAGAAAAGGTTCCTTTCCAGCCTTCACCTGTATATACATGTTCCTGTATTTTCACCGTTTTTCCGATCACAGATCTCCATTTAAGTAAAATATCCCGTTCTGTATAAGTTTCTTTTTCTGTTATCAGATCCTGGATCTGGATATGGACCGGATATTTTTTAGCCAGACTCAACAGTACTCCCAGCTGCCCGGCAGAATAAGGATGCAGTTTCACAATAATGTCCGTCTCTATTTCTGCAGCAACTGACTTCCAAAGTCCGTTTAATATCTGGTTCAACTGTGCTGACAGCCCGGTTATAGCTTTATAATCCTGGGCAAGAACTGTATCCAGATGAAGTTTTATCCGTTTCATACCCGAGCTTCTGATCTGAGAAATATGCTTTTCCAGAAGGATGCCATTAGTGCAGAGGACCATTTTTATATCCGGAACATCTTTTCCCATTTTTTCTATGATCCGATCAAATCCGGGATGCAGTAATGGTTCGCCACCGGTCAGTTCAATGGTGTCATACCCCAGTTCAAAAGCCTTTTTTGCCAGTTCAACTGCATGTTCTTCCGGGAGAAACTCACCTCTCCCGGATCTTACATGCTGACTGCAGTAAAAACAGTTACACTGGCATTCATTTGTTAAACACAAGTGAAAAACCTATTTTTATTCCCCCATTTGTATAAGAGAATTTTTAGATCATAGACTTTGCAATATCCACTTTATATGTATTCTTCTCAAATGGATCTGCATCTTCCAAAGCAAGGTCTGCAGCTGTTTTTGCAACTTCTTCACTGATCTGCTTACCGGTCAGATATGCTTCTGCCTCCTCTCTTCTAAGAGGAATTGGAGCCACTCCACCCAGTACGATGGATGCTGACTGAATGCGGCCATTCTCTACCTGATAGCAGGTAGCTGCTGACACCATTGCAAAATCAACAGAATCTCTTAAACGGAATTTGTTATAGTGAGCTGTTCCTTTTGGAACCGGTATTTCAAATTCAGTAATGATCTCCCCAGGCTCTAACATATCTTCTACTTTTAAGGAAGAGGTAAACAGCTGATCAGCTGTCATACGTTTCTTTGTAGTAACAACGGTCGCGTTTAATGCAACTAAAACAGGTGTGATATCAGAAGCATTTACAGAATAACAGCCACAGTTCATACATCTTCCAGCTTCATCTGCTGCCTGTTTTGCTCCCAAAGATGTAGAATCTTCCTGATCTAATGTTCTTAATTCAAGAGGAGTATCTTTTTCTGTCAGTCCTTTTGTTTTTACAATACCGTTTTTGTCATTCTGGAATAATCCGGTCTGAAGAATCCGTTTTTCTGCTTTTCCACCCAGATAAACATGGATCGCCTTTGCAGCATTAGCTCCTGCACGGATGGCCTTGATCGCTACAGAAGGTCCTGTAGCAGCATCACCGCCTGCATATACACCTGGCTTTCTGGTTTCATTATGCTCGCCAACCTCGATCAGTCCTCTCGCTGATTGAACTTCTTCTTTATACTTTTCTCCCAGGAAATCAAGATCCACTCTCTGTCCTGTTGCCAATAATACACTATCCCCGTGAATGGTCATAAGATCTGTTTCATCATAAGTTGGTGAAAATCTTCCATTTGGATCTCTTAAAGACACGCATCTACTGGTTTCAAGTCCTTTTATCTGGTCTCCATCATAAATTAACTTGTGAAGGCCTCTGCCATTAATGATCTTGACACCTTCTTCCAGCGCTCTTGCAATCTCTTCTTCGGAAGCAGGCATTTCCTGTCTCTGTTCCAGACATACAAGTGTTACTGTTTCTGCTCCCAGTCTTGTTGCTGTAAGGGCCACATCCATTGCCACATTACCGCCGCCACACACGATCACATTTTTACCGATCTGGCGTTTCATAAATCCCTTTACTTCTACCAGGAAATTCAGGCCAAATTTTGCCATACCTTCTCCGTCAATTCCCAAGATAGGCTGTTTCCATGCACCGGTGTCCAAAAATACGGCGTTATTATCCTTTTCAATGTCTTCGATCATAATATCTTTGCCTACGGTAGTTTCCATAACAAAATGGACACCCATATCAGCGATCGCTTTTACAACTGAACGCACATAATGTTTTGGAAGTCGATATTCTGGAATGCCATACATTAAAACACCACCGGCTTCCGGCATCTTATCATAAACAGTAACCTCATGGCCTTCTTTACGAAGGTAATACGCAGCTGTAAGTCCGGCCGGTCCTGCTCCTACGATACCTACCCGCTTTCCAGTTTCTTTTTCAGGTGCCAGATAGCACAGATCCACATGCTCCAGGATCCAGTCACCTAAGGAACGCTCCACACTATGGATCTTTACCGGATCTCCATGTTTACACTGGTTACACTTGCTCTGACAGGTATGAGGGCATACTCTGGAGGTAAGCATAGGAAGAGGATTGTACTGCATAATGATCTTCGCTGCTTCTTCCCAGTTGCCTTTGCGGATCTGGGCCATATAAGCCGGAATGTCCGTTCCTGCCGGACATTCAACAGCACAAGGTGTTTTTCCTGTACTCATGCCTCCAAATATGGAATGATATCTGTTGTCTCCCAAAATCCCATAACACTGCTCTCCGCCTTTTCTTGCACAGTTCAGTCTGCCTCCGATCTCATCTGGATAACGGTAGAACCAGCAGCGCACATCCTGGCACACATTGCCTCCTATGGTTCCCAGATTACGTACAAGGGGAGTTGCCACACTTTTTGCTGCTTCTGCCAGTGCCGGAGCAAGCTTTTTGATCTCTTTATTTTCAGCGATCTCACTAAGCCTTGTCATTGCCTTTACTGTGATCGTTCCATCTTTTACCTGGATCCCTTCCAGGTTTTTGATTCCTTTTAAACTAACGATCTTTTCAGGATATTGGGGATAAATGTCTGCTTTCAGGCCGCCCAGGAGGTCACTTCCTCCTGCCATGGCAACGCCGCCGTTTTTTATTTCTTCTGCTGCACCTTCCAGTGTTTCGGGGCGCATATATTCAAATTTTTTCATGCCTTTTTCTCCTCCTTAAGAGCTTTCAGGATCACATCAGGTGTAGCCGGATAGGTTGTAACCTGCGTACCAATGGCATTTGTGATCGCCTGCATGGTAGCACTTGCTGCTGCTGCACCTGCGATCTCACCTACACCAGTTGCTTTAAACTGGAATGTATCAAACTGTGACTGAAGAATACATGTATCATAAGTTGGAAAATCATTAAACGGACGCCATTTATATTCGATCATATCATAAGTCATGGTCCTGCTGGTTACCGGATCGATCACATGTTCTTCAAATAATGCTGTATCCAGAGAAGCAGATCCAATACCGCTTTGTACCTGCATTTCCAGCATAGACGGGTCAATAGCCTGTCCACAGTCCGTACCGCCCAGGCAGTTGATCAGTTTTACAAGTCCAGTCTCTTTATTTACCTCTACTTCCACAAAAATGATAAACATATTTGGAGTAGAGAAGTTTTCAAGGTGCTGTCCATAACCAGTTAAAGTAAGATCCGGCGGGATCAGCTGCTTCCAGCTTACAAACTTGTCCGGTCTTGCTTTAATGGCAACACCGTAATCCGTCAGATACATACTGTCTGTTGTTACTTCCAGATATGGGACCGCCAGTTCAAACAGTTTCTTTCTTGCATCTTCACATGCATTGCTGATGGCATGACCATAGGTAATGGTTCCACGGCTTCCGCAAAGTCCAAAACCAGTTGGATTGATCTTTGTCTCAGGCGGTGTTATTTCAATGCGGTCATATGGAACATTCATAATATCTGCTGCCATTTTAGCCAGATTACTTCTCTGTCCCATACCAGATTCTGTAATATTGGTCTGAAGAACAATATGTGCTTTATCACCTACCAGATCCGGAACTACACGGATATATGCTTCTGTATTGTCTTCTCCAATATCTGCATTTCCAATAATACCGCAGCCTACGCCTCTTACAGTCTTTCCGTCCTCACTGGTCCAGGTAGGGATTCCCCAGCCTTTCCATTTTTCTTTCCATTTAAACTTTTCAGCAGACTTTTCTATTGCTTTAACATAATTAACAGAATGTGCCTGCCACTGGCGTCCGTCACGCCAGGTATAAATATCTCCTTCTCTTACGTAATTCTTTTTATAGACTTCAACCGGATCAAAATTACCCTCTCTCATGGTACGTCCCATAAGAAGAGAAAGACATGAGTTTAACTCCTGTCCGCCATAGCCTCTTACAATACCTGCCGGCTGCTTGTTGGTCACTACAAGATTGGTATCAAGATCCCAGTTCTGGCACTTACACATTACCAGCTGTGCTTCACCAATGCCAACGCCTACCTGTCCCTGAGTTGCATTGGAAAAACAGCCCGTATCAACAGTCCACTCTGCTTTAACAGCTTTTACCACACCATTTTTATCCATACCGATTTTTGCATGTAGCTGGCTTCCCAGTCGTGTTTCAAAACAGCACATCTGCTCCTGTTTTGTCTGGAACACTTTAACCGGACGGTTGGTACGGCGGGCAAGTAAAAGTGCTGACATGACCTGCATGACCTGTGACTGCTTATTTCCATATGAACCACCTACATTAAAGGTACGTACATCCAGATTTGCCTTTGGTGCTGCAAAGGAATTCAGAACCTTGCAGATATATCCGGACTGAGAATCGACCCAGACTGTATAGTTTTCGTCTCCTTCCCAGCGTACGATAGCTCCAGGTGCTTCCGGTGCGGCCGGTGCAGGCATTTTTGAAAACTCTACCATATCTTCTGCTATGTACTCGCATTCTTCAAACCCTGCTTCTACATCTCCTTTGATCAGATGCCAGAATGGACCATCTTTCTGGAACGGCGGATATCCTGGTGTAACAATGTTGTTCTGATACATATCCGGGTACAGCTGAGGGGCACCGTCTTTTACTGCTTCTACACCATCCAGTACATGGGGCAAGATCTCATATTCTACCTCGATCTGCGTCATTGCCTCATTGGCGATCTCTGCTGTTTCAGCCGCTATAAGAGCCACCGGATCTCCTACATACATCAGTTCCTGTCCCAGAATAGGTTTTGTTGGCGGCCAGCCAACTTTCATATTGGGATCCATATCCTTATAAGTAAGAATTGCAACAACGCCTTCCATTTTCGCTGCCTTTTCAATATTGATGGACTTGATCCTTGCATGAGGGTACGGACTTCTTAAAGCCCGTCCGATCAGCATCTGCGGCAGCGTAAAATCATCCAGATAAACACATTTTCCTGTAAGGATCTCTCTGGCATCCTTTCTGGGAACATTTACTTTTCCTACATACCGGTAGTTTTCCGGCCTGTAATTTCCATCATTGAAATAATTCATGTCTTTCATCTGAAATCCTCCCATTTTTCCTCTGCGGTCTTTCCAGTTCCTGCTGCTTCTTCCACTGCTTCAATCACATGATAATGGCTGATGCAGCGGCAATAGTTTCCTGAAAGCGCTTCTTTAATTTCTTCTTCGGTGGGATGAGGATTTTTATCCAGTAACGCCTTGGATGCCATTATGATACCTGGTGTGCAAAAACCACACTGAAATGCATACTGATCTAAAAATGCCTGTTGCAGCTTTGACAGTTCTCCCGTTTCTGGGTCTGCAAGTCCCTCAATGGTTGTAATATGGCAGCCATCACAGTCCACTGTCAGCTGCATGCAGGAAGGCACAGCATCTCCGTCTTTAATAACCGTACAGCAGCCACAAGCCCCCTGGTCACAGGATTTTTTTGCTCCTGTCAGTCCCAGCCTGTTCCTTAACGTATCCAGCAAAGTTTCGCTTTGCGGTACCTGTCCATATGCATCCCCCATAGAAAATACATATTTTTTTTCGTTAACATAGAGTGTCACTATGTTATTCCCCATATGTTTGACCTCCTTAATTAATTTGATATACTTTTAACTATCCTGCTCTAAGTATATGAAAATTTTTCTTGAAAATGAAATATAACTTATTTATAATTAATACATGAAAGTTATAACCAATATTCAGATGATATAAGGAGGCTTCCATATGACACTGCAGCAGCTATACTGTTTTGAATCCATTGCCAGGAATCTCAGCTTTTCCAAAGCTTCCAGCGAACTGTTTATTTCCCAGCCTGCTGTGACCCATCATTTACGGAACCTTGAAAAAGAATTAAATGTGACTCTGATCATACGTGACAAACATTCTGTCATATTAACGGAAGCCGGAACCCGTTTTTTATTAGAGGTAAATGATATACTGGCGCAATTAGAAACTGCCAAACAAACCATTCAGGGGAACTCCCAGCTGCCTGAATATATGCATATTGGATTTGAAAATACCGTTAATATCCACAGGCTTTACAAAATATTTTCCCGTTTTCATGAACCGCACCGGAATGTACGTTTCTTCTGTTCCGATGTCACTGTCCAAAAAGGCCTCCGTTTATTTAATGAAAAAAAGCTGGATCTTGTGTTTTGTACCAACAGCAACAGTTTTATAAGCAGCGGAACTTTTCGCCCCCTTTTCAGGGGATATTTCTGTTGTCTCATGAGAAAGGATGACCCTCTTGCACAAAAAAAGCAAATAGAGGAAAACGATTTAAATGATCATACACTGATCTTTGCCGATAATCAAAAAACCGTTCCTTTTCTTGCAAAAATGCAAAGAGATCTCCATATAAAATACCCCAGTATTTCCATCCATTTCAGTACATCCATTGATTACACGGTACATATGATCTATGCAGGAGTGGGAATCGCCCTTCTTCCTGATTTTATGGCTGAATCCAATTTTGTCCACATGGATGAACTTGTAAAAATTCCTTTTAACACCGCACAAACGGCTGAATTTGGAGTACTTTATCATAAAGATTACCTGTCCCCCAATATTACAGCTTTTCTGGATATCATCTTTAAAGAATATCCACGCCCGCACAAAACAAAGTAGTTTTCATTTTAAAATGAAAGGATTTTAATTATGATAAAAATTGAAGTAATAAAAGAAACAATAGAAAATATTAACGGAACGATCGCAGCTGATCTGCAATTAAAAGTTCTTCCTGGAACCTCTAACATGAAATCCCTGATTTCTGCATATCGCAGTTGCCTTGAAACAGCCTCCCGCAACAAAACTGAGATTCTGTTTATCCCGGCTATCCCCTCCAGTTCTCAATCTGCTATGTTTCAGGCAATCCACCTTATATATCAAAGCATTTTAGATTTTTCGGCAGCAACAGACACCAATTTAAAAAAGGTCTGCATCTTTTGTGACACAGACCAGGTATATAATCTTTATATGGTTGTATGGAATCTTTATTATGCCAAAAGTAAAACAGAGCGTATGAATGATGGCCGCTGGGACTAAATGCACAGCTTTTTACAGATTCAGCCGGTATCCGGCGCCCCAGACCGTTTCAATGATCTTGGGATTTCTGGAATCCTCTTCAATCTTTTCTCTTAAACGGTTGATATGTACGGAAACAGTAGCCGCGTCAGATACAAAATCATAGCCCCACACAGCTTCAAACAGCTTTTCTTTGGAAAATACAAGATTGGGATGTTTTGCCAGGAAGCATAAAAGCTCAAACTCTCTGTTTAGCAGCCGCAGTTCTTCCCCATCTTTCCACACTTTCCAGGTTCCCGGCTCGATCACCAGGTTCTGAATGGTTATTTTCTCTGTGCTGTCAGCTTCCTTTTCCTGTTTTCTGGTAAGCCGCTCATACTGCTTTAAATGGGAGCGGACTCTTGCCACCAGCTGGGATGGATCATATTGAAGGTGAGAGTACATTTCATTTGTTCCATGCAATAGGGTTTTCTTTCGGAACACTTAGTATACTACACCCTTGTTTTAACAATTTGACATAAAATTTATAAACAAACGCTTCTCTCCCCCTTCTGCTTCCAGATCCCGCCTCCGGTCTTGGACAGCTGCTCCATAGATTTCTGGACTACCACGGCATTACCCCAAAAAGTCAAAGAAGTAGTTGCCGGAAATAATGCCTTATATATGTTAGCCGATGCCGGACTTGGAACCGCCATCCTTCCCCAAAAACATATTAGACCAATCTGCCCCCTCCCGGTCTTAAAACCCTACGCCCTCTCCCCCAACCGCCTTGGATGGACCATCTGCGCCATTTTCCCTGAAAAAAGCAGGATCAGCAGCGCAGAGCAGTTTTTTATACAGCTGATACGTGAGAAATTCTGCATGTATCCGGAGGGGATGGAGATTTTTCCTTATTTTTCCTGATCAAATAAAATCCCGCCTTCCAGTTTCCAAAAGTACACCCTTCAGAAATTCCAGAAAGCGGGATTTTTCATATATTATCTGCCATTTTCTCCAGGCAAATCTATTCTCTTATTATTCTTCCTTCGCAGCAGCCCTTGCTTCTACTTCGCGCTTCTGTACATCGCCAGGAGCCTGCTCGTAGCGGCTGAATTCATAGGAATAGTCTCCTAAACCACCGGTCATGGAACGAAGATCGGTGTTGTAGCCGAACAATTCAGACATTGGAATGTCTGCTTCGATGACCTGTTTGCCATGGTGATCAGACTCCATACCTAATACGCGGCCTCTTCTGCGGTTTAAGTCACCCATGATATCACCGGTGAAGCGGTCAGGAGCAACAACCTTCAGGGAAGCGATCGGCTCTAAGAGCACTGGATTTGCATCCATGAAGCCCTGCTTAAATGCCAGGATGGTAGCCATCTTAAATGCCATTTCTGAAGAGTCTACCGGATGATAAGAACCATCTAACAGAGTAGCCTTTAAGCCAACAACCGGATATCCAGCCAACGGTCCCTTAAGAACGCATTCCTGCAGTCCTTTTTCTACTGCCGGGAAGTAGTTCTTCGGTACGGATCCACCGAATACCTTCTCTTCAAAGGTGTATGGTGTCTCTAAATCGCCGGATGGCTCAAATTCCATGATAACATCACCGTACTGGCCATGTCCGCCGGACTGTTTCTTATGTTTGCCCTGTACTTTTACTTTCTTTCTTAAGGTCTCACGGAAAGCAAATTTCGGTTTGGACAGAACTACGTCTACTTTGTAGCGGGTCTGCAGCTTGCTGATCACAACATCTAACTGCTGATCGCCGATACCATAGATCAGGGACTGACGGTTTTCAGGATCATTCTTAACCTGTAAGGTCAGGTCTTCTTCCATCATACGTGCTAATGCGGTAGAAACCTTATCATCTTCGCCCTTATTAGCTGCCTTGTATGCCATATATGTATATGGTGTGGAGATCTGCGGTTTGTGGTAAACGATCGGAGCTGTACGAACTGCCATGGTATCGCCGGTTCCGGTTACAGTGAGTTTTGCAACTGCGCCGATATCACCGGCCTTTAACTCAGGAACTTCGATAACTTCCTTGCCGCGCATTACATAAACTTTACCGATCTTCTCTTCTGCGTCTTTATTTACATTGTATACAACCGTATCGCCCTTTAAAGTACCGGTACAGATCTTCATCAGAGAATATTTTCCGATAAATGGATCCACGATAGTCTTAAATACTCTTGCAGAAAGGGATACGTCATCATTATATTTAGCGGTGAAACGCTCGCCTGTGGAAACGTCTACACCGATACACTCAAAGTGATTTGGTGCCGGGAAGTATTTGTCAATAACCTGAAGGAGAACCTTAAAGCCCTGGCAGTTGATTCCGGAGCCCATCATAACAGGTACGATGTCGCCTTCGATAACATGTGCTCTTAATGCACCTGAGATCTCTTCCTGTGTAAATTCTTCTCCCAGGAAATAACGTTCCATATATTCTTCACTGGTTTCTGCAACTGCCTCGATGAGGGCGTCTCTTGCGATGGTTAAGTTCTTCTGAACATAATCTGGAATCTCGCACTCAACATAATCACTGAGGTTTGTAAAGCGGCGGCCTGCCATCTTTACTACGTTTACGAAACCTACGAATTTTTCATTTTCACGGATTGGAAGCTGGAAAGGAGCGATCTTTCTTCCGAACTTTTTCTCCAGCTTTACAACCAGCTCACGATAGCTGGCGTGATCATCGTCCATATTAGTAACGAAGATCAGTCTTGGCAGATTGTACTTTTCGCACATCTCCCATGCTCTTTCTGTACCAGGCTCGATACCTGCTTTACAGTTTACAACGATAATGGCTGCATCAGCAACGCTGATAGCTTCTTCTACTTCACCTACGAAGTCAAAAAATCCGGGAGTATCCAGTAAGTTGATCTTAACCGGTCCGTTCTCTCCCTGGTATTCCAGAGGAATCAGTGTGGTGGAAATGGAAAACTGTCTCTTGATTTCTTCTTTGTCGTAATCACTAATGGTATTTCCGTCAGCAACCTTGCCCATACGCTTGGTAACACCTGTGATCAAAGCCATTGCCTCCGCAACTGTTGTCTTACCAGCACCTCCATGCCCAAGCAATACAACGTTGCGGATCTGTTCAGTACCATATACGTTCATAAACTTCCCTCCTGTACACTTTATTTATGCGAAACAGCAATGATATTGTGCTTCGTCTTTGCCATGTGTACATTCTACTATATTTTTCTGAAATTTTCAAGTTTTTTGTTAAATTCTACACAACATTTTTCCAAAACATTCCAGATAATTTGATTTATGTTACCATGTATCCATGTTTTTTCTCATTTTTTACTGTCATTTTGCCTTTATATTTCAGCACCCCCCCGGTTCTGTCTGCTCTCCTTGCAATTGTATGCACAGATTGGTAAAATAGTTGCAGAATAATGAGAAAGGTATGCACATTTTTATGTCTGAAAACTAAGGTTTTTTAAAAAATACTATACAGAAAATACAGATCCGCGGCGCCCGTGTCCATCAAATCTGAAAAAATGTCAATGTAGATGTACCTTTAAACCAGATCGTAGCTAATTGCCGGAGTCTCCGGCTCAGGAAAGTCTTCCCTGGCTTTAGGCGTATTGTATGCAGAAGGTTCCAGACGCTATCTGGAGTCTCTTTCTACCTATACAAGACGGCGCATGACTCAGGCATCTAAAGCCTGCGTGGATGACATCTTACACGTTCCTGCCGCGCTCGCCCTGCATCAGCGTCCCGGTGTTCCCGGCATCCGAAGCACTTTTGGAACTGGTACCGAACTTTTAAACAGCCTGCGCCTGATGTATTCCCGTCTGGCTTCCCACTGCTGTCCCAATGGGCATTATCTGGCTCCTGCACTGGCAGTAGCTGCTGGAAAAGAACTTGTCTGTCCTGAATGCGGCATCCGCTTTTTCGCTCCTTCTGCAGAGGAACTGGCTTTTAACAGTCAGGGGGCCTGCCGGACCTGCAACGGAACAGGAACGGTGCGCACTGTAGACTTAAATACACTGGTGCCAAATGATTCTTTAACCATTGACGAAGGCGCTGTTGCTCCCTGGAATACCCTTATGTGGTCTTTGATGACCGATGTGTGCCGGGAAATGGGCGTGCGTACAAATGTACCTTTTAAAGAATTAACCAAACAGGAAAAGGACATTGTTTTCCATGGACCTGCTGAGAAAAAACATATTTTTTATCATGCAAACATTGTTTATATCGCATTTATCTTTCTCTGCAAATTCTGATCTCCTGACATCTTATCATATCCCATTCCCCGCCGCAAGGCTTT
>ENA-OQDL01001361-OQDL01001361.1-human-gut-metagenome-genome-assembly--contig:-NODE-1361-length-12232-cov-2.359686_pt1 | contig 12232 bp, 18 predicted proteins | sample MGYA00242782_ERZ504609 | MGnify/ENA primary metagenome ERZ504609 (study PRJEB26092, sample SAMD00036320) | human gut metagenome | host: Homo sapiens | study: EMG produced TPA metagenomics assembly of... | reverse complement strand
TAAACATTGATGTGAACAATATAAAGGTATGGGGTGCATTGGAGTTGTTCAATTCAAAATTTGGTGCGAACTTTGTTATTCGTGGCCGAACAATAACAATCGGTACTGCCGGTATTGCTGTGGGCAATATTTTCAAGTATGGACGTGGAAACGGTTTGTACGAAATTCAACGTACAGCCGATGCGGATCAACAGATTATTACGCGATTGCGTGCATACGGTAGTACAAGAAATATGCCTAACCGGTATTATAATAAGCTCTCAAACAGTTCTCTTACCAATTATTTGCCGAATAACATGGCCGTGGAAAATCTGATGTTACCTGATTTTCCTAAGACAACGCTTGATCCATATATTGACAGTAAGAATATTGCTGTGCTTGGCATTCGGGAAGGGAGTGTTTATTTTGACGGTACCGGTGGTTTGGAGGAAATATGTCCTTCAATGGAAGGTATGACCGCCGAACAGTTGAAAGATGCAGGTATTTATGTATCATTGGATGCCGGGGATAATGGCAATCTTGACGAAGTGGCTGATGCCGAACAACTGACAGATGATGGTACAATGGATAGCCTGAAGGAAGGTGAAGATGTCCCACCTTTTACAATAACGCTAAAAGATGTTGGTTTCAATATAAACGATTACCTGACTTCTGAAACAGCCACCATTAGCATGAAAAACGGCATGTGTGGTGGCCGGGATTTTGAAATAACCAAATGTGAGAAGAAGGGCAATAAATATGTGCTGACTTGTAACCGTGTATATGATGAAAGTCTGAAATTATATTTCCCATACAAGGATTACAATATAAAGTCCGGTGACAAGTTTGTCCTGCTTTATATTGATATGCCGGACGTTTATATTCAGGCCGCTTCACAACGGTTGCTTGCTACCGCAAAAAAATATCTTGCAAAGAATGACTATGTGCGCTATTCGTATGAACCGAAGGTGGATGATATTTTCATGGCACGCCAACATGATGAGGCTGTTGCAAGGGGGGAAGCAAGCATACATGATACTTTGAAAGAAGGGGACTTGATGCTATTCACTGATAGCGATCTTGGTATTGAAGGCAGCATCATTATTGATACCCTTATTATCAAAGAGGGAGAAGATATGATACCGAAGTACACTATGACACTTCGGGAGGAAAAGGCTGTTGGATCGCTTGAAAAAATCCAAAATCAGATAGACTCTATTGCAGGTGGTGGGCAGGGAACCGGTGGCTTGAATACCCAACAGATACAGTCTATCATCCGTTCACTGGGCAATCAGCTTTTTCTTTCGCGCACCCACAATGATACGGCAGCTGGGCTTATCGGCTTCTTAGCCGGTGCTATCTTTGGTGCAAGCGGTTTTGCAGAGGGTTTGACCGGCTTTGGGGCGAAAATAGACAGCATGGGACGTGGGTATATGGAAAGCCTCACGTTACGCAGGTTTTTAGAGGTGCCGGAATTGCGTTTTAACCGTGCTGAAATTGTGCTTGGTGACAAATGGCGTTCTCCCGGTGCTGGAATTATAGAGAGTGTTGAGCCTGATTATGATGCTGATGGTAACTTGCTACGTTCCGGGACAATAAGTTTGAAATTACAAGACGGTGAAATAGGTGCTGTGGCTGTGGATGATATTTGCATGGGGTATTTCCATGACTATGAAACGCCGGGGAATAATGCGGTATCTGATATAGATGATAGCCGTGGCAACCGTATGTTTGCCGGTTTCTGTACAATCTATTTTCGTATTACAGAAATATTGGATGCCGGAACAAACAAAAGGTTTCGCTATGTGCTTCGTGGTGTTTCTGATCGTTGGCAATATTCTTTCCATCCGTGTGAGGCTTTGCATTTTGTCGCTTATGGCAACTTTACAAACAAGGAACGCCAGACTTCCGCTTATGAGACGAGGACATACCGCCGTTTCTTGGTAGGGGTAAATGACTGGGAGTTTACAAAGAGTATGGTTGCAATGCAGGATGGGGATTTGAGCAATCTCAACATCTTCGGGTTGGATATGACCGGTTATTCTGCTTATCTGAATAACATTTATATGACCGGCACAATCGAACAGTTACAGATAGATGCACCGGTACGCATTGAGATTGATACGCAAGGTGACAATTTTCTTGCTTATGGTGAATCAATGGAAATTACTTGCAAGGTCTTTAAAGGTTGGGAGGATATTACAGACACAGTTAGACAATGGGCTATCCGAAGGGATAGTGGAGATACCGCCGATGATGAAGCTTGGAATATCAAGCATAAGGATTTCAACGGTTCAATAACGATACATAACACAAAGGGAATTAGTGATTTAGGAAATAATTCAGTAACAGTGGTAAGTACCTTGTTTACCATAACGGCAACAAATGATACTGCATCAGTAGAAGCAATTGTGACGATATGATAGAGAGTGAAAAGAAAAGAATCAGAAAAGAGTTTCAACCGCTTACGATTGCAGTAAGCTTGAAGATAATGACACCGAACAGTCCGGCCAATCAGGTCTATAATCCGGTGGCAAATGAATATGATCCTGACCGTGGGGTTACTCCACTGGTGATTTTACCGGAAGTCATAGCGAATGCCGCTGACGGTAGCTGGGATATGCCTTATGTTAATTCTTTGTTGGCAGAAATGAACTGGTTTGCTAATGGAGAGAATATTTCTGCAATCAGTTCATGGAATGGGAAGTACAGTATAGATACGGTTGGAGATACACGCGGTGCCATTACCATAAGCAGAAATGTGGCTCCGGGTGAAAGTTTTGAGTTGTATTTTGAAGGTCTGATAGCTGATACCCGGCTTGGGGTGAATATTCCCGTTAAGACTGACTCTATCATGTTGACAACGGTAGATAAGAGTGAAGATACCTACGGTTTGTCTATTGGGGATAGTCAGATAATCCAGTACAATCCATTTCTTGACAAGCTTTTGTTGTATGATTACAAGGTAGCCAACAATTTGATTTCCGCATCTACGGCCAATAGGAATGCAGCTTTGGATGAAAATTCATACGAGCGCACCATTCCACTTATGGTAACAAAGGGAGTGAATAAAATAACTACCGGATATACAATTGAACTTTATCAGGTGAACAGCATATCAAGTCAAACAATGCTGACTACCGCAAACCATGAAATAGTGGCTTTGTCCTTAACCAGCCTGATAATGGACTTGCGTTTGGTCGAGAAGGGGGATTACTTGCTGTTGGTGAAGGTTGGTGGAAAGGAGGTTGCAAGACAGCAATTCTCCGTCAATCGTGTTTATCCAAATTACGTGCATACCGGCAAGTCAGGCTTCCTCAATCCTGATGAAATCCTGCAATAGGAATATAGCTATGGTACAGTGGAATGGAGAAATTGTGCCGATACCGGCACCGATTATCCGCATGGTATGGTTTACGGACAGTGCAAATAAGACCGGGGTACAATGGCAGGAGGGGGAAAAAACTGTGATAATGTTGGATGGAACCGGTATTGGTGAAACTTATCTTGACGATTGGTTGGACGTGTACATTAAGGCCGAGCAAAAAAAAGGCTTTCTCTGTATTGACTGATGGGACAAATGAATATACGGACAGTAACGGGAACATATATATAAATAATTGATATGAGGTATGTTGTAGCAAATAAGGAAAAGGCTTTGGATGCCGGGGTTCTGTTGTTGGGGCACTTGGTAAAGGGAGAATCCATCATCTTGAATGAAAAGGAGGTAATGTGCCTGCCTTCTCTTGATGGAGAACTGGAAGATAGAATACTGTTGTTGGACGGTATCGTTTATACTAATGCAAGCATGAATCAAATTATATCAGAAGGAGGTTGGGAATATGGCAGAAAATTATAGTGCCCAAAATAGCATCACGATTAAACGTCTTCGTTCCAATGACAGCCTGATGCTGACTTTTGAAAATAATGGCATTCCATTGTTTCAGGCCGTAGATGAAGAAAGTGGGGCTGTCTCTCCTGATTGGAGTATAGCTGCGAATCAGCCGGTACGGACACCCAAAGTAACTTCGGCACGTGGGTTGGCGGTCAGTTTGTCTGGTCATAGTTGGGCTTACAATGGAGTGGCTTTAAATTTTAACGGTGCGGAAAGTGGAGGTTGGAAAAAAGACAGTACGGGCAAATTCTCTTTGAATACCAGTACCGGTGCCATTAAAATTGTCGGAAACTTGGCAAGCAAAACGAATATTGCAGGAGATACATTGACTTATTCATGTGTCGCTTCTACGGCAGGTGTTGAGTATAATTTGACCGGGGAACTGCCTATTGCCATTCAGAATATGGGAGCCAGCTCTTACTATCTTGCTATTCTTGCAAGTACCGAACAGTTAACAAGCAAAGTAACAAGTTGTACTCTGACTACCAAGCTGTATGCCGGTGCTAATGCTATTACCGATTACTATATAAAATGGTATAAGGACACGGCGGTTTGGACTGATAAGAACGGACAAAAGAGCATTACTGTTACCCGTGATGATGTGGATGGTACTCAATTGTTCATAGCGGAAGTTTATCAGTCTTCAAGTGCTTCACAGCCGATAGCACGTGCTGGGGTACGCATTGTTGACACAGCAGATGAATTTCAGATTGTGTGTTATATAACTTCTTCTAACAAAGAGGTTGATACCGGACAGCCCGTTACAGTAAGTGCCAAGATTGTAAATATGACTACTGGATCAACTTATACTCCTACTTCCGCATCGTGGACTATGGATGTGATGGATAAGGAAAACTGGAAGAGTTTGAAACATTCTACAACAAATTCTATATCTGTAACAACAACGGAAACTGACAGAAACGGGACTCAATATGATGTTGATGTTTTGGCAGAATGTCATTTTAATTAACATAAAAACAAAATAATATTATGGCAACTAAAGGATTAGGAAATGAAACATTGGTGACCTCCATTCTGCGTTCCAATACAGTATTGGTGGAAGTTGGTGGTAGTGTCAGACGCATTACCGTGGAAAACTTCATGAATGCTATTAATAATGGTGACGAACAAATGTTGAGGCAGGTGGCTTGGGGGATTCCAATCAAACAATCAACCCAAAGTAGCACGAACTATGGTGTGATAGGTAATACAGCCGCATGGACAGAATACAAGTTGTATTGTGGCCGTTATCTCGTAACGAATGATGGAAGGGCTGCTAAAATGTCCCCTACCAATAGTGCGGTGTTTGCTGATGGTACTGCGGTGGATGAAACCAAAGGGCATGTGATGTGGATAGGGCCACGTTTGTATTATCGTGTACAGACTGACAGTGTAAGTGGTGTACCAGTCTTATGGCTCTCGATGCTACCTATTGGCGGTGAGTTTATTGGTGGGGCAAATGGTGGAATGTATAACTGTATCGGTGCATACAAAGGCTCCATGTCAGGTAGCGCACTTGTTTCACGTTCAGGAGTTGCACCGGCAGGCAGCAAGACAATCAACGCATTTTGGAATGCTGCACAAGTGAACGGTAAGGAATGGGGACTGACCGATTACGATCAGAGAAAGCTTATTATGATGTTGGGGCTGTCCCAGTACGGAGATACCAATATTCAAGCCAAACTTGGTTATGGTGTGGGTGGTAGCTCCAGTAAAGACTTGTGGGCTGCTGTGGCAGCATTGCAAACTGGCGCAACAAAGAGTCTCGGTGACAATTGGGGCAAAATAGCTATTTCTGTGGTGAATGGAAGTAATACTGGAGTGGATTGTTCACGGGTGAACATGATGGGTATAGAAGATCCTTATGGGTGGCAGTGGGAATTTCTGCAAGGAGTATTTTGCGGTAGTTCCAACAATAGTGCTCAAAGTGGAACGGAAATTTTCATTTACAAAGGAAACCGTTTACCGACTACTGCTGAATTAGCTGCGCATCCAAATGGTGAATACAGACAAGCTACCCGTCAGACAGCTTCCGGTCAAGTGCAGGAAATAATTCTTGGGGAGCATTTTGATATTTTCCCGAAAAAGATTGGTGGAAACAGCACTTCTTATTGGGCTGATTATTCATGGGCAAACACTACTGGGCAGCTGGTTCTTTGGGGCGGTAATGCGAATAACGGTGCGAATTGCGGCCTCGCTTATGCGAACTCGAATAACGATTGGTCGAACTCGAATGCGAATATCGGCTCTCGCCATACTTATTTATCGTAGAGTAATCTGCGAGTTCTCCGAGCCATGACCTTGCAGGATTTATATCGTTGCAACGTAGTAATCAATTGGTTACGATGTCAGAAAATCAAGAATGCGGAAAGGTTGCCCAATTTGCGAAAGGCAACAAGCGGTGTTAGTAGGTTGGTTCTCGAAAGCTCCGGGCGAATTATTCAAGCAAGTAAAAACAGCTTGCAGTTATCGGAATAATTAAAATAGTCTGAACAAGACAAAATTGGAAGTATGGTGTAAATTTTAAAACAAAGCAGCAGTGAATATTGGAAGAAGTGATATTGATTGGAAGAGTCTATCGCATAATGAAATTGATAGAATTATAGCGGAAAGGATAGAGGCTGACAATAAACGGATAGAAGCAAACGGTGGAAAGAAATCTAAAAGAGCCGGGTATATTCTTGAACGTATAGCAGAGATAAATAATTTACGTGAAGCGGACAAAGAAGCACAAGATGGGAAGGTTAAGAAAAACCGCTTTATCAGGCGGCATAATCTACACCCGGAAGAAGACCTCCGAGCTTTGCAGTTGATGATCCTGACATTGGATTTTCCGGCACCGGATTATAGCGTAATGAGAGTAAAAAGTGATGCAGGAAAGGTTCGAGATATTGTCAAACAGAAATATTTCCCGTGGCGTATATTGCACCATGCAATTATGAGGGTGATTGAAGAAGATGTTTATAGAAATTTGATTTATGATACAAGTGCGTGTATCAAGGGAAAGGGATTACATTTTGGAGTAAGGAGAATGAAACGTTTTCTTCACCGGTACCCGGAATACAAATGGTTCGTAAAGACTGATTTCAAAAAGTTCTATCAAAGTATTCTTCATGAGCTTATTGTTGCTGCATTGAGAAGGAAATTCAAAGATGAACGATTTATTAAATTGATCGAGATAGCTGTTTTATCGTATGACAGCGGAACAGAGTTAGTTGACGTATTGGAGAATGAAGTTGAACGGAAGAAGAGGTGTTCCGATTGGAGCATTTACAAGCCAACCTATCGGGAATTTTGCGGCAAGCCGGATAGATCATACAATGAAGGAGAAATATCGTGTCAAATGCCTGCATAGATATTGCGATGATAATGTTATGCTGGCTCGTTCTAAGGCCGAAGCGTTGTTTCTTATTCGTGCGTATGAACGGGAAAGTGCAAAAGTTGGGTTGGTAGTTAAAGCAAACAGTTGTATTGCTCCGATAGGAACAGAAACAAAAAATGGGAACAAAAAGCATAGAAAGCGAAAACGTAGTAAGAGGAAGAAGGATTAACTTTTTGGGCTATTGCTTCACGAAAGATAATGTTCGGATGCGTAAAAATATGAAAAAGAACTTTGCCCGAAAGGTGAAACGAATAAAAAGCCGGAAACGTAACCGCGAGATACGAGCTTCATACTGGGGCTGGTGTAAGTGGGGAGATTGTAAGAATTTATGGAGAACAATAACAAATAATGATATGAGTTTTGCAGATAAAGGTATCAAACAGAGTGGTAGAACAAAGGACGGAAAGAAGTTCTTCGATGTAAAAGAGACAAGATTGATGGATATTCTCAATGTCCCTATAACAGTGGTGGACTTTGAAACGAATGTGAAGACAAAGCAAGGTGAAGGTAGATATTGTGTTCTTTTTGAACAGAACGGACAACGTAGCAAATTCATAACGAACTGTTACAATCTGAAAGATGTGTTGGATCAGGCTCGCGAAGCGGAGAATAACGGTCAGAAGATTTTTCCAGTGGAAAATGTGATTGTCAAGCGGCGTTTCGTTAGGTGACGGGAAGAGTGCTTATTATTTTGAAGAATAATTATAAAAATGGAGGTAATTTATGAAAAGTTATGGAACTCTTGTAGGAGAACTGCCGACTGGTATTGAATTGTAGTTGAAGGTGCGTTGCTACGCATTTACTTCGACTTTGAGAGAAGAGAAGCTGTTCAAAAGGCCGGTTCGGAAGATGTGGTGGTTGAAGACCAGTATGTCTGTGAAAACGTGGATGTTGAAGGGGAACATGATTATGACAGTATTGTAAGTGCCATTATCATGGAACGTTATGATGCGAATAAACGTGATGCCAATTTTCGCCAACTTGGAAATGGCACGTGATATGGCTTCGGAACTTGACGAAGGTAAGCGTGCCGAATATCTGAAAGAATACACTGATTATCAGAGTTATCGTATCAAGGCTAAGGAGATCGCAAAAGAAGTATTAGCAAAATTGAAGTAATCCGGTATGGAGGCGCAAGGGCATATATTAATACGAAGAAAGGCCAAAATGGAATTGACGGTACTAATGGGAACCGGGGAAAAACGGGCTGCAAGGCTGTATTCTCCGGCAATCCGAATGGGCTAAAGGCATAGAGTATCGCAATGACGAGGCTTTGACTTCCGGTACCCGGTACTTGGATATTGCAATTGTGACTACCGGTGCTAATACGTTTAATGCGTATAAATGTCTGAAAACTCATACGTCCAGTGATTCCATTCCGGTGACAAATACAACTTATTGGCAGAAGTTTAATTCTTTGGTGCCAGTGTACACTCCGCTTATCATGGCTCAAAATGCTATTCTACGGTTCATGCAGGGTAATCAGCTTTTGATAATGAAGGGCGATAATAAAACGGTTGCAGCAGGTCTTGTTGGTGGTGACTATCCGTTATGGGTTGGAGCTACAACACCGACTGATGCGCCATATAAGGTGAGTATAGCAGGGAAACTCTATGCGGCTGGTGCGGTTATTTCAGGTGACAGCACTTTTGAAGGTACATTGAAAGGTGTATCAGGCTCTTTTACAAGGTTGAATTGCGTGAATGCTGCTGGTGATGCGGTTGGAGGAATCAGCTTTGGAAGTGATGGAAGAATGTGGTTTGATGGTGATATGTATCATCAAGGTACTAAGGATAACCGGTCATTACGTTTCTACACTTCTGACTTATGGTGTAGAGGCGTGTTTGGCGCAAGGGAAAGAAGCATTATGGTAGTTTACGGCTCCTATGCCTATGTGTACACAAAAGGTGCTGATAAAACCGGTACTTATATACCTTTGACTTCCGGGACTTCCTCTGCTAACGAAACTTATTTATACAGTTCCTTGCTATTCGCCAAGATACGATTATAACGGTGAAACTTCGGGTTTTCCAGTTGATACGGTTATATTTAGAATAACATCGAATGTAACCTACCGTTATCTTTTGAGTCTTGCCGTCACCCAAAGGATATTCGTGGTTAATGCAAATGACAATTATAATAATGTTCAGATATATGCGAATGGAACAAAGCAAACATTGAATGGCGGTTCCATGCACCATTGTATGCAGTTGGTGGATTTTATGTATCCGTCACCGAACTCTGACTGGTTGGGAAGAGGACTGATGTTCGGTGCTTCAAATGATAATGATTGGAAGTGATTATGAAAAGGATAAATTTTGAAAGAATTGAGATATTTGTTGATATTGATAAGACGAGATGTTCCGTTGAGAACTACAAGAAGGATTTTGCCAATATCATTTATCAACTTGGCAGGGGAATAGAGGCTCATGCCCTCGCATTTAAAATATTCAACTCCAATGGAGAAATTGAGTATAACGATGAAGAGTGTAATATGATTAAGGAATACGCAAGTTTATGTTCCCCAGCCTTTATTGATGCTATCAACAAATTACTATTGGAATAAAAATAATAAACGCAAACACAAAAGGATATGAACGACATTATTGAAACATTCATTCACGACCATTTGTTTTTACATTTGGTTTTGATAGCGGTAAGTATGACAGCTATCATAATCGCAATGGGGATAGATTTTATTTCGGGGATTCAGAAGGCCAAACAGCGTGGGGAACTTCGTACCTCGAAGAAGTACAAAATGACAGCGACAAAAGCGAAGAAATATTTTAATCCGTTTCTGACACTGGTTATGATTGACCTTATATGTTGCATCGTCATTCCATTTCCAGTATTCGCTATGTTATGGGCGGTTTATTGCGTTTTCTGTGAGTTCAAATCGGTACGTGAGAAATCATGGGAAAAGGCCGAGCTTCGGAAAGCGGAAAAGACCATGAGTATAATCATTGAGAATAAGGACGATATAGCACGACTGGCCGCACAAATATTGTTTGAAACACAAAAAGAAAAGGAGGATAAAATGACACGGGGACTACGGAATAATAATCCGTTAAATATACGGAGAAATAATACGAAATGGCAGGGGTTGTCTGCAACACAGACAGATAAAAGTTTCTTTCAGTTTAAAACTATGGCATACGGTTATCGTGCTGCTTTTAAAAACTCTTCAAACTTATATTCTTAATAAGTATGATACTGACAAAGACGGCACGGCCAATGAACTTGAAGATGTTATTATGCGATGGGCACCGCCATGTGAGAACAATACTGAAGTGTATATTGCCACAGTCGAAAAGCGTTCAGGCATATCTCGTCATACAATTCTGAACAGAAACAACCGGGAACAACTTATTGCGGTGGTGGCTGCAATGAGTTATGTTGAGAATGGTGTTCCTGCAAACATGGATGAGGTAAGGAAAGGTTGGGAGTTGATATAGGAAACAAACATATAAACACATAGAAGATATGGCAAACTTGAATTTTACTCTTAAAGAAGAGGATTGGTACGAAAGCCAACCTATACAGTTATCTACTGGGAAATTTGCTATTAGCATCAATTTTGGAGATGCAGCAAACAACAGAGTTGTTGTGTACAAAAGTTCTAATGGAAAGGATTATGTACCTTACAAAACAGCACTTGGGGTTGGAGAGTTCTGTGATATGAATGTCGACGGGTTGATAGCCGGACAATATGTTATGGTAGGATGTAATGAACTTCCTATTCATCTTCATTTTTGGAAAGTTCTGATGGTAGCAGCAGTGCGAGCAAATCGGATATTTTAGCAGAAAGCGGACGTGCTCAACTGGCAGAGTTCCAACTGGAACAGTCCATAAATGCGGTGAAGACCGCTTTGGATGAATTGGTTGGTACTGTTGATGCGACTACGGCCATTGACACCTTCAATGAAATTGAAACCTTCCTTGCAGGAGTAACCAATGAAAAAAGCTCTGACTGGAATGTTGGCTGTTACTGATGGAAAGGCCGTGACCGCACAAACAACGGCTGATGCTGCAAAAAGTACAGCTCAAACAGCTCTTAGCAAAGCCACTGCCAATGAAACAAAACTTAATACAATACCTGAAATGCCGGAGAATGACGGTAAGATATATGGTTTCTGTAATGGTGCATGGGTAGTTATTGCGGAAGTTGGTAAAAATGTATATACAGATTGATTATGAGATTGAAGATAGGTATAGGAGTAATCTTTGTGTACTCCTTGCGGCAACCTTTTTGATGTACCGGTTGTGGCAGGAAGAGAAGAAGGAAAGTGCCCGACTTTCAGATAATATGAAAAGTCTCTGTACTGGGCTTGAAGAATATAAGATTAGGGATAGTCTAAATGTGGTTGAAAACCATGTTTTACGGCTTAACATAGAAGAATTGAAAGAGCTGCGGAGTGCGGATGCAAAACTAATAAAAGAATTGAATCTGCGTCCAAAAGAAGTCGAATATATCACAACCACAAAAGTTGTCACTAAAGACAGTATTGTATTTGTTCTGAAAGACAGCTGTTTCAATTATTCAGATAAATGGGTGGATTTTTATGCAAATATTCCTGACAGCACATTTACTTATGAAGTGAGAGACAGTCTTTCAAGTGCGATAAGCCGGATATATAAACACAGGTTCCTATGGTGGAGATGGGGGACAAAGGGGTATAAACAAACGATAGTCAATCATAACCCACGAAGCAAAATCGTTTATAATGAAATTGTAAAGGTGGAACATTAATTAATAAGAAGGGAGCCGAAATGCTCCCTTCTCCTTTTTCTTTAGAAAGGCAAATCGTCTTTTTGTTCCCCAAAATCCACTGGCGGTTGAGGTATGGCAGTTTGTACGGGTGCCGCGGTGGATGATGCCCCCTGATAATAAGTTTGGGGCTGTTGCGCTGCGGTAGGCTGTCCTGGATTACGGAGTGTTGCTTTCCAGCAAGTAATGGAGTTAAACCATTTTCCTT
>ENA-OQDL01001360-OQDL01001360.1-human-gut-metagenome-genome-assembly--contig:-NODE-1360-length-12242-cov-2.824598_pt1 | contig 12242 bp, 12 predicted proteins | sample MGYA00242782_ERZ504609 | MGnify/ENA primary metagenome ERZ504609 (study PRJEB26092, sample SAMD00036320) | human gut metagenome | host: Homo sapiens | study: EMG produced TPA metagenomics assembly of... | reverse complement strand
GTCGTAGTATTGAGGCATGACATCGACAAAAGACCGGAGAACGCCCTACGGATGGCACAAATGGAACATGCTTCGGGTATCAAAGCTTCTTATTATATAAGGGTTGTAAAAGGAACTTGGAATGAGGAGATAATAGAACGGATAGTGGCTCTGGGACATGAAGTGTCTTATCATTACGAAGACCTGACAATTGCCAAAGGCAACCACGAAAAGGCATTTTGAATATTTCAAGAAGCATCTTGCCGAAATACGCCGTTTTTATCCGGCCAAGACTGTTTGCATGCACGGAAGTCCGCTCAGCAGGTGGGATAACCGGAAACTGTGGGAGAAATATAATTATAGAGAAGCGGGGATTATCGGAGAACCGTATTTTGATGTGGATTATACGAAAGTACTCTATATCACAGATACGGGGCGGGCATGGAATAAGACAGGTGCGAGTGTAAGGGATAAAGTAGAAGGCGGCTTGGAACTGAAAGTCAAAAATACCCGCCGACTGATTACTTTAATCGGTAATGACAAGCTTCCTGAAAAGCTGATTATCAATACCCATCCGCAACGTTGGTTTGATTTTGGTTGGGGATGGATCAATGAGTTTATTTGTCAGCATATAAAGAACGCAGTTAAAAAAGCACTTGTGGCTTTTATGCACTAATCTAAAAAAACAATCGATAAAATAATATGATAAAGAACATGAAGAAGTATGGATACATAGCCTTTGTACTATGTGTCCTGGCGGGTTGTGCGTCGCAAAAACAGATTTCGTACCTGCAAGATGTGCCGGATGACTATCGGCAAAAGATAACCCAGGATTATGACCTCAGGATTCATCCGGATGATTTGCTTTCCATTATGGTGAACAGTAAAGATCCTGAACTGGCACAGATGTTCAATCTGCCGATGGTAAGTTATCAGATAGCTAACAGCAATACCGGATATGCAGGAGGACAAAACCGGGTATTGGGGTATCTGGTGGACAAAGAGGGAAATATCGACTTTCCGCAGTTGGGAGTTATCAAAGTACAGGGAATGACACGTGCAGAACTGACAAAATATATCAAAAGCCAGTTGATAGAAAAGGGACTGGTAAAAGATCCCATCGTAACCATCCAGTTCCTGAACTTCAAAGTATCGGTATTGGGGGAAGTGAACCGGCCGGGAATATTCGAGATAACCAGCGACCGCATCACCTTGCTGGACGCATTGAGCCTTGCTGGCGACTTGACCATTTACGGGCAGCGCGAGAATATAAAGGTTGTCCGGGAAGAAAATGGAGAGCGGGTAGTGGTTTCGCTGGACTTGCGGAACAAAGATTTATTGTCGTCTCCTTATTATTATCTGCAACAGAATGACGTAGTGTACGTAGAACCCAATAAGGTAAAGGCAGGACAACGGGAGATAAACCAGAACAGAACCATAGGTACGTTTGCTTCCATACTATCGGTAATGGTATCCTTGGCCGTGCTTATATTCAAATAAAAACAGTAAAGAAAAGTTTATGGGAAAAGACAGGTTTGAAGATTTGGACTTCATAGATTTTAATGACAGCCGCCGGCAGGAGGGCACGGTGATTGCCGATATGCTGTCGGCAGTGTATCGCAACCGGAAATGGTTCATCCTCTCCGTAGCGGTGTGTGTCCTGATAGGTTTTCTGTATCTGAAAAGTTCTTCGAAGATATTTTTGCGTACCGCCACGGTATTGGTGAAGGATGAGCAAAAAGGCGGGGGTGTCAATGGTGCGGCTGCTTTTCAGGATTTGTTTTCGTTAGGCGGCAGCACGGTAGATAACGAAGTGGGTATCTTTAAAAGTAAGCGGCTGATGCGGACGGTAGTCGAAACACTGCATCTGGATATAAGTTACAAGGAGTGGGACGGACTGAGAAAGAAGGAACTCTATACGTCCACGCCGTTTGCCGTTACCTTCCTTGATGCAACTCCTTCACAACAGATAAGCCTTACTGTTACGATGTCGGACAATGGAAAGGTGACGCTGGCGGATATGACCCTGCAAAATGAAGAGGAAGAAGAGGAATTTGACGAAATCCTGACCGTGCAGCCGGGAGATACGGTGAATACTCCGGTGGGAAAAATGGTGGTGGCATCGACACTGTTTACGGATGAAAACAGCATAGGAAAGACGGTCTACGTGACGAAGGGAAATATGAAAGAAGTAGCGGAGTCATATAACAAGGCTTTGAATGTAGGGGTGGCAAACAAGCAGTCGTCACTGATAGCCCTGAGCATCGAGGACGAGAATGTGCAGCGGGCGGAAGATTTACTGAATACACTGATTGAGGTTTATAAGAACGATGCCATCGAGGATAAAAACAGGATTGTGATAAATACCGCCAGATTTATCGGCGAGCGGTTGGAGATAATCGAAGCCGACCTGGCTGCCGTGGATGCGGAAATTGAGAATTATAAGAAAAAGAACAGACTGACGGATATTGCTTCGGAAAGCGCTTTGTATCTGCAAAGTTCGAGCATGCTTGATACGGAAGGGTTAAGCGTGGAAAATCAGCTTAATATGGCGCAATATATGAAGGAATACTTGCAGGATAACTCGAAGACGACAGAGCCTGTCCCTGCAAGTATCGGGATAGATGATATGGGAGTGCAGAACCTGATTATGGAGTACAACACGGTGCTGACGCGCAGGAACAAGCTGATAGCCAACAGTAGTGCCAATAATCCGCTCGTGCGTGACCTGAACGGTACGCTGATGTCCATGCGCCTGTCTATCGCAAAAGCTGTGGACAACCTGATAGCAAGTCTGGAGATACAGGTGGCGAATATGAAGAACAAGGAGCGGGAGAACAGCAATAAGATAGCATTCGTGCCTACTCAGTTGAAGTATGTGGTAAGCATAGAACGGCAACAGAAGATAAAGGAAGAACTGTATCTGTTTCTGTTGAATAAAAAAGAGGAAAATGAGCTCCAGCTTTCCATTACGGAGAGCAATTGCCGCATCATAGACCCGGCAGAAGGTGTGGACCTGCCGGTAGCACCCAAGAAGGTGCAGGTAGCGCTGATTGCTTTGCTGGCGGGGATTATGCTGCCTGCCTTGTGGATTTATATCCGCTCGCTGCTCAATACCAGCGTGCATACGAAGAAAGAACTGAAAGCGGGTGTGAACATTCCTTTCTTGGGAGAAGTGCCGCTTGAAAAGAATAAGCATGAGAAAGATATCGTGGTACAGGAAGGCAGCAGGGAAAGCATTTGTGAGGCCTTCAAGATAGTGCGCGATAATCTGGACTTTATGGATACGGAAAAGAAAACGGTGGGAAAGGTAGTGCTGGTGACTTCGGCAAATCCTGACTCCGGAAAAACCTTTATTACGCTTAATCTGGGTATGAGCATGGCGCTGGCGAATGTAAAGGTAGTGATTCTCGACCTTGACCTGCGGAAAGGTTCTTTGAGCAAAAGCGTAGGGATAGGTATGAAAAAGACCGGCGTATCGAACTACCTGAGCGGCAAGGTGGATGATGTGAAAGAACTGGTGCAGGTGTGTGGAGATGATAACCGGCTGCATATCATTACATCGGGAGCGCTGCCGCCCAATCCTGCGGAATTGCTGAAAAGCGGCAGGCTCGACCGGCTGCTGGAGGAGCTGAAAAAGAACTATGATTATATCTTATTGGATAACCCGCCTTATGGCGTTGTGGTGGATACGCAGTTGTGCGGACGGTTGGCGGACCAGACGGTGTATGTAGTCCGCTCGGGCTTGTTCGACAAGCGGATGTTACCGGAGTTGCAGGAACTGTATGATTCGGGAAAGATGAAGAATATGAGTATTCTGCTGAACGGAATAGATTATGTAAAGACAGGCTATGGGTATGGCTACGGATATGGTTACGGTAATTACGGGAACGATGAAAACCGGAAGGACAAGAAGCCGCTGTACAAAAGGATATTTGGAATTTAAACGCTATGGGTATGTTTTTCTTTCGACATAAAACAAAGTTGGCGGATACCGGTTTCTTCAGGGATTTTGTGGATAGTCACAGCCATATCCTTCCGGGTGTGGACGATGGCATAAGGACGATAGAGGAATCCCTGGCGGTGCTGGCGTACTTCGACTCGCTCGGAGTGAAGAAGGTGAGGCTGACGCCTCATGTGATGAATGGTGTGGAACACTGGGAAGATGTGTTGCAGGCTTTCGATACGTTGTGCAAGCGCTATACCGGAGAAACCGTACTTGAACTGGGAGCTGAATATATGCTGGACTCCGGCTTTCAGGGAGAGGCTGGAGAAGGGATTGCAGCCTTTGTGCGGGGATTGTGTATTGGTAGAGACGTCTTATTTTTCTCCACCAAACAATCTGGACGAGCTGTTGTACGATGTATCGCTTGCCGGATATACGCCGGTGATTGCGCATCCCGAACGTTATCTTTATATGAGGTACGGTGATTATTGCGAATTGAAGGACAAGGGCTATCTGTTGCAGCTGAACTTGCTTTCGCTCTCCGGTTATTATGGAAAACAAGTGATGAAAAATGCTGAAACATTGCTGGAAAAAGGTATGTACGACATGGTAGGGACGGATTTGCATAATCTGGAGACTTTCGGAAAATGGATAGGAAATGTGAGGCTGACGGATAAGCTGGCGAGAGAAATAATGTCTCTTCGCTGACTGTCAAAGTCCGCAATGAGTTAGGAAGCTCCGGAGACCTGTGCTTTTGCAGGTTTCCGGAGCTTCTGCCGTTTTTGGGGTATTTAGAGTTTTCTATTAAAATTGTGAGAGTTGTTTTGATATATTTCCGTATCTTTGCCCCATTATTGAATATTGAACCAACGAATTTTAGGAACCGGACATGATAAAGAAAGTCGTAAAAGTCCTTTGGATTTTCATCGCGCTGATAACATTGACATGCGTTGTTATTTTCTTCTCGATAGCAAAAGGTTGGATTGGCTATATGCCCCCTGTGGAAGATTTGGAAAATCCCAATTATAAATTTGCAACGGAAATATTCTCGGAAGACGGGAAAGTTCTGGGAACTTATTCTTATAGCAAGGAGAACCGCGTGTTTGTGGGATACAATGATTTGTCGCCCCATATTATCAATGCGCTGATTGCAACGGAAGACGTGCGCTTTGCCGAACATTCGGGGATTGATGCCATCGCGCTGTTCCGTGCCGTGGTGAAGCGTGGTATTCTGATGCAGAAGAATGCGGGCGGCGGCAGTACAATCAGCCAGCAGCTTTCCAAGCAACTTTATTCGCCAAGTGCCGACAACATAGTGGAACGTCTGTTCCAAAAGCCCATCGAGTGGGTTATAGCCGTAAAAGCTGGAACGCTATTATACCAAAGAGGAAATTCTTACGATGTATCTCAATAAGTTCGACTTCCTGAATAATGCGGTGGGTATAAAGACTGCCGCTTATACCTATTTCGGTTGCGAACCGAAGGATTTGAAAATTGAGGAAGCCGCCACACTGGTGGGTATGTGCAAGAATCCTTCCCTATATAATCCGGTACGTTATAACGAACGTTCGCGCGGACGCCGTAATGTGGTGCTCGACCAGATGCGCAAGGCCGGATATATCACCGTTGAGGAACGGGATTCGTTGCAGGCATTGCCATTGAAGCTGTCCTATCATCGCGTAGACCATAACGAAGGTCTTGCAACGTATTTCCGTGAATACCTGCGTGGTGTGCTGAATGCCAAGAAGCCCGATAAATCGGACTATCGCGGCTGGCAGATGCAGAAGTATTACGAGGATTCGCTCGACTGGGAAACAAACCCTCTGTTTGGCTGGTGCGAAAAGAATACGAAGAAGGACGGAAGCAAATATAATCTTTATACGGACGGGTTGAAAATCTATACTACAATAGACTCCCGCATGCAGAAATATGCAGAGGATGCCGTGACCGAGCATCTGAAAGAATTGCAGGGGTACTTCTTCAAAGGAAAAAAGGTGCGAAGAAAGCGCCTTATACTTTCCGTTTGACGCAAGAACAGGTAGACGAAATTCTGGACCGTGCCATGAGACTGTCCGACCGCTACCGCATCATGAAGAGAACCGGAGCTTCCGAAGCGGAAATCAGGAAAGCGTTTGACACGCCCGAACAAATGTCTGTATTCAGTTGGAGCGGTGAGAAAGATACCGTGATGACTCCGATGGATTCCATACGTTATTATAAGTTCTTCCTGCGTGCCGGCTTCATGTCGATGGATCCGCGTAACGGTCATGTAAAAGCGTATGTAGGCGGCCCGAACCATCACTACTTTAAATATGACATGGCAATGGTGGGACGTCGCCAAATCGGTTCTACCATGAAACCGTATGTGTATTCGCTGGCTATGGAGAACGGTTTTTCTCCTTGCGACCAGGCTCGCCATGTGGAATATACATTGATAGACGAAAACGGAAAACCCTGGACACCGCGCAATGCCAACAAAAAACGTTATGGCGACATGGTGACGGTGAAGTGGGGATTGGCCAATTCGGACAACTGGATCACAGCATACCTGATGAGCAAACTGAACCCGTATTGAGTTGAAGCGGTTGGTGCACAGCTTCGGTGTGCGCAACCGTGAGATTGTGCCTTCGGTGTCTCTCTGTCTCGGTCCTTGCGAAGTCTCCGTAGGAGAGATGGTAAGCGCCTATACGCATTCCCGAACAAGGGTATTCGTGTTGCGCCGCTGTTTGTAACCCGTATTGAGGATAACGACGGTAATGTGCTGGCTACATTCTCGCCGGAAATGCAGGAAGTAATCAGCGCATCCAGTGCCTACAAAATGCTGGTAATGCTGCGTGCAGTTGTCAATGAAGGTACGGGCGGACGTGTCCGCCGTTTTGGGTGTAAAAGCCGATATGGGTGGCAAGACTGGTACGACCAACTATAATGCCGACGGCTGGTTCATGGGCTTTACGCCTTCGCTGGTGTCCGGCTGCTGGGTGGGCGGTGAAGACCGTGATATTCACTTCGATACGATGTTGCACGGACAAGGTGCTTCCATGGCATTGCCTATCTGGGCTAAGTATATGGTAAAAGTGCTTGGCGACAAGTCTTTGGGGTATGATGAAAACGAAACGTTCCAGCTGCCTGAAGGTTTTGACCCCTGCAAGGACAGCGGATATGAGGATGCGGATGCGGAACCGGCATCGGAAATGGGACTGGACGATTTGTTTAATTAAGAATTGGGAAATGGTGTACACAATCTGCATCGGCAGTAACGTGAACAGGAAAGAGAATCTGGCGTTGGCTACGCAAGAGGCTGTCCGAACTTTTTCCGAATATCCGATTTTTCTGCAGAAGCGGTACACAGAGCCGTTGTTTTTCCGGCGGCAGGCGTTGTTTGCCAATCAGGTGGCGCGCTTCACGTCCGATTCTGATGCGGGTGAAGTCATACTCCATTTGAAGAATATAGAACGGGAAGCCGGAAGGACTCCCGAAGAAAAGAAACAGGAGATTGTACGTCTTGACATAGACTTGCTGTCTTGTGACAGCAGGGTGTATAAACCCGAAGATTTAAAGCGGGATTATATCATCCGCGGACTGAAAGAATTGAATGATGGAAAGTCTGAGGCGACAAATGCCATTGAAACGTTTCTTTATAATAATGTGATAATTTAAGTTTTAAAGATATGAAATTCCTGGGAATAATTCCTGCCCGCTACGCATCTACGCGTTTTCCTGCCAAACCTTTGGCTTTGTTGGGCGGAAAGACCGTTATTCAACGGGTATATGAACAAGTGGCCGGCGTTTTGGATGATGCTTATGTAGCTACCGACGACGAGCGCATTGAAGCTGCCGTAAAAGCATTCGGCGGAAAAGTCGTAATGACGTCCGTGCATCATAAAAGCGGTACAGACCGTTGCTATGAGGCTTGTACCAAAGTAGGGGAAGGCTTTGATGTGGTGGTAAACATTCAGGGCGATGAACCTTTTATACAGCCGTCTCAACTGGAGACCGTAAAGGCCTGTTTTGACGATCCGTCCACACAGATTGCCACTTTAGTAAAACCCTTTACTGCAGATAACGGTTTTGAGGCACTGGAGAACGTAAACTCTCCCAAAGTAGTGCTCAACAAGAACATGAATGCTCTTTATTTCAGCCGTTCTATCATTCCGTACCAACGTAATGCGGAGAAGCGGGAGTGGCTGAAAAACCATACATATTACAAGCATATCGGATTATATGCCTATCGGGTGGAAGTGTTGAAAGAGATAACCTCGCTTCCGCAGTCTTCTCTTGAACTGGCGGAGTCGCTGGAACAGTTGCGCTGGCTGGAAAACGGTTATACCATTAAAGCCGGTATTACCGAAGTGGAGACAATCGGTATTGATACACCGCAGGATTTGGAACATGCGGAACGTTTCCTGCAAGCACGAAACGCTCAATGAATATCGGTTCGGGGATGCTTTTGGACAGGACCATTCAGCCTAAGGTGAGGGACATTGAGCACTTGGCCGTACAGATGCCCCAACGGTGCACTATGCCCAATGGTGTGTCTTTGAATGTGCTTGACTCTGGCGATAATGAAGTCGTGCGCATAGACCTGCTGATGGAAGGCGGGCGCTGGCAACAGTCGCAACCGTTACAGGCTTTGTTTACGAACCGTATGCTGCGCGAAGGGACGCTTCGGTACAGTGCGGGGGAAATAGCGGAGAAGTTGGACTATTACGGTGCCTGGCTGGAGTTGTCCAGCGCATCGGAATATGCGTATGTTACTCTTTATTCGCTGAACAAATATTTGCCTCAGACATTGGAAATACTGGAATCCATCGTAAAAGAGCCTGTGTTTCCGGAGAAGGAGCTGGGTGTTATAATAGAAAATAATATCCAGCAGTTCATGGTCAACTCGTCCAAAGTGGATTTTCTGGCGCATCGGGCGCTGATGAAAGCTGTATATGGTGAGGTGCATCCTTGCGGACGGCTGGTGCAGAAAGAGGATTATGGCAGGATAAATCCTGCTGTACTCAGAGAGTTTTACGACCGGCATTATCATTCCCGGAACTGTACGATTTACGTTTCCGGAAAGGTGGGCGATGATTGTGTACGGCGGATAGAAGATATGTTTGGTAAGGAAGTGTTCGGCAAAGACTTCCGCAAACCGGAAAGGCGGGAGTTTATTCCGGTTTCTTCCATGGATAAACGGATTTTTGTAGAACATGCGGATGCCATGCAGAGTGCGGTTCGCATGGGGATGCTTTCTTTGGAACGCCATCATCCCGATTATTTGAAGACCAGAGTGATGGTAACGCTGTTTGGCGGATATTTCGGAAGCCGTCTGATGTCCAATATCCGTGAAGAAAAGGGATATACCTATGGTATTTCTGCAGGTATCGTTTCTTGTCCGGGACCGGAAATGCTGGTTATCAATACGGAAACGGCAAACGAGTTTGTGGAGCCTCTTATCCGGGAGGTTTACCATGAAATAGATTGCTTGCAGAATGATCTGGTGCCGGAAGAAGAATTGGCAATGGTAAAGAATTATATGCTGGGCGAAATGTGCCGCAGTTATGAATCGGCATTCTCACTGGCAGATGCGTGGATGTTCGTTCAGGTTTCGGGTTTTGGCGATACACACTTTGAAGATGCTCTGAACGCAGTCAGAGATATTACTCCTGAAGATATACGCGAACTTGCCGGAAAGCATTTGTGCAAAGAGAAATTAAAAGAAGTCATATCCGGCAAAAAAATGTCATAAAAAGCGGGAACCGCCTCGTGGTTTTGGCAGATTAATCGTATCTTTGTCAAAACCCTAATTAAGTAACTTGTAATCCAAGATGAAATATCTATATACTGCAATTTTTCTGTTATACTTGTCACAGGGCAGTGTCGCAGCCCAGGAAAAAGGCGGCTTCTTCGATAAAATAAAGGGAACTTTCTCGTCGGAAATAAAAATAGGGACGCATACGTTTAAGGATGGTTCCGTATATACCGGTGAGATGAAAGGACGCAAACCCAACGGAAAGGGAAAGACGGTATTTAAAAACGGTGATGTCTATGAAGGCGAGTACGTTAAAGGAAAGCGTGAAGGGTATGGAATTTACACTTTTCCCGACGGTGAAAAGTATGACGGCCAGTGGTTTCAAGACCAACAGCACGGCAGAGGTATCTATTATTTTATGAATAATAACCGTTATGACGGTATGTGGTATCAGGATTACCAGCATGGCAAAGGTACTATGTACTACTATAACGGAGACCTTTATGAAGGCGATTGGATAAATGACAAGCGTGAAGGTCAGGGTACTTACGTTTGGAAGAACGGTTCCAAATACATCGGTTCGTGGAAAGACGATAAGAAAAACGGTGAAGGCACGTTAGTCTGGAATGACGGTTGCAAATACGACGGTCAATGGAAGAATGATGTGCGTGATGGCAAAGGTACGTTTGAATATGCCAATGGTGATAAGTATGTGGGTGATTGGAAAGAGGATATGCAGCATGGCAAGGGCATTTACTTCTTTCATACGGGCGACCGTTACGAAGGTTCTTATGTGCAGGGTGAACGTACCGGTGAAGGTATTTACTATCATGCCAGCGGCAATAAATATGTAGGAAACTTCAAGAACGGTATGCAGGACGGACACGGTACGTTTACATGGGCGAACGGTGCTGTATATGACGGACAATGGAAAGACAACCAGCGCAATGGCTATGGCGTTTACAAATGGAACGTCGGTGACTCCTACGAAGGCGAATGGAAAGATAATAAATTCAACGGTCAGGGAACTCTGATTCTTACCGACGGTACAAAATACAAAGGCGGTTTTGTAAATGGTCTGGAAGAGGGGAGTGGCGTGCAGGAAGATAAGAACGGAAACCGCTATGAAGGTTTCTTCAAACAAGGCAAAAAAGACGGTCCGTTTGTGGAAACGGATAAAAATGGAAAGCTGGTGCGGAAAGGAACCTATAAAATGGGAAGGTTGAGTAATTGAAATCAGGGAATGAAAAGGGGCATTCGGTAAAATGTCCCTAAAAAATAGAGAGGGCTGCGCGATTCTGAATGAATACTGCGCAGCCCTTATTTTTTATTTCTTAATTCTCAATTTTCAAATAATATATTGAGAACTGATAGATTCGTTGCTTACGACTCTTCTGATAGTTTCGGCAAACATATCGGCAATGCTTAATTGTTTAACCTTATCGCATTTCTTGGAGTAAGGAATGCTGTCTGTAAATACCATTTCAGTCAAGCCTGATTCCTGTACGCGGAATGATGCCGGATCGGACATGACACAGTGACTGGCAATGGCACGTACGGATTTAGCACCGGCTTCCATCATGATGTTGGCTGCTTTGGTGATAGTACCTGCGGTATCTACTATATCATCTACCAATACTACATTCTTGTCTTTTACGTCACCGATAATCTGCATGGTGGCAACAACGTTTGCCTTCTCACGGGTCTTGTTGCACAATACCAAAGGTACACCGAGGTATTTGGAGAATGTGCTGGCACGTTTTGAACCGCCTACGTCGGGAGTTGCAATAACAAGGTCATCCAACTTTAATGATTCGATATAAGGAAGGAATACTGCCGATGCATACAAATGGTCAACCGGAATGTTGAAGAAACCTTGAATTTGGTCAGCATGAAGGTCCATAGTAATCAAACGGTCGATGCCTGCAACTGAAAGCAGGTCAGCTACCAACTTGGCGCCGATGGATACACGCGGTTTGTCTTTTCTGTCCTGACGTGCCCAACCAAAATAAGGAATTACTGCAATAACACTTTTGGCAGATGCTCTTTTGGCCGCATCAACCATCAGCAGAAGTTCCATCAAATTGTCGGAATTAGGGAAAGTGGATTGAACCAGGAATACATTTGCGCCACGGATAGACTCTTCATAAGAAACAGCGAATTCACCATCGGCAAAGTGGGTGATATTCATTTTTCCTAGAGGGCAATTAAGGCTGGCGCAGATTTTTTCTGCAAGGTATCTCGAGTTTGTTCCTGAGAATACCATAAAAGGTGCTTTTTCGCTCATTTTGTAATAGATATTACCTATTTATTAATTTGCATGCAAAGGTATGAATTTCCCGCTACATAATACAAGACTTATTGTAGAAAAAATATTTTTCTTTACCGGATTTATTTGTAGCTTTGCTTTGTGAAATACCTTTCATCTATATTATTAATAGGAATGCTATGCCTGATAGGTACGGCATTTGTTTCGTGCGTGGGTACAGCTCCTACAAAAGAGGTGCATCTGATTGACTCCTTAAATCAGGCGGCATATGCTTATCGTTATAAAAATTTGGACTCATCGTGTCATGCGGC
>ENA-OQDL01001359-OQDL01001359.1-human-gut-metagenome-genome-assembly--contig:-NODE-1359-length-12290-cov-3.397024_pt1 | contig 12290 bp, 10 predicted proteins | sample MGYA00242782_ERZ504609 | MGnify/ENA primary metagenome ERZ504609 (study PRJEB26092, sample SAMD00036320) | human gut metagenome | host: Homo sapiens | study: EMG produced TPA metagenomics assembly of... | reverse complement strand
TGATGTCATTCTTATGGACATTATGATGCCGGTAATGGACGGAAACGAGATGTGCCGTGAGCTGAAAAAAGACGTGCGCACCAGCCACATACCCATTATACTGCTGACAGCCAAAGACTCGCTGCGCGACAAAGAGGAAGGCTACCAGGTAGGTGCCGACTCCTACCTCACCAAACCGTTCAGCGCCAGCCTGCTGCATAGCCGTATAGAAAACCTGCTCCAGTCGCGGCGCAACCTGGCAAACCATTTCAGCGCCAATGCCGCCATAAGCAATAAAGCGGCTGTCATTACAGAATCGCTCAACAAGCTGGACAACGAGTTTATCCACAAGATAAACCAGCTGATAGAGGAACGGCTTTCTTCAGACAAAATAGACATCAGCTATCTTTCGGATAAAATGTGCATGAGCAATTCCACCCTCTACCGCAAGATGAAAGCGCTTACCGGACTTTCCACCAACGAATATGTCCGCAAGATAAGGATGAAACACGCCGAGCAATACCTGCTGGAAGGCAAATACAACATTTCGGAAATAGCATTCAAGGTAGGTATAAACAATCTGTTCTACTTCCGGCAATGCTTCAAGGAAGAATTCGGCTACATACCTTCGGAATATCTGAAGAGATTAAAAGAGACCGGAGAGAAATAAGAGACAAACAGCCCCTTCCTATTAGTCGGAATGCGGACAGCTATTTCAGCTCCAGCTCCATCTTCTTTATCTTTTCCAGCGTATTGCCTGCTTCCATGGAGGGGAATACCTGAAGCACGCGTTGCAGGTATGCCTTAGCCTTGCCGTAGCTATTGGTGAACACGTCTGACAATCCGTTGCGATAGCGTGCATACTGCATCCTTGTGGGGGAAGTTATCTTTTTATAGTCTTCTTCGAGCTTCTTCTTATCCTTCTCGGCTTGGAGATAATAATAATTCCCCAAGAAGATATTGGCTTGGAGATTGTCGGCATCCAGCATCAATACCTTTTCATAGGTTTTTAAGGCATCTTTCTCCTTTCCCCGCATCATCTCCATTTCGGCACAAGAGACAAGTGCAGGTACGTCTTCGGGATGACGCTGCAAGAACTCCTTATAGAAGAGGTAGGCTTTATCGTAATTCCGCATTTCCTTGTAGTGCACAGCCAGCACATCCGCAAGACGGGGAGCCACCTCACTGCTCTTGTCCACATTGGTCCAGTAGAACATTTCCGTCCTATCCTCACCGGCATTTGCCGCCTGGCGAAACAAACTCACCGCATAGTCATCTTTACCCTCGGAAAGTGCATCGGACACTTTCGAAAGCAACTCATCTGCCGACTGTCCCCAGACAGACAGCGGACACATCAAGAACAAGGAGAAAAGCAACGTTAAGGTTTTCATTTTTAGTGTATATATATAGTTTAACAGCCCAATCAGTCTCATAGAAATCTACCTACAAAACTACGCATTTTTACGGCAACCATCAATAGTTGAAAGTAGAAAAATAGTTAACTTTGCCGACCTTAATGAATTAAATAATATAAATGAAGCCCAGAGACAGACAAATACTGCAAATAGCCTTACCTTCCATCGTATCGAACATCACCGTGCCGCTGCTCGGCCTGATTGATGTAGCCATCGTCGGCCATCTGGGTTCGCCCGCCTACATAGGCGCTATTGCCGTGGGTGGCATGCTGTTCAATATCATCTACTGGATATTCGGTTTTCTGAGGATGGGTACCAGCGGAATGACCTCGCAAGCATTCGGCAAGCGGGATTTACCGGAGGTGGTCCGCCTGCTGTTGCGTTCCGTGAGCATAGGCCTGGCAGTCGCGTTCTGCCTCATCCTGCTGCAAACGCCTATCAAGCAGGGAGCCTTTCTTCTCATCCATCCTACGGATGAAGTCAAAGAAATGGCAACGTGCTATTTCCATATCTGCATTTGGGGGGCACCTGCCATGCTGGGGCTATACGGACTCTCCGGGTGGTACATCGGTATGCAGAACTCCCGTATTCCCATGTACATAGCCATTACGCAGAACATTGTCAACATCATGGCAAGCCTCAGCCTTGTCTGTTTCTTCGGGATGAAAGTGGAAGGCGTAGCCTTGGGAACACTGATTGCCCAATATGCGGGTTTTCTTATGGGGCTGGTACTGTGGATGAACCGCTACGGCAAACTGAAGAAGTATATCGTTGGGAAAGGAGTGCTTCAAAAAGAGGCAATGATACGCTTTTTCCAAGTGAACCGCGACATTTTCCTGCGGACATTGTGTCTGGTAGCCGTTACGTTATTCTTTACCTCGGCAGGAGCCTCGCAAGGTGAAATTATCCTGGCGGTAAATACGGTGCTGATGCAACTCTTCACCCTTTTCTCTTACGTGATGGACGGTTTCGCCTATGCGGGAGAAGCCCTGAGCGGACGATACATAGGTGCCCGCAACCGGAAAGCATTTACCGATACCGTCCGGCATCTGTTTATATGGGCGCCGGGCTGACCGTACTGTTCACACTGGTCTATGCCTCGGGAGGTAATGCTTTTCTGGCACTGCTGACCGATGACCGGAACGTAATAACCGCCGCCGACACTTACTTCTATTGGGCGCTTGCCATACCCGCTGCCGGAATTGCCGCCTTTATCTGGGACGGCATCTTTATCGGCGCAACGGCAACGCGCGGCATGCTTCTCTCCATGGCAGCCTCAGCCGTCAGCTTCTTTGCGGTGTACTACGGATTCCACACGGTTTTAGGCAACCATGCCCTGTGGCTTGCTTTTCTTGTTTACCTGTCCATGCGGGGCGCTATGCAGACATTGCTCAGCCGGAAGGTTATGGAAAAAAGCTTTCACTAAAGGCATTTCACGATGAGGTTGCCATAAGCCCCATTAATATTTATTCGCAGACAAATGAAAGCAAAAACAAACCATACCTATTATCTTTGTCCGAAAAAGAACGAAATGCCCGATATTACACCCAATCCCGAAAATACACTGCACATCAAGAACATGGTCTGCAACCGTTGCATCATGGTGGTGAAAAGCCAGCTTGAGCAACTGGGGCTGCACCCGCTTTCGGTAGAACTGGGCATCGCCGTCCTGCCCGACGCAGTCAGCGACGAAACGTATCAGCGTGTAAAAGCCTCGCTTGAAACATTCGGATTCGAACTGATTGACGACAAGAAATCACAGACAGTAGAGCTGATAAAAGATGCTATCATCGAATTGGTACATTACGATGACAACGGACTGAAAACCAATCTGTCCGATTACCTGGCATCCAAGCTGCACCGGGACTACAGCGCATTAAGCAAGCTTTTCTCGGAAACAACCAACACCACTATCGAAAAATACCTCATCGCACAGAAGATAGAGCGCGCCAAAGAACTGCTGATGTACGGGGAGCTATCCCTGAACGAAATAGCCGATATACTGAACTATTCGAGTGTCTCCTACCTCAGCGCCCAATTCAAGCATGTAACCGGAATGACTCCCAGTCACTTCAAGAAGATAAAGGGGAACAAACGCAAGCCGCTTGACGAAATATAAGCAGAATCTTATAAATCATATCCCGAATTTTGCAACTATCGGACAACTTCCTTGCCGTATCTTTGTTTCATAGAAAAGTTTATCCACATTAAACTAAAAGTTTATTCCTATTAAACTTCAAGTTTACTCCTATTGAACTTCAAGTTTATTCCCATTAAACCGGAAGTTTATCCTGGAAGAAATAAATTGTACTACTATTGATATGACAAACAAAAGCATCGTTCAAGAAACCTTTCCCGTAATGGGAATGAGTTGCGCCTCATGCTCCGCAAGAGTGGAAAAGACGCTGAACCGCCAGCCCGGCGTCCGAAAAGCAACCGTAAATTATGCTTCGGCAACGGCAACTGTGGAATATGACTCCCAAAATTGCTCTCCCGAAGCCCTGCAGCAGGCCGTGCAGAATGCCGGATACGACTTGCTGATTAAACAGGATGAGAATACACCGGATAAAGTGGAGCAGGCGCACGACAAAAAATATCGCGCGCTGAAATTCCGCGCCACATGGGCCATCGTCTTGTCCGTGCCCGTTATGGTTATCGGCATGTTCTTTATGGATATGCCTTACGCCAATCTTATTATGTGGCTGTTCTCTACTCCCGTCGTATTCTGGTTGGGAAGAAGTTTCTTTACCAGCGCATGGAAACAACTGAAACACGGCACCGCCAATATGGATACGCTGGTAGCCAACAGCACCGGAATCGCCTACCTGTTCAGCCTGTTCAACATGCTGTTCCCTGAGTTTTGGCTGGAAAGGGGCATCCATCCGCACGTCTACTTCGAGGCTGCAAGCGTCATTATCGCCTTTATCCTGTTAGGACGGTTGCTGGAGGAAAAGGCTAAGGGAAATACCTCTTCCGCCATCAGGAAACTCATGGGTCTGCAACCCCAAACGGTAACCGTTATCACCGGTCCCTCATCTGAGAAGGTTGTTCCGATTGAACAGATTCGTCCGGGAGACATTATTTTAGTGAAACCGGGAGAGCGGATTGCCGTGGACGGCATCGTTACGGAAGGCAGTTCGTACGTGGACGAAAGCATGCTGAGCGGTGAACCGGTAGCAGTAGCCAAGCAAAAGAACGCCAAAGTCTTTGCCGGCACTATCAACCAAAAAGGGAGTTTCCGGTTCAGCGCGGAAAAAGTAGGGACGGATACGCTGCTCGCTAAAATCATCCACATGGTGCAGGATGCGCAAGGCAGCAAAGCCCCTGTCCAGCAATTGGCAGACAAGATTGCGGGCATCTTCGTGCCGGTTATTATCGGCATTGCCGTGCTGTCCTTCATCGCATGGATGTTGCTGGACGGGCAGAACGGCTTTACACACGGATTGCTGGCGCTGGTTACGGTACTTATCATCGCCTGCCCGTGTGCCCTGGGGCTTGCCACCCCACCGCCATCATGGTAGGCATCGGCAAAGGTGCGGAACGGGGCATTCTGATAAAAGACGCCGAAAGTCTGGAAACCGCCAAAAAGATTAATACGGTGGTACTGGACAAGACCGGAACCGTGACCGAAGGAAAGCCGGTAGTCGGCGATTTGATTTGGGCAACGCAGACGGCAGCGCATGAAAACATCTTCTACAGTCTGGAAAAGTTATCGGAACATCCGCTTGCCGAAGCAGTAGTCCGCCATTTACAGAATGCCCGGGACGTAAGTATAGACAACTTTGAAAGTATTACCGGCAGAGGTGTGAAAGGCGAGTCGGACGGAAAGACCTATTATGCCGGCAACCGGAAACTGCTGGAAGAAAACCGGATTACCGTCAGCCGGTCACTAAGCGATGAAGCCGCCCGCCTGGCAGCGGATGCACAGACCGTCATCTGGTTTGCCGACAGCGAAAACGCACTTGCCATAGCCGGGATTACAGACCAAATAAAACAAAGCTCCATACAAGCCGTCAGCGAATTGCAAGCCGCCGGCATCGAAGTCTATATGCTGACGGGCGACAACGAAGCCACTGCCCGGGAGATTGCACGCAAAGCCGGCATCCTCCATTATCGGGCGGGGGTGCTGCCGCAGGATAAGGCCGCCTTTATCGGCAGCCTGCAGAAAAACGGCAGGAAAGTGGCAATGGCAGGCGACGGCATCAACGACAGTGCAGCCCTGGCGCAAGCCGATTTAAGCATTGCCATGGGCGGCGGCAGCGACATCGCCATGGATGTGGCCAAGATGACCATCATCTCTTCCGACCTTACAAAGATACCGGAAGCGTTGAAACTCTCCCGACTGACTGTGCGCACCATCCGTCAGAATCTGTTTTGGGCGTTCATTTACAACATAATAGGTGTACCCGTTGCAGCCGGCGTACTCTACCCCGTCAACGGCTTCCTGCTGAATCCAATGATAGCCGGTGCAGCCATGGCATTCAGCAGTGTCAGCGTAGTAACCAACAGTCTGCGGCTGAAAAGGAAAAAGATAGAGACTGCGGAAAGCCCTGCCTCCACCCCGGCAGGACAACCGGAAAATAAAGTAGAACCATCAACTGAAAACGTCATGAAAAAAGAATTTAAAGTGGAAGGCATGATGTGCAACCATTGCCGCATGCATGTGGAAAAAGCATTGAACAGTATGGAAGGCGTACATGCCACCGTAACCCTCAACCCGCCGGTAGCGGTCGTGGAGTTTTCGGAAGGCGAAAAGACACTCGACGAGTTACAGGCAGTGGTCACCGCCCAAGCCGGCGACTACACGTTGAAAGAATAACCGGAATTTGTTTATACCGATTGGCATTATTTTTCTATCTTTGCCGCTAAGCGAAATAAATTAATAAACTATGGCAACATACAAAAGAATCTTACTGAAACTCAGCGGCGAGAGCCTGATGGGAGAAAAGCAATACGGCATCGACGAGAAACGCCTTGCCGAATATGCGGCACAAATTAAGGAAATACACGAGATGGGCATACAAATCGGCATCGTTATCGGCGGCGGCAACATCTTCCGCGGACTGAGCGGCGCCAACAAAGGTTTCGACCGCGTCAAAGGCGACCAGATGGGTATGCTGGCAACCGTTATCAACAGCCTTGCACTGAGCTCGGCACTGGTAGCGGCAGGCGTAAAGGCACGTGTACTAACCGCCGTCCGCATGGAGCCTATCGGCGAATTCTACAATAAATGGAAAGCCATCGAGTGTATGGAAGCAGGTGAAGTGGTTATCATGTCTGCCGGAACGGGCAACCCGTTCTTCACGACCGATACCGGCTCCAGCCTCCGCGGCATCGAAATAGAAGCGGACGTCATGCTGAAAGGCACCCGCGTTGACGGCATCTACACCGCCGACCCGGAGAAAGACCCTACGGCAACGAAATTCCACGACATCACTTACGACGAAGTGCTGAAACGCGGCCTGAAAGTCATGGACCTTACGGCTACCTGCATGTGCAAGGAAAACAACCTGCCCATCATCGTCTTCGACATGGACACCGTAGGCAACCTGAAGAAAGTAATGCAAGGCGAAGAAATAGGGACGCTGGTACATAACTGACATTCCTCGGCGTACATCCGCCGGTTTACATTAATGGATACGGATTTAGATTTACACAGATTATCGGATAAAATAATCTGTGTAAATCTGTGTAATCTGTCGTGAAACAATTATATTTGCAAAGTTTCAAACTAAAAGCTACTTCAAACAATAGAAATATGAAAGACGTAAAAGACATCTTAGACGAAGCACAAGAGAAAATGGATATGGCCGTAATGTATCTGGAAGAATCATTGGCCCACATCCGTGCCGGAAAAGCCGATGTTCGTTTGCTGGACGGAATCCGTGTCGATTCTTACGGAAGCATGGTTCCCATCAACAACGTAGCAGCCGTAACCACTCCGGATGCCCGCAGTATCGCCATCAAGCCGTGGGACAAGAGCATGTTCCGCATCATTGAAAAGGCAATCATCGACTCCGACCTCGGCATCATGCCCGAAAACAACGGCGAAATTATCCGCATCGGCATTCCCCCGTTGACGGAAGAGCGCCGTAAACAACTTGCCAAACAGTGTAAGAACGAAAGCGAAACCGCCAAAGTGAGTGTACGCAACGCACGCCGCGATGCCATCGACGCCTTTAAGAAATCAGTGAAAGAAGGATTGGCGGAAGACGCCCAAAAAGGCGGTGAAGAGAAGCTGCAAAAGATTCACGACAAGTATATCAAGCAGATTGACGATATGCTGGCAGCAAAGGATAAAGAGATTATGACAGTATAAATATAGTTGAGAGTTGAAAATTGAAAGCCGAGAGTTACCGTGCGGCACCGACCGTTCTCCAACAACTCCTTACTTTCAACTTTCAACTCCCAACTCTCAACTTTCAACTATTTTGAGGGGACTGGTAATTAAAAATACAGGAAGTTGGTATCTGGTAAAGACCGACGAGGGGACATACGTTGAATGCAAAATTAAAGGCAACTTCCGCCTGAAAGGTATCCGTAGCACCAATCCGGTGGCAGTAGGCGACCATGTGCAAATCATATTGAATCAGGAAGGAACAGCGTTCATCAACGAAATTGAAGACCGGAAGAACTATATTATCCGGCGTTCGTCCAACCTGTCCAAACAGTCTCACATCCTTGCCGCCAACCTCGACCAGTGTATGCTGGTGGTAACGGTGAATTATCCGGAAACCTCCACTACATTCATCGACCGTTTTCTGGCATCGGCCGAGGCATACCGCGTACCCGTCAATATCATCTTCAATAAAGCAGACGCTTACAATGAAGACGAGCTTCGCTACCTGAACGGACTTATCAATCTTTATACTACCATCGGTTACCCTTGTTTCAAGATATCCGCCAAAACCGGTGAGGGAGTCGACACTATAAAAGAAAAACTCAAAGGGAAAATAACGCTCTTCTCCGGACATTCCGGAGTAGGTAAATCCACCCTTATCAATGCCATCCTTCCGGAACTGGATATCAAAACCGGCGCAATCTCCGCCTATCACAACAAAGGCATGCACACCACTACTTTTTCCGAGATGTTTTCCCCGTGCCGGGGTGACGGCTACATTATCGACACACCGGGCATCAAAGGCTTTGGAACATTCGACATGGAGGAAGAAGAAATAGGGCATTACTTTCCGGAAATATTCAAGGCTTCCGCCGACTGCCGCTATAACAACTGTACCCACCGCCACGAACCGGGCTGCGCCGTGCGCGAAGCGGTAGAGCAACATTACATCAGCGAATCCCGCTACGCCTCTTACCTGAACATGCTGGAAGATAAGGAAGAAGGCAAATACAGGGCAGCATACTAAGAGAATAATAAAGTGGCAGGTTTGCCTTACCGTTCTATTACCCTATCACTTTTATTAACTTTTCCCGTTTTAAACCTTCGGGTATATTTTCCGTCAAAATCTATGGCTAAATATACTACTAATACTACAACATGAATAAAAAAGTGAAATGGGGCATCATCATATTCATTGGTGCCGGACTGATAGGCGGAGGCATTTATTCCCAGCTTCCCAAGACAAACGAAGAATTGGCAGCTGCCGACAAGGTAATGACCGGTAAACGTGGCGGCAAAAAGGTGCTGAACGTAAATGCCCGAATAATCAAACCGCAACTGTTGAAAGACGAAATACAAATCAGCGGCAGCCTGCTGCCTGATGAGGAAGTAGACCTTTCATTCGAGACATCCGGCAAGATTATCGAAATAAACTTTGAAGAAGGCAGCTTCGTGAAGAAAGGGCAATTGCTCGCCAAAGTAAACGACCGCCCTCTTCAGGCACAATTACAAAGACTGGTATCACAGTTGAAACTGGCGGAAGACCGCGTGTTCCGTCAAAATGCGTTGCTGGAAAGAGATGCCGTCAGTAAGGAAGCATACGAACAGGTAAAAACCGAACTGGCAACCCTGAATGCCGACATCGACCTGATAGAGTCCAACATTGCACAAACCGAACTTCGCGCTCCCTTTGACGGAGTGATCGGTCTGCGGCAGGTCAGTGTCGGGACATACGCGTCTCCCTCCACCATTGTAGCCAAGCTCACCAAACTTTCTCCGCTGAAAGTAGAGTTTGCAGTACCCGAACGCTATGCCAATGACGTAAAGACAGGTGCAGGGCTGGACTTCACGCTCGAAGGCAAACTGAACACTTTCCATGCCACCGTCTATGCACGCGAATCAAAGATAGACCCCACGACCCATACACTGACTATCCGTGCGCTCTATCCCAATGCCAACAGCGCCGTACTGCCGGGCCGTTATGCCAGTATCAAGCTGAATAAGGACGAAATACAAAACGCACTTGCCGTACCCTCCGAGGCCATCGTTCCGGAAATGGGCAAGGATAAGATTTTCCTTTATAAATCAGGAAAAGCACAACCGGTAGAGATTACTACCGGCATTCGGACGGAAGCCGAAGTGCAAGTATTGCAAGGCCTGAACATAGGCGATACAATCATTACTTCGGGAACCTTGCAGCTCCGCACAGGACTGCCCGTGACATTGGACAACATTAACTGAGTACGAAATTTTATAAAGTATAAGGTATAAAGTATGAGCTATGGCAAGTCTATGCCGGGCGATATAACTCATAATCCGTACATTATACTTTATATTCCAGACTTTGCACTTTATACCTTAATACTTCATACTTTACGCTTCATATCATGAATATATCCGAATTAAGCATACGGCGACCGGTACTCTCTACGGTATTGACACTGATTATCTTACTCTTCGGTTTCATCGGGTACAACTACCTCGGTGTCCGCGAGTATCCGTCGGTGGACAATCCCATCATTTCCGTATCCTGCTCCTACCCCGGAGCAAACGCCGACGTTATTGAAAACCAGATTACAGAACCGCTGGAGCAGAATATCAACGGTATCCCCGGCATTCGTTCACTCTCCAGTGTCAGCCAACAGGGCTCGTCACGTATTACGGTAGAATTCGAACTTTCCGTAGACCTGGAGACAGCCGCCAACGATGTACGTGACAAAGTGTCGCGCGCCCAGCGTTACCTGCCACGCGACTGCGACCCGCCAACCGTATCCAAAGCCGATGCAGACGCCATGCCTATCCTCATGGTTGCTTTGCAAAGCGACAAACGCTCGCTGCTGGAACTCAGCGAAATAGCCGACCTCACCGTAAAAGAGCAACTGCAAACAATCTCCGATGTGAGCAGTGTAAGCATTTGGGGAGAAAAACGTTATTCCATGCGCTTGTGGCTCGACCCTATCAAGATGTCCGGTTACGGCATTACTCCTATCGACGTAAAGAATGCGGTAGACAATGAGAATGTGGAACTCCCCTCGGGCAGCATCGAGGGAAACACCATCGAGCTGACTATCCGCACACTCGGATTGATGCATACGGCAGAGGAATTCAATAATCTCATCCTGAAAGAGGACGGCAACCGTATTGTCCGGTTCAGCGACATAGGCCGCGCCGAACTCGGTCCGGCGGACATCAAAAGCTATATGAAGATGAATGGCGTGCCTATGGTAGGCATCGTAGTAATTCCGCAACCGGGCGCCAACCACATCCAAAGTAGCCGATGCCGTGTACGAGCGAATGGAGTACATGAAGAAAGACCTGCCGGAAGACGTACATTACTCCTATGGCTTCGACAACACCAAATTCATCCGTGCCTCCATCGATGAAGTAAAGCAGACCGTATACGAGGCCTTCGTCCTTGTCATCATCATCATCTTCCTGTTCCTTCGCGACTGGCGCGTCACCCTGGTTCCGTGTATCGTAATTCCCGTATCATTAATCGGAGCATTCTTCGTTATGTACCTGGCAGGATTCTCCATCAACGTACTCTCCATGCTTGCCATTGTACTTGCCGTGGGACTTGTGGTTGATGATGCCATTGTAATGACGGAGAACATCTACGTCCGCATCGAAAAAGGAATGCCCCCGAAAGAGGCCGGTATCGAGGGAGCCAAAGAAATCTTCTTTGCCGTAATCTCTACCACCATTACGCTGGTAGCGGTATTCTTTCCCATCGTATTTATGGACGGTATGACGGGACGTCTGTTCCGTGAGTTCAGTATCGTGGTGTCCGGTTCGGTTATCATCTCCTCTTTTGCCGCACTGACCTTTACGCCGATGCTGGCTACCAAGCTGCTGATAAAGAGAGAGAAGCAAAGCTGGTTCTACCGTAAGACCGAACCGTTCTTTGAAGGACTGAATAACCTTTACAGCCGTTCTTTGGCAGCCTTCCTGCGCAAACGCTGGATTGCACTTCCTTTCACTGCGGCAACCATTCTCATTATCGGCTTTCTTTGGAACCATATCCCTGCGGAAATGGCGCCGCTGGAAGACCGTTCGCAAATCAGCATCAACACGCGCGGAGCCGAAGGTGTTACCTACGAATACATCCGCGACTACACGGAAGACATCAACCAGCTTGTCGATCCATCGCCCCTGATGCCAAGCGGTAACCGCCCCGCGGTATACCAGCGGTAGCGGTAACGTACGCATCACCCTGAAAGACATGAGGGACCGTGACTACACGCAAATGGAAGTGGCGGAAAAGCTATCGAAAGCTGTACAGAAAAAGACCATGGCACGCTCTTTTGTGCAACAGTCCTCATCCTTCGGCGGACGGCGCGGCGGTATGCCCGTACAGTATGTGTTGCAAGCCACCAACATTGAGAAATTGCAGGAAGTGCTGCCCAAGTTCATGGCAAAGGTATATGAGAATCCGGTATTCCAGATGGCAGACGTAAACCTGAAGTTCAGCAAGCCTGAAGCGCGCATCAACATCAACCGTGACAAGGCGAGTATCATGGGCGTAAGCACCAAGAACATTGCCCAAACTCTGCAAT
>ENA-OQDL01001358-OQDL01001358.1-human-gut-metagenome-genome-assembly--contig:-NODE-1358-length-12294-cov-2.423934_pt1 | contig 12294 bp, 10 predicted proteins | sample MGYA00242782_ERZ504609 | MGnify/ENA primary metagenome ERZ504609 (study PRJEB26092, sample SAMD00036320) | human gut metagenome | host: Homo sapiens | study: EMG produced TPA metagenomics assembly of... | reverse complement strand
TATGGCCATCGTTTCACAGAGAGAGAAACACTGATTAGAGCGATAGAAGAATATATGGAATACTACAATACTAAACGATTACAGAGAAAGCTGGGAGTCTTGACCCCCATGGAAAAGCATGCCAGCTATTGGTTGGCGGCATAAAAAACTGCCACCGGAAACCGGTGGCAGAAACAAGACCTATTTATGTTTTTTCGAGTGTCTACTTGACGGGTAGCAGTTCACAGACAGCAGGCTGTTTCCCTCATAGCATATAAAGGCTGACGATGAGTTCCCTTCCGGAACGCATCTGCATGAAAGGGTACAGGTCTATCCTTTTAAACAGATATAGCATCGACAGCGATGAATCAGTTATTGGCAGCCGGCAATTCACTGGTGCAGTGCGGGCAGCGCGTGGCATCGTCAGCGATAGGCTGGCGGCAGAAGGGGCACAGGCGCGGATCCGCAACCGGTGCCGGTTTGGGCATCAAGCGGTTGAGCTGCTTGATAACGATAAAAATAGCGAAGGCAATAATTAAAAATTCAAGAATCGTATTGAGGAAAGAGCCGTAAGCAATGACGGGGATCCCGGCTGCTTTGGCATCGGCCAAAGTTTCTACCTTTTCACCGTTCATGCTCAAAGGAATAAAGAAATCAGAAAAATCGATTCCGCCGAGGAGCACACCGATTGGCGGCATGATGACGTTGTTGACAAGAGACGTGACGATTTTGCCAAAAGCACCGCCGACAACGACACCGACTGCCATATCAAGGACATTCCCCCGCATGGCGAATTCTTTAAATTCTTTAATAAAACCCATGCTATCCACTCCTATTCAAAATATAATGATGAGATATTGGTACATCTATTCTATCACTACTTCTCAAAAAGTGCAAAAGGTTTTGGATAAATTTAGTGCAAATTATTTTCGATGCTGCAACGAAATTACAAAAAAATCGTTAACGGATGCCGGCCAGCTTCGCCGGGTCCATGGCCTTGTCGAAGTCTTCGGCCGTAACCCAGCCCAGTTTTAAGGCTGATTCTTTGAGTGTCAGTCCTTCTTTCGCCGCCGTCTTGGCAATGGTGCAGGCCTTATCGTAGCCTACTAAGGGTACAAGGCCCGTGACTAAGATCAGGGAATTGTAAAGGTTGGTCTCGATTCGTTCTTCATTGGGCTCGATACCGATGATGCAGTGTTTGCGCAGGGATTCCATGCTGTCCGACAACAAGCGGATCGACTGGATAAGGTTGTAGGCAATGACCGGCATGAAGACGTTCAGTTCAAAATTGCCCTGGCTGGCAGCGATCCCCATGGTCGCATCGTTGCCCATGACCTGGACGGCAACCATGGTGACGGCTTCGCACTGCGTCGGATTGACCTTGCTGGGCATGATAGAGCTGCCCGGTTCATTTTCGGGAATGCGGATTTCGCCGATGCCGCAGCGCGGTCCCGATGACAGCCAGCGGATATCGTTGGCGATTTTCATGAGGTCGCAGGCAAGCCCTTTGAGCATGCCGTGGACGGCAACGAGCTCATCCTTACTGGTCAGGGACTGGAATTTATTCGGTGCCGTACGGAAGGTCGTCCCCGTCAGTTCACTGACGATTTCGGCAAAGCGGCGGTCATAGCCTTTCGGACAGTTGATGCCCGTACCGACAGCCGTGCCGCCCATAGCCAAATCACGGAGAAAATCGACGCCGCAGCGAAGCATTTCCTTATTGCGTTCAATCATCCGGGCCCAGCCGCTGAATTCCTGGCCCAAGGTCAAAGGCGTCGCATCCTGCAGGTGGGTGCGGCCGATTTTTACGATATCCTTAAAAGCTTCTTCTTTATCATGCAGGGCTTTATAGAGGGCATCCATGGCGGGAAACAGCTGCTGTTCGATGAGCAGAACCCCGACCATGTGAAGGCCTGTCGGAAAGGTATCATTCGAGCTCTGTGAATGATTGACGTCGTCGTTGGGATGGACGCGCTGTTCCTTGCCCGCTTCTTTGAGGATCGCCGCGGCACGATTCGCTACGACTTCGTTGACGTTCATATTGAACTGGGTCCCGCTGCCGGTCATCCAAACGGCCAAGGGAAAATTGCCGTCGAGTTTCCCTTCTAAAATTTCATCGCAGGCTTTGGCAATGGCATCGGCCTTATCGGCATCGACGACGCCCAGTTCCTTATTGGTCAGCGCTGCCGCTTTTTTCAAATAGGCAAAGACCGTGACCATTTCGGCAGGAATCTTTTCGGTGCCGATTTTAAAGTTTTCAAAGCTCCGCTGGGTCTGAGCGCCCCATAACTTATCTGCCGGGACCTTGATTTCTCCCATCGAGTCTCTTTCAATGCGGTATTCCATAATATCCTCCTTTAAATTCCCATGGCAGACGGATAAAAAATACGACCATCCATCGTTTTTATGTCGGCCGCCATGAGCGGTCTGAATTCCATTTGGGCGATGATATCCCGTTCAATATCGATGCCCGGCGCCACTTCCGTCAGCATCAGGCCAGACGCAGTCAAGCGGAATACGGCCCGCTCGGTCACGACCAGGACGTCTTGATTCCGCGCCGCAGCATACGTCCCGGAAAAGGTAATCTGTTCGACAGTCTTCTTGAATTTTTTATGCATCCCTTCATGGTCGATGATTAATTTTCCGTCTTCACAGTGTTCCCGCAGGCGGCCGGCCGTAAAGGTCCCCATGAGAATCAACTTTTTCGTATGCTGGGCAAGGTCGATGAAACCGCCGGGACCGGTGATGCGGCCGTTGAACTTCGATACATTGACATTCCCTGAGCCGTCGATTTCGGCCAACCCTAAAGCGCAGATATCAAGACCGCCGCCATGGCAGATATCAATCATATCAGCCATCTTCAGCTCGGCTTCGGCATTGATGGCCGCGCCCATGTCAAGGCCCGATAAAGGAATGCCGCCGATGATGCCCGAATCAGAGGCCAAGGTCAAGGTCGGGCCGAACCCTTCTTCGGCAGCAACGGCTCCGATGATTTCAGGAATGCCGATGCCAAGGTTCATGACGTCGCCCTTTTTCAGTTCCATCGCGGCCCTACGGGCACAAATCTTACGGTTATCCAAGGGATGAGGCGGCAGAGATTGGACGGTCACCCGTCTTTCACCACTCAGTTCGGGCCGATAGCCCCTGGCCGCAAAGCTTTGGACATGATACTTCGGACGGGGTACGACGATGTAGTCGACGAGAAAATGAGGAATCTTCACCAATCGCGAATCGAGGCGGCCCCGGGGTACGACATCTTCGACTTGGACGACGACAATGCCTTTTGACTGATGCGTCGCCGCAGCGACTTCAAACTGTTCGCCGATCATCGCTTCCCGTTCGAGGGAAATATTGCCGTCTTCATCGGCTAAAGAGCCGCGAATGAAGCAGATATCGATGGGAAAAGTCGGATAATAGAGGTACTCTTCACCGTCGATGTGAACCAGTCTGACGATATCCTTTCCTTCGGCCATCGTCTTATCATTGGCCTTGCTGCCGTCGAGGCGCGGATCGGCCAAGGTATGGAGACCAATGTCGGTCCACACGCCTTTTCTCCCGGAAGCCAGCGCTCGATACAGGCCCAGCAGCGCCCCGGCCGGTACGGTATAGGCCAAGCATTCGCTCGCTGCCGCCTTGTCAGCTAACTTTTTTATCCATGCCGAAGTGACTGGTAATGATGGTTCCCAAGAGACCGTCGGCAGCCAATCGGTCGCCGCCGCGAACGCCGCCGTCGCCTGTACCGGCAATCTTGACTAAGGTCAGATTCTGCGGGCAGCTTTCTTCAGCATACCGATCCTGGAGGGCTTTGAACAAGCCGTCCGGCGTGCCAAAAGCCGGCGTGGCCGCTGACAGCCAAGGTCATATTCGTCATCGACCAGTCGGGCTGCTTCATACGGTGTGGATAAATTGTACCATCGGTTCCCCTCCTCCTGTCCGATTTACAGTTCCTTCTCTTGCTAGAAAGAAAGCCCCCTTTACCATAAAGGGGCTTTTTAAACCGTAAGGAATTACGGCAAGTGTTTCAATCCTTTAGCACCGAGTATCGCGACGGACTTGCTGACCGTCAAAGTGGATTTTATCCACCCTTTTCATAAGCCTTTTCAATGGCACTTTTAAGGTCCGGTGCCACAGCCGTTACGCCGAGAACGCGGCCGCCATGAGTCACATAGGCCCCATCCTGTTTGGCCGTTCCCGAATGGAAGACCATCGTATTCGTCGCTGTCAATGCCGTCGAGGCCGCTGATGACATCGCCCTTATGAGACGAAGCCGGATAGCCGGCCGAAGCCATGATGACGCAGCAGGCCGAGGCATCCTTCCAGTGAACCATATCCGAAGACAAGGTTCCCTTCGTGCAGGCATACATGATCTGCCGCCAGATCTCCGTCGAGAAGGGGCAGGACAGCCTGGGTTTCCGGGTCGCCGAACGGCAGTTGAATTCGACGACTTTCGGGCCGTCTTCTGTAATCATGAGGCCGGCGTAGAGGCAGCCCTGATAGGTAATGCCTTCGGCTTTGAGGCCGTCGATAACGGGCCGTAAAATCGTATCTTCGACGACTTTTTGGACAGCCGGCGTAAAGACCGGAGCCGGAGCATAAGCTCCCATGCCGCCCGTATTAGGGCCTTCATCGTTATCAAAGATCCGCTTATGGTCCTGAGCCGAAATCATAGGCACAATCGTCTTTCCATCGACGAAAGCCAAAAGGCTTGCTTCTTCGCCGACCATGCATTCTTCAATGACGATGCGGCCGCCGGAAGCGCCGAAGATGTGATCTTCCATCATAGCGTTGACGGCGCTTATAGCTTCTTCTTCCGTCTGAGCCACGACGACGCCCTTGCCGGCAGCCAGTCCGTCGGCCTTGACGACGATGGGAGCGCCTTGTTCATGAATGTAAGCCTTGGCTGCATCGCCATCGGTAAAGGATTCATAGGCTGCCGTCGGAATCTGGTATTTCTTCATGAGATTCTTGGCAAAGACCTTCGATCCTTCCATCTGAGCCGCTGCTTTATTGGGACCGAAAACAGCCAACCCTTTGGCCTGCGCTACGTCAGCCAGCCCTTCCGTAAGGGGCACTTCCGGGCCGACGACGAGCATGTCGATACCTTCCGAGACGGCATAATCGGCAATGCCTTCGAGGTCGGACAAGGAAATATCGACGCATTTGGCAACGTCCGCCATAGCTGCACTGCCGGGAATGGCGTACAGGGCATCGACACTCGGGCTCTGAGCTAATTTCCAAGCCAGGGTATGTTCGCGGCCGCCGCCGCCGATGACTGCTACCTTCATTACTTTGCAGCTCCCTTCTCAACCTGTTCTGCCAGATACGCCGCAATGGCCGTATCGTAGACAGCCGTATGATGGAAAGCTTCCTGCGCCAATTCCAAACGGTATTCATCAGAAAAGGCCCCGTCTTTTTGGAGGATGGAAATGATTTCACCATACTTGTCGGGATTGGTTACGATGGCAACGTATTTGTTGTTCTTCGCCGAAGCACGTACCATGCAGGGACCGCCGATGTCGATGTTTTCAATGGCTTCGGCCAAGGTGACATTCGGTTTGGCAATGGTCTGCTGGAACGGATAGAGGTTGACGACGACTAAATCGATGGGCGTGATATCGTGGTCCTTCATGGCTTTGACGTGTTCCGGATTATCGCGGACAGCCAGGATGGCACCGTGAATCTTCGGATTAAGGGTCTTGACGCGGCCGTCCATCATTTCCGGAAAGCCTGTTACGTCCTGAACGGCAATGACCGGTACGCCTGCTTCTTTTAACGTACGCATGGTACCACCCGTCGAAATGATTTCAATGCCGAGAGCCGCCAAGGCCTTGCCCAATTCGACGACGCCCGTTTTATCAGATACACTAATGAGTGCGCGTTTTACCTTCATGCTAACCTTCCTCCTATTCCTGAGTTCCCATGACGACATTGCCGCGGACCGTCAATTTGTCGTCACAAAAGAGTGCCGCTGCCTTAATGTATGTCGGATGTTCCTTGGTGAGGATCCGAGCCGCCAGCGTATCTTCCGTGTCATCTTCATAAACCGGCACGGATGACTGCAGGATAATCGGACCGGCATCCATATCAGGCACGACGAAGTGAACCGTGCAGCCGGCAATCTTGACGCCGGCTTCGATGGCCTGACGCTGTGCGTGGAGGCCGCGGAAGGACGGCAAGAGAGCCGGATGGATATTGAGCATCTTGTGTTCATAATGAGCGATGAAGTCGCTGCTCAAGAGACGCATGAAGCCGGCCAGGCAGATAAGGTCTGCTTCATAAGGAGCAATGGCTTCGAGGATATATGTTTCAAAAGCTTCTTTCGAATCAAAGGCCTTGCGGTCGGCTAAGATGACCGGTATCCCCCATTCGCGGGCCCGATCCATGACCGGTGCGCCGGGGATATCGCAGACCAAGGCCTTGATATCCGCCTTGATGGTACCGGCTTCGACGGCATCGTGGAGGGCAATGGCATTGGAGCCGCGTCCGGAGGCAAAAATGACCATCTTTTTCTTAGTCATGGAACACGCCTCCCCGCAGCGTAACGGGTACGTCTGAGTCTACGACTTTACCGATGACATAGGCTTTTTCATCGCGGTCAGCCAAATTCTTAAGGATGCTGTCGGCGTCCTTTTCGTCGACGATCATGATCATGCCGATACCCATGTTAAAGGTACGGTACATTTCTTTCGCATCGACGCCGCCCCACTTCTGGAGAAGCGAGAAAATCGGCAGCTGCGGCCACGACGTGACGTCGATATCGACGCCGACGCCTTTTGGCAGGACACGGGGAATATTTTCATAGAAACCGCCGCCGGTGATGTGGACCATGCCCTTGACGGTAAAGTTTTTGATAATCGGCAGGCACGGACGCGGATAGAGGCGGGTCGGCGTGAGCAGGCATTCGCCAATAGTCATGCCTAATTCATCGACGTACTGGTCGAGTTTCATCTGCTGGCGTTCAAAGACGATCTTACGGACCAGGGAGAACCCGTTAGAATGAACGCCCGTCGACGGCAGGCCGATGAGGACGTCGCCGGCCTTGATTGTTTCGCCGGTAATGACTTTGTCACGGTCGACGATGCCGACGCCAAAGCCGGCTAAATCGTAGTCGTCTTTGGCATAGAAGCCGGCCATTTCTGCCGTTTCACCGCCGAGGAGAGCGCAGCCCGATTCTTTGCAGGCATTGGCTACCCCTTTTACAATGGAGGCAACCTGGACCGGATCGAGCTTGCCGACGGCGATGTAGTCGAGGAAGAACAAGGGTTCCGCACCTTGAACGAGGACGTCATTGATGGACATAGCCACGCAGTCCTGACCGACCGTATCGTGCTTGTCCATCAGGATGGCCAGGCGCAGTTTCGTACCGACCCCGTCGGTACCGCTGACCAGGATCGGCATTTTAATATCGCTGTCCATCAGCGAAAAGAGGCCGCCAAAACCGCCGAGGTCGCCGAGGACTTCCGGACGGTACGTGGCTTTTACAGAGTCTTTCATCAATTCGACGGCTTTATTGCCTGCGTCGATATCGACACCGGCGTCGGCATAGGTCAAACCTTTATTTGTGTTCGAGAGCATATTTTTCTCCTTCCTCATTCGTCTGCGGCGTATCCGTAGGATAATCATCGTTGAAGCAAGCTAAGCACATATCTTCCTGAGGAATGTGTTCAATGGCCCGGTTGAGGCCCTCGATGGAAATGAAGTGCAGCTTGTCGACGCCGATGTATTTTTGAATCTGTTCCTGGCTGAAAGTCGACGCAATGAGTTCCTTGCGGACCGACGTATCGATGCCGTAGAAGCAGGGATATTTGATAGGCGGTGCCGAAACGCACATATAGACTTCCTTGGCACCGGCTTCCCGCAGGAGCTTACAGATGATGCCGCTCGTCGTGCCGCGGACGATGGAGTCATCGACCATGACGATGCGCTTGCCTTTTACGACGGATTTAACGACGTTGAGTTTCATGCGGACAGCCAATTCACGCTGTTTCTGATTCGGCTTAATAAAGGTACGGCCCATGTAGCGGTTCTTGATGAGACCATGTTTGAAAGGAATGCCCGAAGCCTGAGAGTAGCCGATGGCTGCCGTATTGCCGCTGTCGGGGACAGAGATGACGATATCGGCATCATACTGGGTTTCATTCCACATTTCACGACCCATATTCAGGCGGGCCTGATAGACGTCCTGACCGTCGATGACGCTGTCGGGACGGGCAAAATAAATGTATTCAAAAGAACAGACCTGCTTGCGCGGTGCCTTGGCAAAAATCGTCGATTTGACACCGTTTTCATTGATCTGAACGAATTCGCCGGGATGAACGTCGCGGACGAATTTAGCGCCGATGGCGTCGAGGGCACACGTTTCCGAAGCCAAGACCCAGCCGCCTTCATCGGTACGACCGATGCACAACGGACGGAAACCGTAAGGGTCACGGACACCATAAAGGGTGTCTTTCGTCATGAGAACCAAAGAGTATGCACCTTGAATGCGATTCATGCTTTCCATGATGCGTTCTTCAATAGTGGATTTCTGGCTGCGGCTGATGAGGTTGACGATGATTTCACTATCCATAGTCGTCTGGAAAGCAGCGCCGCCGCGGTCGAGTTCTTCGCGGAGAGCCCGGGTATTGGTCAGGTTGCCGTTATGAGCCAGGGCCAACTGTCCCATCGGTGTATATACCGCCAAGGGCTGGATATTGCGCGGGTTATTGGAACCGGTCGTCGAGTAGCGGACGTGGCCGATCCCGACAGGACCCCCTTCTTCTTCCGGTACGCCGTCGGCAAAGACCGTGCTGATGAGCCCCATACCGCGGTAGGTATGAATATCCTGGCCGTCGGTCAAAGCGATGCCGCCGCTTTCCTGGCCGCGGTGCTGCAGGGCAAAGAGCCCCCAATATACGTAGCGGGGAATATCGAGGTGTTTATCAAAAATCCCTAAGACGCCACATTCTTCATGCTGCTTATCCCAAATCGGATCGTAAAACATGAATTAAACCTCCTGTTATTGAGAAAAATAGGACGCAATCCCCTTACAGGGCTTTTACGTCTTCTTGTAATTTCTGGTTCTTAGCCATGACTTCATTAGCCATGTTTTCGCGATAAGCCTTGTACTTCTTCGCTAATTCGGCATCGCTGACAGCGCCGATCTGAACAGCCAAAAGGGCCGCATTCTTGGCGCCGTTAATGGCGACAGTGGCAACGGGAATTCCCGACGGCATCTGAACGATGGCCAAGAGGGCATCCATGCCCTGCAAACTGCCGCTTTCCAAAGGAACGCCGATGACCGGCAGCGTCGTGTAGCTGGCAACGACACCGGGCAAATGAGCTGCCATGCCGGCGCCGACGACAAAAGCCCCGATACCGCGTTCTTCAGCTGTCGTGACGAATTCACGAACCGCTGCCGGTGTCCGATGGGCCGATGCCAATAAGACTTCATAGTCTACCCCAAATTCTTTAAAAATAGCTACTGCTTTTTTCATAACGGGAAAATCAGAGTCGCTTCCCATAATTAAAGCTACCTTCATCAGAGACCCCTCCTTAGGAATAACAAAACCCAAAAGTGACAGAAATCACCTTTGGGCTTTCAGTTAGATACACGGAGACTGTTTACAAACGGCATAAAAACCTGTCCATAAACATTTTGTCATAGTGCGTCTCCTTATTGATTAAAATATTTATCAAACACACTTTGATTCTATCAAAAAGACACCTGCCTGTCAATGAAAAACCGCCTTTCTATGGCAAGACAGTATCCCCCACCAAGGGACTGTGTTACAATGGAATAAAGATGCGATGGAACGGAGGAATACCGATGAATTTAAACGAAAAGCAGCAGCAGGTCGTAAATGAGCTGTCAGAGTCGAATTTTACTCAATGCCCCGGCCGGAACCGGCAAGACCCGGGTCCTGGCAGCAAGGGTTGCCAATATCTTAGCCCAAAAGAAGGCCAAGGGCTCGGAAATCCTCTGCCTGACCTTCACCAACCGAGCCTGCAAGGAACTGAAAAACCGCATCATCGACACGGTACCGGAAGAAGGCTTTGCCGTCACGGTAAAAACCATCCACAGTTTCTGCTACAGCCTCATCAAAGAAGAGACAAAGCGGCAAAGTGACCGCTTCAACGATTTCCTGATCTATGACGACGAAGACTGCAAACAACTCCTCGACTCCATAGACCTTACGAGAACGACACCGCGTCCGGCATTACAGGAACTTCAGACCTTCATCGAATTTGAAAAAAAGAAACGCGTCATCCCCGGCCTGCGCGATTTCACCAATATTCAGGATGACCTCAAGGGTTGGCTCTCAGACTACGGCGAAGACCTTGTTTGGGAATACGATATCGCCCTTGCCGACAACCACGCCATCGATTTTACCGACCTCATTACCGGGGCCTATGAATTTCTCCAAGACGATGCCGTCTGTCGCCGCTGGCGGGAAAAGTTCCGCTTTATCTCGGTCGACGAAATGCAGGATACGAGTGAAGTCGAATATACCGTTATCAGCCGCCTCTTTCCGGGCCGCAATATTCTCCTCTGCGGCGATTACTTCCAGACGATTTACGAATGGCGCGGATCCTATCCCCAATACATTTGGCAAGAGTTTAGAAACGACTATCAGCCTCTGGAAGTTACCTTCACCACCAATTACCGGGCCACTCAGCTCTTGCTGGAAGCCTCTCAGTCCTTCTTATTCCGCACCTTGGGGAAAGTGACCGTCCAGAGCATCTATACCGAACCGGGCATCTCGGCCTCAAAGGATCGCGGCGCCCCCATCGTCCTCCATAAAGCCGGCACCGGGTTTGAGGAAGCCCGCTGGATTTTCCGGGAAATCAAAGCCCTTCCTCCGGAAGAACGCCTGAAGACCTGCATCCTCGTCCGCGACAACCGCCAGGCTAAGCTGATCTGGATGGGCATTACATCGCATAACCAAAAGTACCCGCAAGACCAGCAGCTGCCGGTCACCTGCATCGACCAATTCCACCTGTTTAAACGACAGGAATGCAAAGACGTCCTGGCTTATCTGCGCCTCGTGCTCAATAAACACGACAACCTCAGCCTGAAGCGAGTCGTCCAGCGCTTCGTTCCCCGCATCGGCCGGCGTACCCTGGAAACCATCGAAAGCGATTCCTATCGAAAGGTCGGCCTCATGCTCAGCGACTTCATCGACCCCCTGTCCCACCAAGGGGGTGACCCTTACGGGCTCCTACTGACGGCACTCGCCGAAGGACGGCTGGTCGTCTTCGACGTCGAAAGCACAGGCACCGACACGACGCAGGATGAAATCATCCAAATCGCCGCCATCCGCCTCGATGCGAAAGGGCAGCCCATCGATAAGTTCAACACTTATGTAAAAGCCGGACGATCCGTCGGCACGTCCTACTACGTCCATCACATCAGCGACGAAAAACTGGCCGCCGAAGGAATTCCGCCCAAAGAAGCCCTGACAAAATTCTTGGCCTTTGCCAAAGAGGCCGTCATCGTCGGCCACAACGTCACCTACGACTTGTCCATCCTCCAAAGCGAACTGCAGCGCCTCGGCATTTCCGAAAGTGCCGACTTTCCCTACTACGATACCCTCGACATCTACCGCCGCTTTTACCCGACCTTGCTCAACCATAAGCTAGAGACCTTGAGCCGCCTCTTCCCCAGCGGCCACAAGCCGACGCACGACGCCTTTGACGATATTTTGGCTACAGCCGGACTCCTGATCCATGCCATAAACGAAAAGATTCGCCCGACGGAAACAGCCCGCCGGGCCGCTATGGCCATCTATCTCCCCCTCTTTGCCCCCTTCAGCCGAGAAATGGACGCTTTGCGGCGCTTATCCTATCAGGCACGGCCCACGAAACTTATCACGTCCGTCATGAATGACAACGGCGTCAAAGCCTGGTATCAAACACATCGTGATACCTCCGACAGAGCCAACCACATCGATCGGTTGGAAAATATCCGTAAGCTCTACCGCATCGCAAAAGAAACGGACGACGCCGAACAGAATCCGCGCGATGCCCTGACCGAATTTCTCAAGATGTCGGCCCTTTCTAACAGCGAGCTCGACAGCATGCTGGCCAAAGACCCGAAAATACCGATCATCACCATTCACCAAGCCAAGGGCCTTGAATTCGACTACGTCTTTATGGCCAGTTTAGAAGACCATGTCTTCCCGACTTATTGGGCTCGTCAAAAAGGGGCATATCGAAGAAGAAAAACCGCCTCTTTTATGTCGCCATGACGCGAGCAAAAAATGAGGCTGTATCTCAGCTGGCACCAAGGATTTGGCCGGCAGAGCTATCTGCCGAGCCGCTTCTTAGAATGGT
>ENA-OQDL01001354-OQDL01001354.1-human-gut-metagenome-genome-assembly--contig:-NODE-1354-length-12338-cov-3.703382_pt1 | contig 12338 bp, 9 predicted proteins | sample MGYA00242782_ERZ504609 | MGnify/ENA primary metagenome ERZ504609 (study PRJEB26092, sample SAMD00036320) | human gut metagenome | host: Homo sapiens | study: EMG produced TPA metagenomics assembly of... | reverse complement strand
TGTGCAAATTTTATAGATTATTGCATAATATACTGATAATCAATATGGATAAATTTCTTTAATGAGGAAGAATATTAGAAAGAGAACATGGCGGACAGAATAAAAAATTCTGTCCGTTTTTTGTTTGATATTTCTTCTTGGAAGGGGGGATTGGAAAGCGTAATGTAACTTTCCTGGGAGATTGAACATTATACATGGAAAAAGTGTTTATCTTTGTGGCGTAAACTAAAAATAGACAAACATGAAAAAGATTATTAGTGTATTAATGGTAGCTGTATGTTTGATGATGGCTGCTCCTGCTCAGGCTCAGTTGCACTTTGGAGTAAAAGGTGGTTTGAATATTTCAAAATTGAGTTTTTCAAAGGATGCTTTTAAAGGGGGATAATAAGACTGGTTTTTTTTGTGGGTCCGATGGCTGAATTCACCCTGCCTATTATCGGGATAGGGGCAGATGTTGCCGCTTTATATTCTCAGACAGACTTAGGGGTCGATGGAGAGAAAACAATGAAGTTAAAGACATTTGCAGTTCCTGTGAATTTGAAATGGTCTTTTGGTCTCGGTAGCATGTTGGGTGCTTATATTGCTGCAGGTCCCCAGTTTGATTTTAATATTGGCAATAAAACATGGACGCGTGAATTGTCATTGAAAAAATCTACAACCAGTTTCAATGTAGGAGCAGGTCTTAAATTGATACGTCATTTACAGTTAGGGGTTAATTATAATTTTGCTCTGAGCAAGACTGGTACTTATGAATATTATACAGAGGGTGAATCGGGTGATGGACACCATTCTGTTAATATAAAGAACAACACTTGGCAAGTTTCTTTGGCATACTTGTTCTAGACAACCTTATTTAATAAAAGATAAAAAGGAGGCATTCAGTGAAGAATGCCTCCTTTTTTGTAATTTTGCACTATGAAAAAATTCGTAGATGTCATAGTTCCATTACCTATTGCCAACCAATACACTTATTCCCTTCCTCAGGAGATGGAAGAGATGGTACAGATTGGTTGTCGGGTGGTTGTTCCGTTTGGAAAGAAAAAGTTCTATACGGCAATAGTGACAAATGTACATTATGCGGCCCCGGAGGGGTATGAAACGAAGGATATAGCTGAAGTGCTGGATTCATCTCCGGTACTGTTACCGAAACAATATGAGTTCTGGCAATGGCTGGCGGAATATTATCTTTGTACATTAGGAGATGTGTACAAGGCGGCTATCCCTTCGGGTATGAAACTGGAAAGCGAAACGTTGGTGGAATATAATCCCGATTTTGAAGCCACTGCACCCTTACCGGAGAAAGAGCAGAAAATTTTGGATTTGTTGAGCCGGGATACAGAACAGTGTGTAACCCAGTTGGAAAAAAACAGCGGACTGAAAAATGTGTTGACTGTCATCAAGTCTTTGTTGGACAAAGAGGCCATCTTTGTCAAGGAGGAACTGAAACGTAATTACAAACCGCGTACTGAGGCGAGGGTGAGATTGGTGAACGGAGAAGCGGATGAGGCTTACTTACAACGGCTGTTCAATGAATTGTCACGTGCTCCTAAACAATTGATGATATTAATGAAGTATGTGGAATTGTCCGGTTGGGTAGCCAGAGGGTATGCTTTAAAGGAAGTAACAAAGAAAGAGCTGCTTGAAAAGTCTGGAGGGTCTGCGGCCGTTTTTAACGGATTGGTCGAAAAGAAAGTCTTTGAGGTCTATCATCAGGAGATAGGACGTTTGGATAAAGGAATTTCGGATACCGGTGATATTAATCCGCTGAATATTGCGCAGCAACAGGCTTATGGCAACATTCTTCAATGCTTCAGAGAGAAAAATGTGTGTCTTCTGCATGGCGTTACATCCAGTGGCAAGACGGAAATTTATATCCACCTCATTCAGGAGGTGCTGAAAACAGGAAAGCAGGTCTTATATTTGCTTCCGGAAATTGCACTGACCACTCAGATAACTGAGCGTTTGAAAAGGGTGTTCGGACATCGGCTGGGTATTTATCATTCCAAGTTTCCGGACGCTGAGCGGGTGGAGATATGGCAGAAACAGTTGGGAGAGAAGAGCTATGATGTGATTCTCGGAGTCCGTTCCTCTATTTTTCTGCCTTTTCGTAATTTGGGGCTGGTCATCATAGATGAGGAACACGAGAATACGTATAAACAGCAAGACCCCGCCCCACGTTACCATGCCCGTAGCTCAGCCATCATGCTGGCCTCTATGTTCAAGGCGAAAGTGCTGCTGGGGACGGCTACTCCTGGTGTGGAAACTTACTTTAATGCTACCTCGGGAAAGTATGGCTTGGTAGAATTGAAAGAAAGATATAAAGATATCCGGCTTCCTCATATAGAACTGGTTGACATCAAGGAACTGGCGCATCAGAAGCGGATGCAGGGCCCTTTCTCACCGGCGCTGGTCAAGCAGATAAAAGAGGCATTGGAGTGTAAGGAGCAGGTTATCCTGTTTCAGAACCGTCGCGGTTTCGCTCCGATGATAGAATGTCATACCTGCGGCTGGGTTCCTAAATGCAAGAACTGTGATGTGAGTCTGACGTATCATAAGGGGCTGAACCAGCTGACTTGCCATTACTGCGGATATACCTATCAAGTTCCCCGTTCCTGCCCGGCGTGCGGCGGAGTGGAATTGATGCATCGCGGTTTCGGTACAGAGCGTATAGAAGATGATATAAAACTGATATTTCCCGAGGCGAAAGTCGCCCGGATGGATTTGGATACCACTCGTACCCGTACCGCATACGAGAAAATTATCGCGGATTTTGAACAGGGCAAGACGGACATCCTGATTGGTACGCAGATGGTGTCCAAAGGATTGGACTTTGATCATGTCAGTGTGGTGGGGATTCTGAATGCGGATACGATGTTGAACTTCCCGGATTTCCGGAGCTATGAGCGTGCTTTCCAACTGATGGCCCAAGTAGCAGGACGTGCCGGGCGTAAAAATAAGCAAGGACTGGTTATCCTTCAGACCAAATCGCCCGATTTACCCGTTATTCATCAAGTGATGCATAATGACTATGAGCAGTTATATTATGACCAATTGGCAGAACGGCAGATGTTCAAATATCCTCCTTATTATCGTTTGATTTATGTATATCTGAAACACCGCAAAGAGGATATTCTGGATTTGGCGGCGGATACCATGGCGGCACAGCTCCGTTCCGGATTGGGCGACAGGGTATTGGGCCCGGACAAACCGCCGGTGGCCCGTATCCAGACCTTATTTATAAAAAAAATGATTGTGAAAGTGGAGCAGAATGCTTCTATAAAGAAAGTGCGTGATTATCTGCTTGCCGTACAACGTGCCATATTGGAAGATGAACGTTTCCGTTCGTTGTTAGTTTATTATGATGTAGATCCACAGTAACCGGTCCATGCACTGGACGATAATAGAAAAGATAAACGAAAATAAAGATGAAGATAGAATTAGACGTACATACCCATACCATTGCCAGCGGGCATGCATTCAGTACTTTACAAGAAATGGCGCAAGCTGCCGCCGATAAGGGATTGAAGGTTTTAGGGATAACGGAACATTCGCCCGGTGTTCCCGGTACTTGCCATCCTATTTATTTTAGAAACTTGCATGTGGTTCCCCGCCGGATGTATGGGGTGGAGCTGTTGTTGGGGGCTGAGATTAATATTCTGGATGGTAAAGGAAACCTCGATTTGGACGAGGATTATATGAAGATGCTTGATATCCGTATTGCGGGTATCCACTCTTTATGTTATGAATATGGAACGATAGAAGAAAACACCCATGGAATGGTACAGGTTATCAGCAATCCTTTTATTCATATTATCAGTCACCCCGGAGACGGTACGGCGGCGTTACATTTTGAACCGATGGTATTGGCAGCCAAAGAACACCATACTTTATTGGAAATAAATAACAGTTCTTTAAAACCCACCCGTAACAAACCCAATGCCCGTGAGAACAACCTCACCATTCTCCGTTTATGCAAGAAATATGAAGTTCCGGTCATTTTGGGAAGTGACGCGCATATTTCGTTTGATATAGCCCGTTACGATAATTTGTATGAATTGTTGCAGCTTACCGGGTTTCCTGAAGAGCTGATCATGAACCGTGATGTGAAATCATTTAAAGAATACCTTCATTTGTAGATTATATATGAAAAGAATACTTTTTGTCTGCCTCGGTAACATTTGCAGGTCTTCTTCGGCAGAAGAAGTGATGCGTACTCTCATAAAGAAAAAAGGACTGGAACACGAGATAGAGGTGGATTCTGCCGGAATCCTGAGTTATCATAGAGGGGAATTGCCCGACAGCCGTATGCGGATGCATGCTTCCCGCCGCGGTTACAATCTGACCCATCGTTCCCGTCCTGTCTGTACGGAGGATTTCTATCATTTTGATATGATCATCGGCATGGACGACCGTAATATAGAGGACCTGATGGAGCGTGCTCCCGATCTGGAAACGGAAAAGAAAATCCATCGCATGACGGATTATTGCCGCACCAAAGTGGCAGACTATGTTCCCGACCCTTACTATGGCGGTGCGCAAGGGTTCGAGAACGTGCTTGATATACTGGAAGATGCTTGTGCAGGATTGCTTACTTCCTTAGTTCCGGGTAACTGATTCGGGTGTGATACATCGTTTTCAGCTTTTCTTTAAACAGTGCTTTGACTGTTGCTATATCCTTGAACGTAATAGGGCATTCTTTGAAATACCCCTCAGATACCTGTGTGTCAATAATCTTATCTACCAGTGTGCTGATGCTTTCTTCCGTGTACTCCGGCAGGCTGCGTGAAGCCGCTTCTACAGAGTCGGCCATCATCAGGACGGCCTGTTCCTTGGTGAACGGGTTCGGACCGGGGTAGCGGAACTTTTCCTGATCCACTTCTTCGTCAGGATGTTCGTTTTTATATGAAATGTAGAAATACTTCGTCAGTCCCCGTCCATGATGGGTACTGATAAAGTCTTTGATCACTTTGGGCAGATTATGCTTTTCCGCCAGTTTCAGCCCGTCGGTGATATGACTGATGATAACCTGGGCGCTTTGTTCATAACTTAAACTCTTGTGCGGGTTGACTCCCGACTGGTTTTCTGTGAAAAAAGCCGGATTCACCATTTTACCGATGTCATGATATAATGCTCCCGTACGCACCAGCTGGCTTTTACCTCCAATCTTGTTTGCCGCCGCAGCAGCCAGGTTTGCCATCTGCAATGAGTGTTGGAAAGTGCCCGGAGCTACTTCGGACATTTCCCGAAGCAAGCTATTGTTGATATTTGACAGTTCCACCAAAGTCACATCTGAAGTAAAACCGAATATTTTCTCCAAAAGGAACAGTAACGGATAAGCGAACAGCAGTAAGATACCGTTGATCATAAAATAGATGTACATGCGCGTATTCAGCTTGGTCAAATCATCTTCATGAATCAGCTCGAAAGCAAAATATAATAAAGCGTAACTGATAAATACAACCAAAGCCGTCCGTAACAATTGCGACCGTTGGGACAATTCTCTCAAACTATAGATCGCCACCATTCCTGCCACTACCTGTAACAAGATAAACTCATGTGGAAAACGTAAAGTGATGGAGCAAAGCAAAATGATAGTGACATGTGCCATGAATGCCGTTCTTGAGTCAAGGAAAACACGGACTATAATCGGAATCATGGCAAATGGAACCACGTAAATACTTGACAAGTTCTGTTCCACCATAATGGAAGACAGGACGGGGAAGAACACAATCAGCGCAAATAGCAGGGTAAGTGTTCCTTTCCGTTCATAATAATCTGCCCGGAACAACTCCAGATAGGCCATGAAGCAGAACAGGAAGATTCCTACATATAATATTTGTCCGGCCAATGTCAGTCTTTTCTCTTGTACCGAGTCGCTACGTTTTTCCCATTCCTTGCGTAAGGATTCCAATATGTTGTAAGTCTGCTCATCAACAATTTCTCCACGGTCAATAATCTTTTGTCCGTTCAGCACAAAGCCGTTTGCCCATGAAATATTAGAGAGCAGGTCTTTTTGCGCCGCCTCGGACTTTTCTTCATCATAAACCAGATTAGGTGTAATGTAATCATTCAGATTACATTGTTGTAATATCTTCTTTTTGTAGTGGGTGGTATCCGCATTCAGCAAATATTCATAGGCTTCCTTCACGGTGTACAATTGGTCGATAAAACGGCTTGTCGCTACATTCTTGTCTACCAGCCGTATGGCAATGATACTGTCTTCCTCCATACGCTTCAAGTCATTTCCGGCAATGATTCCGTCCTCATACAGTGCCTTTAATGTGCGTTCAATATAACGCACATAGTCCGTGCCCGGCAGTGAATGGCGTAAGGTCTTGTTGTAATCCTCCCTTAATTTGGAAAGGACATTTTTTTCGGCTTCCTTGTCTATCTGGAAATAAGGTTGATAGTCTGCCAGGATGCTGTCCTGTTCCTTTTGTACTTGTATGTCGTTTTTGTAAATCGGAAAATCAAATGATGCCTGTAACAGTCCGTATTTCCAAGGCTTGTTTATATCAAATTGATAGTTGAACTTTCCTTCATTGGGTAAAAAGTAGACTATCACTGATACTGTGGCAATGAAAATAAGGCTTTTATAAATCAAATTTTTATATGAAAACCGTTGGTTGGTCTTGAAACTTCTCATAATCGTATATTTTTGCGCGCAAAATACGAAAAAATCGGGAAATTTAGATTAATTTTGCGGCGTATTTTATATAAAACAACAATGTCAGAAAGAAAAGTAAGAGTTCGTTTTGCTCCGAGCCCGACGGGAGCGTTGCATATCGGCGGTGTGCGCACAGCCTTGTATAACTATCTGTTTGCTCGCCAGCATGGTGGAGATTTAATTTTCCGTATAGAAGATACCGACTCAAATCGCTTTGTTCCGGGTGCGGAAGAATATATCATTGAGTCGTTTAAGTGGTTGGGGATAAACTTTGACGAAGGAGTCAGCTTTGGTGGTAACTACGGCCCCTACCGTCAGTCTGAACGTCGTGATATTTATAAGAAATATGTACAGGTGTTGCTTGACAGCGGTAAGGCGTATATTGCTTTCGATACTCCGGCGGAGTTGGACGCCAAACGTCAGGAAATCTCTAATTTCCAGTACGATGCTTCTACCCGTATGTCTATGCGTAACTCTTTGACTCTGCCGAAAGAAGAAGTGGATGCACTGATTGCCGATGGGAAGCAATATGTGGTACGTTTCAAGATTGAACCGAATGAAGATGTACACGTACATGATATTATCCGTGGCGAGGTAGTGATCAATTCTTCCATTTTGGATGATAAAGTTTTATATAAATCGGCGGATGAACTGCCTACTTATCATTTGGCAAACATTGTGGACGACCATTTGATGGAAGTTTCCCATGTAATCCGTGGTGAGGAATGGTTGCCTTCCGCTCCGTTGCATGTCCTGCTGTACCGGGCTTTCGGCTGGGCGGATACCATGCCCGAGTTCGCACATCTTCCCTTGTTGTTGAAACCGGATGGTAACGGTAAACTGAGCAAGCGTGATGGTGACCGTCTTGGCTTCCCTGTTTTCCCGTTGGAATGGCACGACCCCAAGACCGGTGAGGTGTCTTCCGGTTATCGTGAGTCGGGTTACCTGCCCGAAGCTGTTATCAATTTCCTTGCCCTGTTGGGATGGAATCCGGGAAATGACCAGGAACTGATGTCCTTGGATGAACTGGTGAAGCTTTTTGACCTGCACCGTTGCAGCAAAGCCGGGGCAAAATTCGACTTTGAAAAAGGAAAATGGTTTAACCATGAATATATATTGAAGAAAAGCAATGAGGAAGTAGCCGGGCTTTTCATGCCGATCTTGAAAGAGCATGGCATTGAAGCTCCTATGGATAAAGTGGTGACCGTGGTAGGCTTGATGAAAGATCGTGTAAGTTTTATCAAGGATTTGTGGGAAACTTGCAAATTCTTCTTCGTCGCTCCTACGGAATATGATGAGAAGACCCGTAAAAAACGTTGGAAAGAGGACTCTCCCGAACGTATGCTGGAGTTGGCGGACGTATTGGAGGCCTTGGACGACTTCTCGCTGGAGAATCAGGAGGCTGTGGTCATGAAATGGATAGAAGATAAAGGTTATCACTTGGGTAATATAATGAATGCTTTCCGTTTAACCTTGGTAGGCGAAGGTAAAGGCCCGCATATGTTTGATATTTCAGCCGTTTTAGGGAAAGAAGAAACATTGCGACGCATTCGTCGGGCTGTGGAAGTGCTCAAGTAATAGCCGGTAGTTATGATTTATAACCTAGTCATCTATATTTATCTATTCGGGGTGAAGGTTGCCGGCCTGTTCAGCGCCAAGCCCGCCAAAATGGTGAAAGGACACCGGGAAGTATTTGATATCTTGCGTAACAAGATAGACAAAAATGCCCGTTATATTTGGTTTCATGCAGCTTCATTGGGGGAGTTCGAACAGGGACGCCCTTTGATAGAACGTATCCGTAAGGAGCATCCCGAATATAAAATATTGCAGACTTTCTTTTCTCCCTCAGGGTATGAAGTGAGAAAGAACTACCAGGGGCAGACCTTGTCTGCTATCTGCCTTTCGACACTCCGCGTAATGTCCGTCGGTTTGTAGAATTGGCTAATCCCTGTATGGTGTTTTTTATCAAGTACGAATTTTGGCAGAATTACTTGAATGAGTTGCATAGGAGAGGTATTCCCACCTATAGCGTATCTTCCATTTTCCGTCCCAATCAGATTTTTTTCCGTTGGTATGGGAAGAGATATAGTGAGGTGCTGAGGACTTTTGCTCATTTGTTTGTACAGAACGAAGTTTCCAAAGAATTGCTGGCGACAATTGGCGTGACCGATGTGACAGTTGTGGGCGATACTCGTTTTGACCGCGTGCTGGATATCTGCCATCAAGCCAAGCAGCTTCCGCTGGTGGAGAAGTTCAAAGGTGATTCGTTGACTTTTGTTGCAGGCAGCTCATGGGGACCGGATGAGGATATTTTTATCAAGTATTTCAATGAGCATCCTGAGATGAAGCTGGTTATTGCTCCTCATGTGGTGAGCGACAGTCATTTGAGGGAGATTTTAGATAAGGTGAAACGTCCGTGCATCCGCTATACCGAGGCTACGGAAGAAAATGTGACACAGGCCGATTGTTTGATTATCGACTGTTACGGACTGCTGTCCTCCATTTACCGATATGGTGAGATTTCGTATATTGGAGGTGGCTTTGGAGTTGGAATTCATAATGTGCTGGAAGCGGCTGTATATGGTATTCCTGTGATATTCGGACCTAACAACAAGAAATTCCGCGAGGCGCAACATTTGTTGGAGCAGAAAGGCGGTTTTGAAGTAACCGGTTATGATGATTTTAAACGGTTGATGGACAAATTCCTGTCGGATGAGGCTTATTTGCAACAAGCAGGGAAAGCTGCCGGAAATTATGTGAACCATAATGCCGGAGCATTAGAAAAGATAATGAAAGATATCACTCTCTGAATGTTTCAAGGTGCTTTGAGTATATGCAGGTTATAGAGAAGATTTGGCTCTATAACCTGTTTTTTTTCCTTCAAATCCTTCATTTTAAGATAATTTATTGTTAATCAGTTGGTTATAATGAACCATTTTCACTTTATTTCCTTCATCCGGATATAAATCCTTCAGCCTGCTGAAATGAGGGCTTGTCCGGCTTTTGGGTCAGCAGAAATTTAGTGGGGATTTTATTTCATGCGATTGTTTGTGATACCCTGTACGAGCGTTCGTAATTTTATGTATGGTTTGTATGGCAGGCAAAAGTAAGGATGGGGATTGCATATATGCCCTCACTTTAGCATTTCGACTTGTTGCTATATACCATACATGTAGTCAGATGTATATCTTCCTGCCCATATGCTGTTTCGCTTTTTTTAAAAGAAGGCTGTCTGGGGATTTTTCCTCCCTACGTAAGGAATGCGTAGCCTTGTAGTCAGCTTCATCCTTAAAAGATCTTATCCATATCTCTAACCCTTTCCCGCCGTATGGTTAAGGGTTTTCTTCCTGCCTGTTTTATCTCCACAAGCCTTTGGAGTTGACTCCATAGTCTTGGGAGATAACTCCAAAGCTTATGGAGATAACTCCAAAGGCTATGGAGATAGAATACATCCGTATAAAAAGGTTTATGCAACAGGGCCCGATCTATTGTTATTTCCACAATAATCCCAAATGCTCCCGGACTTTTATAGTAGAACTTTTTAAAAAAGCTGGTTGGCGGTTTTCTCTTTGATGAAATAAAAAAAGTTAAAAGGATGAACTTTTCTTCTTTTAAAGCTAACATGAACTCTTTATAAGAGGAAATCTTCTGTTTTTCAGTTTGTTATGCTTCGCTTTTACATGAACCGATTTATATATCTCTTGATAAGAGATATATATTTTCTGTGCAAAAATAAGCAAAGTTTTGAGAACTAATACATTTTTGGCAAAAAAAAATTAGGAATTTATATAAAAAAATTAGTTCTCTCATTTATTTATATTCTTCTTTATTTCGTTTCAACAGCTCTGTAATATGTTGATATAATGTGTGTTAATACCTTTTGTAGATCTCTTATCAAGAGATCTACAAAAATGTCGTTTTTAAGACCTTTTTATATATGGAATATATCTGGTCTTTGAAGCGGTATAATTAAATGAAAACAACATAAAGCAGATGGAATATCTATTTCTGAGACGTAAACGCACGACCGCTACTTCCGAGCGACAGAAGACTTTGCTTTTTCAAGGCTGCCGAGCGGCAATTGGAAAGAGGTAGTTTGCCGGAAAGGAAACAGACATTCGCAAGGTGGATTTGTAAATATATATAAAGGTATTATTGTACCAGCTTGAGATACGTCAGGTATTTCTTGACACCTCGCTTTCTCTGAAGAAACTGAGTGCACTGCTTGAAACAAACCAGACCTATCTGAGCAATGTGGTGAACAAATACTTCGGTTGTAATTTGAAGGAACTTGTGAACACGTATCGTGTGGAATATGCCAAAGAACTTCTCTGTTCCCGACGTTGTGCGCTGACTGAGCTGCCTTGCAGTTGTGGCTTTGCTTCGAAAAGTGCTTTCTACTCTGCTTTCAGCCGTATTGTCGGGGTATCACCTTTGTCATATCAGACTCAAGAAAGAAGGAGGCATCATTTGCAGGCAGTAAACTAGCTAAGCTATTAATAATGAACCAAATATGTATAACCAATTTTAGTTTTTTAAATTTATAAATTTAAAGTTTTTCTATTATGAACAAAAAGTTTTTAAGTGCAATCCTGTTCGGAGCCTTAATGGTGACCTCGACAGGAACATTTGTGTCTTGTAAGGACTATGATGATGACATTGACCGCATCGACAAGGAATTGAGCGAAGTCAAGGAAACCATTGCAAGTCTTGACTCGGCAATTAAGGCAGGTAAATTCGTTCAGTCATGTAATGAGGTTACCGGTGGATATGAACTGGTTTTCACTGACGGTTCCAAAATTACTATCAAGAATGGTACGAATGGAACAGATGGAGCAGCCGGTACTACTGTTATCCCTGAATTCCGTGTGGAAGGTAATTACTGGCAGGTCAGCACAGACAAAGGTGCTACTTGGGTGGATGTGAAAGATACCGAAGGTAACAAAGTTCCGGCCAGAGGTCAGGATGGTGAAGCTGCCGGTTCAAACGTGTCTTGGGTGACAGTGGATGGTGTGGAATACATCAAGATCGGTGACAAAGTTACTGATTTGAAGCAGAACAATGAATTTCCTAACATTGCTGTAGATGCTGAAAGCAAGACTGTAATCGTGACTATCGACGGACAGAACTATACTTTGCTGCAGGAAGGTTCTGCATTCAAAGGGTTACAGACTGTAGTTTACAGAAAACAGGCTGTTGATGATGCCGAAGATGTTTGTAAAGCTTATGATATCTATTGGATGGAAAATGAAGGAAGTCTTAACCCAGATAAGGATGTCTTGTTTGCATCTGTTCCTGCTTATGCTTCATTCAAGGTATATCCGGGTGATTTCTCATTGAATAATGCGAAATTCTCCTTTGTTGATACGTATCAGGTTCGTAGTGTCGCTCCTGCTTTGACCTATATGGAAGGTTCTGCAAAATTAGAAAACGGTATTTTGAGCCTTGCTATTTTGCCGAATGAAGGTATTGGAAATAATACCTATGCAACCTCATTGGATGTAACTATGTATGGTCAATATACATCAGCTTCCGATTATTTCACGGTAAGTAGAACACATGCATCTGTAAAGAGCATTGTAAATGCTTTTACCTCTACTAATATGAAAGAAGATGAATACCCTGCAATAATCAATGCAGATGGTGCTTCTTATGATGGTAAATCTTATGG
>ENA-OQDL01001353-OQDL01001353.1-human-gut-metagenome-genome-assembly--contig:-NODE-1353-length-12340-cov-2.773520_pt1 | contig 12340 bp, 15 predicted proteins | sample MGYA00242782_ERZ504609 | MGnify/ENA primary metagenome ERZ504609 (study PRJEB26092, sample SAMD00036320) | human gut metagenome | host: Homo sapiens | study: EMG produced TPA metagenomics assembly of... | reverse complement strand
CTATTCTGGAGATGCGTATTTGTGTAGGGACTGTGAAGAATAAAACTCCTCTATTGTCAAGCAGGATTTATTATATGGAACTGAATCCCTATTGGAATGTGCCTCAAAGCATTATCCGGAAAGAGATTATCCCTACTTACCGCAGAGATACGACGTATTTTACCCGTAACCGTATGAAGGTATACGATAAGAATGGTACGCAGGTAGATCCCCACAGTATTAAATGGGCGAAGTATGCAGGAAAGTGGCGTACCTTATACGGTGAAGCAGGATAACAAAACCGGGAATTCGTTGGGACGTATCATCTTTCGTTTTCCCAATCCTCATTCCGTATATCTGCATGATACTCCGTCACGGTGGCTTTACACGGAATAATCGTGCGGTGAGCCACGGTTGCGTCCGTCTTCAAAAGCACTCGACTTCGCGTTCTTCCTGTTGAAAGAGCCGGATGAATTGTTGGAAGACCGTATTCGTATTGCAATGGATATCAAGCCGGTGAGCGAGGAGGGAAAGAAGTTGCCCATCAGTGCGGCTTATCGTGAATTGAAACATTATAGTTTGGAACAATATATACCTTTATTTATAGATTATCAGACGGTTTATCTGTCTGCCGATAATAATTTGAGGTATTGTGAGGACATTTATAAATATGATCCGTCCTTACTAGAGGCGATGAATAACCTGAATTTGGAAACCATAAATAAACATACAGATACGAGAGATTATGATCCCTTATAACGAACGCGAAGTTCTGAAACTCCTTCAGGAGGAGAGTACACAACGGAAAGGATTTGAAATGATTGTGGGGCAGTATAGCGAGCAATTGTATTGGCAAATCCGCCGGATGGTACTGTCGCATGAGGATGCGAACGATCTCCTGCAAAACACTTTCATCAAGGCATGGACAAATATCGATTATTTCCGTGCCGAGGCGAAGCTGTCGACCTGGCTCTATCGCATCGCGCTGAATGAGTGTCTTACCTTTCTGAATAAGCAGCGTGCCATGACTACCGTGGATATTGACGATTCCATGAAAGCTGCGATTGTGCAGAAGCTGGAAAGTGACTCCTACTTTTCGGGCGACGAAATACAGTTGTGTCTGCAAAAAGCTCTATTGACTTTGCCGGAAAAACAGCGTATGGTGTTCAACCTGAAATATTATCAGGAAATGAAATACGAAGAGATGTCGGAAATCTTCGGTACATCGGTTGGATGCGCTCAAAGCGTCATATCATCATGCAGTGAAGAAAATAGAGAAGTTTTTAGAAGAAATAGATTAAACCTTTTAAATTGGACGTTGTCTAAGTAAAAGAGAGGAGAAAAACGTATGAAAGAAGAAGATATCCTATTGAAGAAGCTTGGTAAGGAAAATTCCTTCAAAGTGCCTGATGGTTACTTTGAAAACCTGACTTCGGAGGTAATGAATAAACTTCCTGAAAAAGAAAAAGTAGTTTTCAAGGAAGAATCTGTCAGCACATGGACAAGACTGAAACCATTGCTCTATCTCGCTGCTATGTTTGTAGGTGCGGCCCTGATTATCCGGGTAGCGTCGACAGATCACAAGCCTGCTGCGGTCGATGAAGTGGCGGTGACGGAGGTGGATACTGAAGTCGTATCGGACGAAATGCTGGATGTGGCACTGGACCGTGCTATGCTGGATGATTATTCGTTATATGTTTATTTGAGTGACACAAGTGTAGAATGATTTATTAAAACTGATTGAATACAGAAAATGAGAAAACTAATCGCATGGGTTGTTTTGTTGTGTGGCTTTATGCCTGTTCTTTGGGCTGCTGACGGATGTGATCAGCATTTATCCCGGGAGGAGTTCAGGGCAAAACAAAAGGAATTCATTACCGAACAGGCAGGATTGAGTAAAAAGGAGGCAGCCAAGTTCTTTCCCGTCTATTTTGAACTCCAGGATAAGAAGAAGAAGCTGAATGATGAATCGTGGGATTTGATGCGCAAAGGTAAAGATGATAAGACAACGGAAGCTCAATATGCAGAAATCAACGATAAGATAGCCAACAATCGTATTGCTGCCGATCAGCTTGATAAGACTTATCTGGGTAAGTTCAAAAGGATTCTTTCCAGTAAGAAGATATTTCTCGTGCAGCGTGCGGAAAATGCGCTTCCACCGGGAGATGATAAAAAGGAATGAATCGTGGCAAGGATAAAGGAAACGATTCGAAGAAGAAATAAAGAAAAAACAGAGCGTCTGACTCGTATGAATAGACGTTCTGTTTGAGTAAAATAGAGGCTCTACTCGCACGGAATAGAGCCTCTATTTTTTTTATTTAGACAACATTGATTTTAAGTGTTCTATTTCTGCAATCAATAGTGGAATATCCTGTTTGGCATGTGCTATGAACTCCAAATCATCATTGGTCGCTCCGATTACTTCCAGATCCCGCTTTCTGTTTCCATTTTTATCTGTTACCATAATAAAGCTGGAACCACTGGTATGAGTTACTCCCTCTATATAAGCAGTCCAAGTGTCTTGCGTTACTTGATTGCATCTTTCGATGATTGCATTTAAATCAATGTTACTCATAAGCCTTACAGTCCTTTTTTCTTTGCTTCATTCCAAATGGCATCCATCTCTTCGAGAGACATATCTTTCAGACTTTTTCCTTCCTTGATGGTGTGCTCTTCCAGATAATTGAAACGGCGGATAAACTTCAGGTTGGTAAGTTCCAGTGCATTATCGGGGTTGATTTTATAAAGGCGTGCCGCATTGATGAGGCTGAACATCACGTCGCCGAATTCAGCTTCTGCCTTCTCTTTATCCATGTTGGCCACTTCCTCCTGAAACTCACCTATTTCTTCTTTCACTTTATCCCAAACCTGTTCCCGTTCTTCCCAGTCGAAGCCTACATTGCGGGCTTTGTCCTGAATACGATAAGCCTTGATAAGCGAGGGCAGGGCAGCGGGCACACCGCTTAATACACTTTTGTTTCCATCTTTCTCTTTGAGTTTCAACTGTTCCCAATTCTCGGAAACTTGTCCGGCTGTCTCTGCTTTCACCTCTCCGAACACATGCGGATGGCGGAAAATCAGCTTATCGCACAACTTGTCGCAAACATCTTTGATATCAAAATCTCCTGTTTCCGAACCTATCTTGGCATAGAAAGCGACGTGCAATAATACGTCTCCCAATTCTTTGCAGATTTCTTTCTTGTCATCCCTCATCAGGGCATCGCAAAGTTCGTAAGTCTCTTCTATGGTGTTGGGACGCAGACTTTCATTCGTCTGTTTACGGTCCCAGGGACATTTAACACGCAGTTCGTCGAGAATGTCCAGGAAGCGTCCGAAGGCTTCCATCTGTTCTTGTCTGGTATGTGACATAAATCTATCTATTTAATTCATTTTTTCCATTCCTGATAAGAAATCAACAACCCTACTACTTCCGAGTAGTTCTGGCGGCCACTTTCTATCTTGTTTCCTTTCAGGTAAAGGTCGTATATCCAATCCTGTACGGCTCCCACTATCGGGCTATACTTGGCAGCCCAATAGGCTTGATTATTCTTGGCTAATTCAATAATTTCCGGTCGGATGCGTTGAAAGAGTTTTGCATATTCTTCTTCTGAAAGTAATCTTTTTGCATTCCCCAATACATGCCCCAGTACAGAGAAATATCCGGAGAAACGGATACCCATCGCCTGTGAACGGGTGCAAACCTGATAGGCATAGAAATTGGCTTCCGCTTCGCTGGTGATACCTAACAAGTGGGCTAGTTCATGAGCATAAGTGGCAGGATAGTTGGCGGGAAGTAAATCTCCGTTAAGGGTGAATTCGCAGAAGAAAGGCCCCATGCTACCGGTTACTCCTACCATGGAAATGAACGGAGTAAACAACATGGTCTTTACTCTCGGATGATCGTGCGGAGGTCGGTGTACGCCCAGGCTATCACTTAACTGATTATAGATTCGTACGGTTTCTTCCTGTATCAAATCCTGGTTGATACTATTTACAGGGGTGTACGAACGATTTAATTGGGTGATATAGTCGTCAACGAACTCCTGAAAATTTTCGGGAGTGTAGGCTGTATACGGGATTTCGGTTCGTTGGTAAAAGTTCTTTTGAGAATAATTCAGTCCCCAAGCCAGATAGAACCATACATAAATCCACAACAGATATTCGCCGTCACGCAATAAAATTTTCTTCCAAGGCAACTTTTTGCGGAGACGGGCATAAATAGGATAAATAATCACACCCGCGATACTAAGGAAGATAAATAAGTCTCCTATCGCAAAAGGAAATAAATTGGAAAAAAATCGACAAAACGTAAGAGATAAAAGGATAGATTGTTTGCGAATAGATTGTTGCCAGAGCAGGAATCCATTGCGTTAGCCACACTAGGATTAAGATTGCTCCTAAGGCTAAATATCTTACATTTGGCTTCTTTTTCATCATTTGTCTAATATCAGTCAACAAAAATATGCATTAAATAGACGTCGCGCGAAAAAATACCTCTATATTTGCAAAAAATCTGTTAACAATGGCTTTATAACTTGTATAATAGGGAAAGTCATTCAACATAAACCGGATAAGAGATGGCTACATCAGAAGAAATTGAAAAGTATTGCCGGAATTGCGTATCACGTGATTTCGTGAATGGTAAAGGTCTTGTTTGTAAGCGTACCAGAGAACTTCCTGCTTTTGAAGAAGAATGTGAAAGTTTTGAGAAAGATGAAGAGCTGGAAAGATTAGCCCCTCCCAAGCCGGAAGACTTCCCGGTATCTATGACAGAAGAAGAAATGCTTGCCGAAGAGAATCTCTCCAAAGGAGTACTGTACGCAGTCGCTGCCTGTATTGTGGGTGCGGTGGCATGGGGACTGATATCTGTTTCTACGGGTCGTCAGATTGGATTTATGCCCATTGCTATCGGGTTTATGGTTGGCTTTGCCATGCGGAAAGGGAAAGGAATACGTCCCATTTTCGGAATTATCGGTGCGGCATTATCCCTGATTAGTTGTGTCCTGGGTGATTTCTTTTCCATTATCGGATATATTTCCCAAGATTATAAAATGTCTTATTTTGACGTTCTGGTAAGCGTAGACTATGGAGAAATATTCTCTATTATGCTGGAAAATGTGATGTCAATGACTGCTTTATTCTACGGATTCGCTCTTTATGAGGGGTATAAATTCTCTTTCCGTGCACAGAAACACCCCGAGGGTGGTAAGATTTGAATTTAAATTATTAATTTTGCACCCGTTATTTTTAGAATATACATTATCATATATACATAAAACAATATGGAATTAGCAAGTAAGTACAATCCCGCTGACGTGGAGGGAAAATGGTACCAGTATTGGCTGGACCATCATTTATTCAGTTCGAAACCCGATGGCCGTGAACCTTACACCATCGTCATTCCGCCCCCGAACGTCACCGGTGTGTTGCACATGGGACACATGCTTAATAATACCATTCAGGATATTTTAGTTCGTCGTGCCCGTATGGAAGGCAAGAATGCCTGCTGGGTACCGGGAACTGACCATGCTTCTATTGCTACTGAAGCTAAAGTAGTAAACAAACTCGCTGCTCAAGGCATCAAGAAAACCGACCTGACTCGTGACGAATTCCTGAAACACGCCTGGGATTGGACAGACGAACACGGAGGTATCATCCTGAAACAGCTCCGCAAACTCGGTGCATCCTGCGACTGGGATCGTACTGCTTTCACTTTGGACGAGAAACGCAGTGAAAGTGTACTGAAAGTTTTCGTAGACCTGTTCAATAAAGGATTGATCTACCGCGGTGTCCGTATGGTAAACTGGGACCCGAAGGCATTGACCGCTCTTTCTGCAGGCATTTCCATGTGTAATATGATATAAAGAACCAATTGCATGGGCAACCGCATGTCCATTTGGAACTCCGCCATTCGCCAGTGCATTGTGTGCAGCCCATGACATTTGTTCTCTTGCTTCCAGATTCTCAGGTTCTTTTACTGCGACAGGCAGCCATCTCCATATTTTATTCAAGCAAAGAAACAGAATCTGATTTGTATATTCATTATTAGCAGTTCCTACAAGAATTTCTATTGTATGTGCTAAAGCATCTATTCCACCACATACTGTTGCAGCCGCAGGCATACATCACAGTGAATACCCTCAACAGAAAGAGCTTTATTACATTTTGGGTAATAGAATGTCTGACAATCGTGATGTCCTGTAACAAGCAGACATTTTTTTATCTCATATTTCTTTAACAGTCCGCTTACTTTTTGTGCGGATTTACTCCCAAATATAATCTGATGTGGTATAAAAAAAGATGACACCCCATTCTCAAGGATTTGAGATATAATCAAGAGGATAAGGAGAGTGGACAAAATGGTAGGAAACAGACAATATGACCATGAATACAAAGTACAGGCGGTGAAACAGAACAGTACGTAAACAGCTATCTGGAGTATGCAGGATGTTCGCAAACGATATTTACTGAGAAAGCACTTGATGAGATCTATCGCATTTCAACCGGTATCCCAAGAATGATTAACCGTGTTTGCGAAAAGACGCTCATGTATGCTTTTCAAAAGCAAAACCGCCTGATTGATGATTACATGGTGAAATATGTTGCAGAGCATGAACTCATCAACGGGTAGGTTCTGGCCGGGGCATGTGCCCCGGCTTCCAGTAACAGATGGAAGACAATAACAAGAGCAGGTCAGTGACAAGAGAAGAAATCGAAAAACTCACCTTCAAAACCACTACACAACTTCTACACAACCTATACACAATTTCAAATATTTACCCGCAATATTCCCTGCTAACTTGTGATATTTAATCTATAACACATATAACAATAAAATAGATAAAGAAAAAGCCCGGAAATCCGCATTTCTGCGCAGTTTCCGGACTTATATCATTCATTATCAGTCTATACCATGATGTCAATTTTTAAAAGAAGTTTCATGCAACTGTCAGATTATTTACCCATCTGCTTTGCAACTTCTTCTGCAAAGTTCTCTTCTTTTTTCTCCATGCCTTCGCCGGTCTCGAAACGAACGAACTTCTTGATTGTGATGTTTGCGTTGTTAGCCTTAGCTACGGAAGCAACGTACTGGGATACGCTCTGCTTGCCATCTTCAGCCTTAACGTAAACCTGATCCATCAGACAGAATTCTTTTAATTCTTTGTTAATACGTCCCTGGATCATACCCTGGATAACTTTCTCTGGCTTGGAAGCTTCCTTAGGATCGTTCTGGATCTGAGCGATCAGGATTGCTTTCTCATGCTCGATGAATTCCGGGCTAACTTCGTCACGGTTTGTAAAGGTTGGCTTTAATGCAGCTGCCTGCATTGCTACGTTTCTAGCCATTTCCTTAACAGCGTCATTGATAACGTCAGTTTCAACGTCAACTAAAACGCCGATCTTTCCACCTGCATGGATGTAGGAAGCAACAAAACCATTCTCTTCTGTTACTTTCTCAAACGGCGGATGTTCATGTTCTCACCGATGATAGAAATCTGGGAAGACAGAGCCTCTTTTACAGTCAGAGTCTCATCTTTTGCCCACTTTTTCAGCCATAAAGCTGTCCATATCAGCTGCTGAAGAAGCCAGTGCCTGAGCAGCTACGTCTGCTACATATGCCTGGAACTTAGCGTTCTTAGCAACGAAGTCTGTCTCAGCATTTACTTCTACTACTACAGCAGTCTTCTCATCAGCGGACATTGCGGTATCAACGATACCCTCAGCTGCAATACGTCCAGCCTTCTTAGCTGCACCTGCAAGTCCTTTTTCTCTTAAGAACTCTACAGCCTTTTCCATATCACCGTCAGTAGCTGCAAGAGCTTTCTTGCAGTCCATCATTCCGGCACCGGTTGTTTCTCTTAACTCTTTTACCATTGCTGCGGTTACTGCCATTTTGTCATCCTCCAAATATTAATTTAAAGTTTTTTGATTACGCTTCTGTGCTCTCTGCTGCAAAATCAGCTGGAACTTCGATCTCCATTGCGCCTTCTAAAACTTCACCCTGCTTTGCTTCGATAACAGCATCAGCCATCTTGGAAACGATCAGCTTAACGGCTCTGATAGCGTCATCGTTGCCTGGGATCACATAATCAAGTTCTTCTGGATCACAGTTAGTATCTACGATACCGATCAGCGGAATACCCAGAGTATGAGCTTCCTGTACGCAGATGTGCTCTTTCTTAGGATCTACGATGAAGATTGCGTCTGGGAGCTTCTTCATATCCTTGATACCGCCCAGGTTCTTCTCTAACTTATCCCATTCTTTCTTTAACTCGATAACTTCCTTCTTAGGAAGAACATCGAAAGTACCGTCCTGAGACATAGCCTCGATCTCTTTCAGTCTTGCAATACGGCTCTGGATGGTCTTGAAGTTGGTCAGCATACCACCTAACCATCTCTCGTTTACATAGTACATACCGCAACGCTCTGCTTCAGACTTGATAGCTTCCTGAGCCTGCTTCTTGGTACCTACGAACAGAATGTTTCCGCCCTCAGCTGCGATGTCAGATACAGCCTTGTAAGCCTCATCTACTTTACCTACAGACTTCTGTAAGTCGATGATGTAGATGCCATTTCTCTCTGTGTAGATGTATGGAGCCATCTTAGGGTTCCATCTTCTTGTCTGGTGACCGAAGTGTACACCAGCTTCCAGTAACTGCTTCATTGAAATAACGCTCATGTTCTTTACCTCCGTTTGGTTTTTAGCCGGTTTATTGAGCTTAAACCGGTCGCATCCGCCTGCTTCTCATGCTTCCCGGAAGACCTGTTTTACAGGCACCTTTCCGTAGAATCCACAGACGTGTTTTTTATCAACTGTGTAACTATAACATAAAAAAGGACAGTCTGCAAGTGTTTTTTGCAAACTATCCTTATATTTTATTCTGATTATTCTGTTTTTACTGATCTGAAATATTTTTAACTTATTTCAAATTGGAATTAGAAGCCTTGATCGCCTTTAATTCGTCAAATACCACGTCATTCAGAACCTTAATGTAGGTTCCCTTCATACCGGAAGAACGTGACTCAATAACACCTGCGCTTTCAAATTTGCGCAGTGCATTGACAATAACGGAGCGGGTAATCCCTACACGGTCAGCAATCTTGCTTGCAACCAGGATGCCCTCATTTCCATCCAGTTCTTCAAAAATATGGATGATGGCTTCCAGTTCAGAGAAAGAAAGTGTGCTGATAGCAGATTTAACGATCTGTACCTTACGTGTCTCTTCTGCATTCTCTTCATTTACAGAACGCATCATCTCCAGGCCTACAACTGTAGTACCATATTCACTTAAGATAATGTCATCGATATCATACTGGCTGTCTGATTTGTAAATAAATAATGTTCCCAGTCTCTCACCTGCAATGTCGATAGGTGTAATGATCGCCTGGTATTTTTTAACATTCTCTTCTGCAAATCCAAGAGTTGCCAGGTTTACATTTTCCTTTGTAGACAATACACTGAGCAGACGTTCATTCAACATTTTATCTACATAACCGCCCACCTGATCTTCGATCAGCTCCTCAATCTCATCCACCCCAGGCCAGATACTTACACCAAGTACTTTGCCCTTCTTGCTGATAACAAGGATATTGGATAACAAAATTTCACTTAACACTTTGCAGATGTCATTGAAAACAACTTTATGGGAATTGTTGTTATGCAATAGCTTGTTGATTTTTCTTGTTTTGTCCAACAACTGAACGCTCATGACTGAAACCCTCCTTATCTCTAATGTACGTTCCACAAATATGCTTTACTAATAATTGAATTTTAGCACAATTTTTGTCCAATAACAATAGTTTTTTTGAAGATTTCATGTTTTTCCGAAAACAAGAAGAAAAAATTTATTTCTGCTCTTCCGCAGGTTTTATCCATACGGTATCCGCAGGTTTCATTTGCACAGAGAAGCTTATTTCCCTTCTCTACCATATAAGAACCGCACTTCGGACACTTTTCAGTGGAAGGCTTCTGCCAGGACATAAAATCACAGTCCGGATTTGCCTCGCAGCCATAGTACAGACGACCTTTCTTGGTCTTCTTGCGCACTACTTCTTTTCCGCATTTAGGACAAGGTACACCAATCTTTTCCAGATATGGTTTTGTGTTTTTGCATTCCGGAAATCCGGGGCATGCAAGGAATTTTCCATGAGGACCGTATTTTACTACCATGTTGCGGCCACACAGATCACATACCTCATCTGTCACCTCATCTTCGATCTTTACAGACTCCAGTTCCTTCTGGGCAATATTTACTGCCTCATCCAGATCCGGATAGAAGTTACGGATAATGGTCTTCCATGCAACTGTACCATCTGCAACACGGTCTAACAGTGTTTCCATGTTTGCAGTAAAACTTAAGTCCACGATACTTGGGAAGGACTTTTTCATAATACGGTTTACGACCTCTCCCAGTTCTGTTACATAAAGGTTTTTATTTTCCTTTGCCACATAACGTCTTGCAATAATGGTAGTGATCGTAGGTGCATAGGTACTTGGACGTCCGATCCCCTGCTCTTCCATTGCCTTTACTAAAGATGCCTCTGTATAATGTGCAGGTGGCTGTGTAAAGTGCTGGCTTGGCTGAAGATCTGCCAGTTTTAACTCCATTCCGCTTTCAATGGCTCCGATCACCTGTTTTTTCTCTTCTTCATCATCAGAAGCTACATAAACAGACATGAAACCGTCAAAGGAAAGACGGGATGCAGAAGTTGTAAACATATGTTTTCCGGCACGGATCTTTACAGAAGTAGTCTCATATACAGCAGGAGCCATACGGCTGGCTGTAAAACGCTTCCAGATCAGCTGATACAGACGGAAAAGATCTCTTGGAAGAGACTCCTTTACCATAACCGGTGTCAGTGTAATGTCAGTAGGACGGATGGCTTCATGTGCATCCTGAATCTTTCCTGTATTCTTTGCAGAAGCTTCTCCTGCTGCTGCGTAATTTTCGCCATAATGTTCTTTCACAAAAGAACGTGCTGCTGCATCTGCCTCATCTGCTACACGGGTAGAATCTGTACGCAGATAGGTGATCAGACCGATGGTTCCATGACCCTTTACCTCAACACCTTCATACAGCTGCTGGGCAATACGCATGGTCTTCTGGGTAGAGAAGTTTAATGCCTTGGAAGCTTCCTGCTGTAAGGTACTGGTTGTAAATGGGATGGGCGCCTTTTTGATACGCTCTCCCTTCTTTACCTCGTCTGCCACATAGCTGACACCTTCCAAATCTTTTAAGATCACATCCAGTTCTTCTTTACTGTGGATCGCAGACTTGCTTCCCTTTGCGCCTTCCTCATTTGCCAGGCCGTAGTACTTGGCATCCAGAGGCTTTTTGCTTTCTGCTACATTTAACATAGCATCCAGATTCCAGTATTCCTCCGGGATAAATGCATTGATCTCATCTTCTCTGTCACAGATCATACGAAGGGCTACAGACTGGACACGGCCTGCACTTAAACCTCTTTTTACTTTTGCCCAGAGAAGCGGACTGATACGGTAACCAACCATACGGTCTAACATACGTCTGGTCTGCTGTGCATTGACCAGATTGATATCCAGATCTCTTGGAGACTTTAAAGACGCTTTTACAGCATTTTTTGTGATTTCATTAAAACTGATACGATATACCTGTTTATTTTTAAGCTCATCCAGTTTCAGGGCTTTCATCAGATGCCAGGAGATTGCCTCTCCCTCACGGTCAGGGTCCGTTGCCAGATAGATCTTATCTGCCTTTTTTACTTCTTTGCGAAGCTTTGCAAGCACATCTCCCTTTCCTCTGATCGTAATATATTTTGGTTCATAGTCGTGTTCCGGATCAAAGCCCAGCTGGCTCTTTGGAAGGTCTCTTACATGACCGCCGGATGCATCTACTTCATAATTGCTTCCCAAAAATTTTTTTATAGTCTTCACTTTTGCAGGTGACTCTACGATTACCAGATGATTCGCCATTGTAAACTCCTTATTCCTGTTCCTATATTTATGCGCCATATCCCCAATCATCAAATCCTCCCGGAAGCTTTCACGGGAGTGTCCTATTAGACAGATATGCATCCGGAAACCGTGACAGTCCTTTAAAATAATCTTTTTGTATAATAAAGTCCTGCTGTCCTCACAGCATATCCACCAGTTCTAATTCCAAAAGTGCATCCATGGACTGACTTACTGACAATCCTGTCCTCAATGCTATTTCCTCATATATGACGCGGTTCGAAATCCAAGCAACTATACACCATTTTTTCTTTCTTTGCAAGTCCCTTCTGCTTTTTTTCAGAAAGCTTTTCTTTTTCTTTACAAAAATCCCAGATTTCCAGTACCGTTTCCGGCTGAAAAAAGGATCCTGGGCCCCTTCTGAGAATT
>ENA-OQDL01001352-OQDL01001352.1-human-gut-metagenome-genome-assembly--contig:-NODE-1352-length-12347-cov-4.339034_pt1 | contig 12347 bp, 14 predicted proteins | sample MGYA00242782_ERZ504609 | MGnify/ENA primary metagenome ERZ504609 (study PRJEB26092, sample SAMD00036320) | human gut metagenome | host: Homo sapiens | study: EMG produced TPA metagenomics assembly of... | reverse complement strand
TTCACTATTCAATACCATATTTATCGAAAGTTATCAAAGAGTATTCGGACAAAAATTTTATTACACTTGTAAGAGAAATAAAAATGAGAGAGTCTGTTCGGTATTTGCTTGATACAGAGCTTTCAATGGAAGAAATATCAGAAAAAATAGGATACAATAGTGAAGACCATTTTTATCGCGTGTTCACTGCTTATCATGGGATTTCTCCTTTGAAATATCGAAAAAAATATCAAGAGTAGAAGAAAAATAACGAAAAAACGTGAATTGCACAAATAAATATGCGAAAATATGTCGGATAGATAGCAAAATACTACATAGCGAAAAAAAATCAGAAGCACATATAATAAATCATAAGTATAAGGATGTTAGGGGGAAATTTTTGCTCCTAAAATATCAGATAACAGGAGGAAAAATAATTTGAAGATTACAAATGTAAGAATCAATGGAATTGAGAACCCGGTTGGATTTGCATATGATTATCTGCTTTGTTCATGGAATGTGGAAGAAGCAAAAGGAAAGAAACAGATTAACGCAATAATCGAAGTCAGTGACTCAGAAGATTTCTCAGATATTTTATATAAAAAAGAAGCTGCAGACCTGAAACAGAATGGTGAGAAGCTGGAAGTGGAATTAAAACCACGTACAACTTACTACTATCGGGTAACTGTTTTCACAGATGGAGGAGAATGCGCAACAAGTGAAACTGCTCTGTTTGAGACAGGAAAAGATGGAGGAACCGTGGATTGGAAAATGGATTTCACCAGCGAAAGAAGATACCTTTCATCCTGTATTAGAGAAGACATTTGCAATAGAAAAAGCAGTTAAGCGTGCAAGACTGTACCTGACAGGTGTAGGAATGTTCGAAACATATCTGGATGGAAAGAAATTAGGAGAGGAATATCTTGCACCATATATTAACGATTATGAATCAGGAATTCAGGTTCTGACATTTCCAATAGAAAAATCGTTGGAAGAAGAAAAAGAATACACACTTTCCATTCTGCTTGGAAAAGGATGGTACATGGGTACTTTCGGTCTTGGAATGAAAGACAAGAATTTTGGAGACAGAATGGCGGCGATCGGTGAACTTCATCTGGAATATGAGGATGGAACAGTGGAAGTTGTTGCAACGAATGACAGCTGGGAATACTATGGATCCGATATCGAGGATTCGGGAATTTATCTTGGAGAGATTCTGAATCATCAGCTCTGGGACGGAAAAGAAAATGCAAAGAAACAGGTTGAAGTATTAGAAAATCCGGAAGAACAGGATGGAACAAGAAACCTTTCAGTAGAAAAATTGCAGGATCGTCTGAGCCTTCCGGTGATTGAGAAAGAGACAGTCCAGGTAAAGGAAATCATCTATACACCGGCAGAAGAAATTGTACTGGATATGGGACAGAACTTTGCAGGATTTGTTGAGTTTAAAGCAAACTTCCCGAAAGGAACGAAGATTATTCTTGATTTTGGCGAAATCTTACAGCAGGGAAATTTCTATAATAAAAATTACCGTGATGCAAAATCACAGTTTGTCTATATTTCTGATGGAAGAGAAGAGATTGTCCGTCCACACTTTACGTTCTTCGGATTCCGCTATGTCCGTGTAACAGGCTGGCCGGGAGAACTGGAGAAAGAGAATTTCGTTGGAAAAGTGATTTATTCTGATCTTCGCAGGACAGGTCTGGTTGAAACTTCAAATGAGAAAATCAACCGCCTCTATCAGAATACAGTCTGGGGAGAAAAGTCAAACTTTATTGATATGCCGACAGATTGTCCACAGAGAAGTGAACGTCTTGGATGGACAGGAGATGCCCAGGTATTTGCCCCGACAGCAAGTTATCATATGGACACAAGGGCATTCTTCCATAAATTCGCAAAAGATCTTCGGGATGAGCAGAAGATGTTAGACGGCGGTATGCCGAACTTCCTGCCGAATATCGGGCATATCAGAGAAAGCCGGAAGTGTATGGGGAGATATTGCGAACATTTTTACCAAATACACTGTATACTTATTATGGGAAAATACGGAAGAGATGGAATATTGTTATCCACTGATGAAAGACTGGGTAGACTTTATCGACCGTGGAGATGCGGCAAGAGGAGAGAAGACTTATCTCTTTGATTTCCTTGATACATTCGGCGACTGGCTTGCATTGGACGGACCGACACCGACAAGCTTTAAAGGAAGCACAAACGATACATTTGTTTCTTCTGTTTACTATTACCGTTCAGCACAGATCGTACGTCAGATGGCAGAACGTCTGAATAAGGCAGAGGATGCAGCTCATTACCTGGAGTTGGAAGAGAAAATCAAAGAAGCCGTATTAAATGAATTCTTTACACCTTCAGGAAGACTTGCAATCGATACGCAGGCAGCTTATGTGATTGCATTGAAGTTCCAGGTATATCGTGATCGCAGCCGTATTGTAGAGCAATTTAAAGGAAGATTAAAACAGGATATGTATCAGATCAAGTGCGGATTCGTTGGCGCACCGCTTCTCTGTACCGTACTTGCAGAGGCAGGGGAGTATGAACTTGCTTATGATTTCCTGTTAAAAGAAGGATTCCCAAGCTGGCTTTATAGTGTGAATTTAGGAGCAACGACGGTATGGGAGCGCTGGAATTCTGTGATGCCGGATGGTACGATCAGTGATACCGGAATGAATTCATTGAACCATTATGCATATGGTTCGGTTATGGAATTTGTTTATGCTTATGCAGCAGGAATCAGACCGGCAGAGGAAGGATTCCGAAAAGCTGTGATCGCACCACATCCGGATGTCCGTATTCCTGAAATCGCATGTAGCTATGATTCAGTCAGCGGACGTTATGTATGCAACTGGAAGATTGAGAAAGACGGAAAATTCCGTGTCCATATTGAAATACCGTTTAACTGTGAAGCAGAAGTAAAGTTGCCGGGATATGAAAAAAAATGTGATGACACTGGCAGCAGGAAATTATGACTTCATATATCAGCCGGAAAAGGATCTGAGGAAACCTTATGGAAGACATACAACTCTTGCAAGAATTGCAAAAAACGGACAGGCAATGGTAATTCTTGGAAAATATACACCGGCACTTGCAGGGAATCGCAGCATCCGGGGATCCTGAGATGGGATCTAATTCATTTAGAAGAACTTGTCACATATAGGATTTCTTCCATTTGATCCGGCTGCACTTGAGACGGCAATTGGGGAGATATCTGATCTTACGGTTGAAGTATAATTATTGCGTAACTCCCACAAAGCTGGATGAATTTAAATAACAAATAGAAAATATAAAAAAATGCCGGATTTTTTCTAAAGAACCTACATGGAGAAGTTATATACAGTACATTAAAATAGAGTTATAAGAACTGAAAATGTGCAGTGTATGATTTTAAATGAAGGAGATAAAGAAAATGAAGGCATTTATTTTTGACCTTGACGGGGTAATCGTATTTACAGATAAATTCCATTATCAGGCATGGAAGAAGATGGCAGATGAGATGGGAATCTACTTTGATGAGAAGATCAATAACAGACTCCGTGGAGTAAGCCGTGCAGACAGCCTGGAGATTATTCTTGAAAGATACGAGGGAGAACCACTTTCAGCAGAAAAGAAAGCAGAGCTGATGGAAGAGAAGAACAATACTTATAGAGAACTTCTCAAGACAATGACAAGAGATGATGTAACAGATCAGGTGCGCAATACATTGAAAAAGCTCCACAAGGCAGGGTTCAAGCTGGCACTTGGTTCTTCCAGTAAAAATGCAAAATTTATTCTTGAGAAAGTAGAATTGCTAGATACATTTGATGAAATTTCAGATGGAAACAATATCACACATTCCAAACCACATCCGGAAGTATTCCTGAAAGCAGCTGAATTTCTTGGAGAAAAACCGGAAGACTGTGTTGTTGTAGAGGATGCTTATGCAGGAATTGATGCAGCAAAGGCAGCAGGCATGGAGGCAGTTGGTATCGGAGATGCAGCAGGATATGAAAAATCAGACTATAAGATCCAGAACTTTGAAGAACTGTTAAAAAATTGCAGGAATTGAGTAATGCAAGTTCCTGTGATGTGAGAATATCATCCAGATATTGAGACTATAATTGCCATTTCCAGAAGTAAAGATCTTGTAAAACTGGGAAAGCTTGAAAGGTGTTGCGACAAAAGCCGCAGCAGGCAGATTTAAGAACATCAAAGTCTAACGAAGGAATCTTTGCTGTTTGTATCAGATAGCTTCTAAAGAATTAAACGAGGAAGAGCTGGAACGGGTAGACGGCGGATTTACCAGAGATGCGTGGTGCTGGAGTTCCTACCATTGTCTTGTAGCATGGAAACACGATGATACAGGGGACAAAGAGGCTGTATGTTTTTCAGAATTTTTGGTGTGCATTTATTTATAATCAGATGCATTAAAGAAAAAATCCCTATACAGCTTGCAGTTTTAAAGCAGATTCGCTACAATATCACTAGAGTGCATCTGTAAAAGCGAATTATCTTATTGCTTTTACAGAAAACCTGAGAAAAAGAAAAGAGGAATTAAACATGACAAATCCAGTAGTTACATTCGAAATGGAAAATGGCGATATCATGAAAGCAGAACTGTATCCGGAAGTAGCACCGAATACAGTGAACAACTTTGTGTCCCTTGTAAAGAAAGGATTCTATGACGGAGTAATCTTCCACCGCGTAATCAGCGGATTCATGATTCAGGGCGGAGATCCGGACGGAACAGGAATGGGTGGCCCGGGATACTCAATCAAAGGTGAGTTCGCGCAGAATGGTGTAGAGAACAACCTTGTACATGATGCAGGAGTCCTTTCCATGGCGCGTGCAATGCACCCGGATTCAGCAGGAAGCCAGTTCTTTATCATGCACAAGAAAGCACCACATCTTGACGGAGCTTATGCTGCATTTGGTAAGATCACAGAAGGAATGGATGTAGTGAACAAGATTGCTGAGACAGCAACAGACTACAGCGACCGCCCGCTTGAGAAACAGGTAATGAAGAAAGTTACTGTTGAGACATTTGGAGAGGATTATCCGGAGCCGGAAACAGTATAGTTCATAAAAACTTTATACTTTTAACGAAATTATTAGCACTCTTTTGAAAGGAGTGCTAATTTTCTATTGACTTTTAAATTTTGCTGTACTAGAATGTCCATTAGGCAGGCAAATATACTATCGATATCAGCAAAAAAGCTGATTGACAGCCGATATTAAAAGAAACGTAACTGAGCAGTTACGGATAGATTATAAATAAAAAGGAGTGCAGTAAAATGGCAGTTAAAAAAGGTACTTTATCAATTGACAGCGAAAACATTTTTCCTATTATCAAGAAATGGGTTTATTCCGATCATGATATCTTTGTACGTGAACTCGTATCCAACGGATGTGATGCGATCACTAAGCTGAAAAAGCTGGATATGATGGGAGAATATGAACTTCCGGAAGGATACAAACCGAAGATCGAAGTAATTGTCAACCCGGAAGAGAAGACAATGAAGTTTATCGATAACGGACTTGGTATGACAGCAGAAGAAGTAGAGGAGTATATCACTCAGATCGCATTTTCAGGTGCGACACAGTTTCTTGAGAAATATAAAGACAAGACAACAGAAGATGAGATGATTGGACACTTCGGTCTTGGATTCTACTCAGCATTCATGGTAGCTGACGAAGTTCAGATTGATACTCTTTCCTATAAAGAAGGTGCGAAACCGGTACACTGGGCAAGCGAAGGCGGCACTGAGTATGAGATGCAGGAAGGAAATAAGACAACAGTCGGAACAGAGATCACACTGTATCTGAATGAGGACAGCCTTGAGTTTGCAAATGAATACCGTGCAAGAGAAGTACTTGAGAGATATTGCTCTTTCATGCCAACAGAGATCTTCCTTTCCAAGGCAAATGCAGAGCCTGAGTATGACACAATCGATGAGGATGATGTTCTTGACACAGATACTGTTGTAGAGCACATCACAGAAGAGCCAAAGGAAGGCGAAGAAGGAGAGCCGAAGAAGAAAGCGAAGATCGTAAGACGTCCGGTATCTATCAGTGATACACATCCGCTTTGGACAAAGAATCCAAGTGAGTGTACGAAGGATGATTATATTGATTTCTACCGTAAGGTATTCATGGATTATAAAGAGCCACTGTTCTGGATTCATCTGAACATGGATTATCCATTTAACTTAAAGGGAATTCTTTACTTCCCGAAGATCAATACAGAGTATGATTCCATCGAAGGAAAGATTAAACTTTACAATAATCAGGTCTTTATCGCAGATAATATTAAAGAAGTAATCCCAGAGTTCCTTATGGTACTTAAGGGAGTGATCGATTGTCCGGATCTGCCGCTGAACGTATCACGTAGCGCACTGCAGAACGATGGATTTGTAAATAAAGTTGCTGATTACATTTCTAAGAAGGTTGCTGACAAGTTGAACGGAATGTTCAAGACAGACCGTGAGAATTATGAGAAATACTGGGACGATATCAGCCCATTTATCAAATTCGGTTGCCTGAAGGATGAGAAATTCGGTGAAAAGATGAAGAATTCTATGCTTTACAAGAATCTTGATCACAAATATATGACTCTTGAAGATATCATCAAAGAAGCCAAAGGCGAAGAAGCTGACGCAGCCAAGACAGAGGAAACTAAGGCAGAAGAAACAAAAACAGACGCAGAAGAGTCTAAGGACGCAGATGCGAAGGAAGAAGAGAAGACAAGAATCTTCTATGTAACAGATGAAGTACAGCAAAGCCAGTATATCAACATGTTCAAGGCCCAGGGACAGGATGCGATCATTCTGACACATAACATTGATTCTGCATTTATCACATACCTTGAGCAGAAACATCAGGAAGTTCAGTTCTTGAGAATTGATGCAGATGTACATGATTCTCTGAAGGATGAAGTTGCAGAAGATGAGAAGGAAGAATTCCAGAAGACAACAGACAGCCTTGTTGAAATCTTCCGCAAAGAGCTTGGCAATGAGAAGCTTGATGTTAAAGTTGAAAAGCTCAAAGATGAGAATGTAGCATCTATGGCAGTTCTTTCTGAGGAAAACAGAAGAATGCAGGAGATGATGAAGATGTATGGTATGGGCGGCATGGATGCATCCATGTTCGGAAGCCAGGCAACACTGGTACTCAATGCTAACCATCCACTTGTTCAGTTCCTTGTAGCGAACAAAGACAGCGAGAACGTGTCAATCATCTGCAAACAGCTGTATGATCTTGCAATGCTTGCTCATAAGCCATTAAGTCCGGAAGAGATGACAGCATTCGTTAAGAGAAGCAATGATATCATGATGCTTCTGACAAAATAATAAAGTAAAATGATGAGAAACATGTTCCATGAGTTTCTCATCATTGGCAGTAATAAGTTCAGCCGCTTCACGATCATTTGACCGTGAGGCGGCTGTTATTATGTGCGCCTTGCGGCACACATTGCTAATGGATTTTTAAATTTACATCAACTCAAATGCAATCTCTTTTTTTAAAAAGAACTTCTTTACCATCTCATCCCATTCGCGTTCCAGGGTCTTATCCATCATAAAACTCTTGAAGGAAGTTCCTGTCACGCAGGTGAGATGAGTTCCATCGTAACGTATATTCAAATACAGTCCCTGCACGTCAGCAGGATTAAGTCCCAGTTCTTTCTGTTCAATCAGACGGGAAATATTCTTTGAATTCAGGCTGAAGACAAAATGAAAACCGAGCGGTGTTTTCTTTCCCTTAATTAAGGAAAAACAAAATTTCACGCAGATTTTTCCAAAGAGAATATTCCGGAATCTCTTCTTCGGAATCAAAGAAATCTTTCTGTATATACCCGTCAATCCGAAAGGTATTAAACGTAATAATCTCTCCTTCAATAAAAGAGAAATTGTCAAATGTCTCTTTTAACAGAAGGTGAGACATGAAGTTTTTTACATTTGTTAAAGTCAGTGAAATCATAGAAATCAGATACCTCCGCAGCTGTTTAAGTTCTTAATCGTCTACCTATTATTGTACTAAAAGGAATGGCGAGATACAAGCGCAGATTTGTTGACTTTTATTGCTAAAAAATGTACTATTAAAACAGTATGGGATTCTATACAGTATATAAAAAACAGAAAGAATATAGATATATGAAGAAAACAATAAAAAGAAAGCAAAAACTGGGAATCCGGATCGGGGTCGGATGTGCGCTGGTCATTACAGTGATACTCCTGGCAGTGCAGGGTGTTAGCAATCTGACAAAGAAGCCAGTCGACACCAGTGAAGGAATTGCATATATAAAAGGCAAAGAATCTGCAGATGCGAAGACGATTGAGCAGAAGATTAATCAGTTGGAAAAGAAAGATGGAACAGGAGATTCATCCGATACAAGAAGCATGAAGGAACGCTTTTCCGGTGCTGTTGTGATGGGCGATTCCATTGCGGCGAGCTTTACAGAGTATGATGTACTGAATACATCAAGTGTTGTTGCGAAAATTGGAATTCATTTCAGCGAACTGGATGATCAGATCGAGCAGGCAAAACAACTGGATCCGCAGATTGTTTTTCTGGCATATGGGATGAATGATGTGACGAAGACAAACGGAGATGTAGACAAGTTTATCAAGGATTATTCAGATGTGATTAAGAAGATTCAGAAGGCTATGCCGGATGCGCATATTTTTGTGAATGCTGTTTTTCCGGTGCAGGAGAGTGCAGTAGAGAAGGAGCCGGCACTTGCAAATATTGCAGATTACAATGAAAAACTAGAAGCAATGTGTGAAAAGAAGCAAATCGGATACATTGATAATTCAGATATTATAGAAGACGAATACTATGAAGAAGATGGAATTCATTTTAAGGCGAATTTCTATCCAATCTGGGCAGAAAAGATGGCGGAGGTGGCAACGCTATGACAGAGAAAAGACAGCGAATGATCTCTGCGATGAAATATATACTTTTAGTAATTATCGTGGGATATCTTGTGATATTGATGCTATATGCAAGTGGAAGTAAGCGGGCTTTTTCAGAAGTATCAAAGGCTCTGAGCAGTGTATTGGACAGTAAAGAACTTGTGCAGATGGATGACCAGATGCTCAAGAGAAATTATGGACTGAACAGTGCGAACTACAAGGGTGTTTTGTATTATTCTTCTCCGTCCAGTATTTCAGCAGCGGAAGTTCTGGTGATACAGGTGAAAAATGATGCACAGATAGAAAATGTGACAAATGCGATCGCACAGAGAAAAGCACAGAGAATAGAAGATTTTGATTCTTACCTGCCGGAACAGGTGAAGCTTTTAGAGGACTCACAGGAAAGTATTCGTGGAAGATATATCTTCTTCGCAGTATCTTCGAAAGCTTCTGAATATCGCAGCGCATTTGGCAAGAGTCTGTAGAAGGGGGAGCAGATGTTATTTAGTAGTATTACATTTTTGTTTTTATTTCTGCCGATCATGCTGGCAGTTTATTATATTGCACCGCCGCAATGGAAGAATCTCCTGCTGCTTGCAGGCAGTCTGATCTTCTATGCCTGGGGTGAACCGGTTTATATCATTCTGATGATACTCAGTATTTTGTTAAACTATTTTTGCGGAATGGATATTGAGAATAAGAGTGAGAATGAGGCGAAAGCAAAGCGGTCACTGGTCTTTGCAATAACAGTAAATATTGTGCTGCTTGTGTTCTTTAAATATTTTGGATTTTTGGTAGAAAGTACGAATACGTTGTTCGGAATCAGTATTCCATACAGGGAACTGGCATTACCGATTGGAATTTCTTTTTACACATTTCAGGAAATTTCCTATATTGTAGATGTATATCGAGGCAAGGTAAAAGCACAGCAGAGTCTGGTGAAGTATGCGCTGTATGTATCCATGTTTCCGCAGCTGGTTGCCGGACCAATCGTCTGTTATGGAGATATTGAGAAGCAGCTTACCGCAAGGAAAATCTCCGGAAGAAAGTTGGGACAGGGCGCGATGCTCTTTATTATTGGACTTTCGAAGAAAGCAGTGCTTGCAAATACGCTGGGAAAGATTTTTGAAGAAATCTCATCGACATCAGCAAGTAACCTGACAGTTCTGATGGCATGGCTTGGATGTATTACTTATGCATTCCAGATTTATTTTGATTTCAGCGGCTATTCAGATATGGCAATCGGACTTGGAAGAATGTTCGGTTTTGAGTTTAAGAAGAACTTTGATGTGCCGTATATTTCTAAAAGTATTACAGAATTCTGGCGCAGATGGCATATTTCTTTTGAGCTCCTGGTTCCGTGAATACGTATATATTCCGCTTGGTGGAAATCATGTGACGATTTCAAGAAATATTGTAAACCTTTTGATTGTCTGGATGCTGACCGGAATGTGGCACGGAGCTGCATGGAATTTTATTGTATGGGGAATCTATTATGGAGTAGTTCTCGTACTGGAGAAATATGTCTGGGGGGCAATCGTGGATCGGTGGCCAAGTGTATTGCAGCATATTTATGCATTAGTACTGGTGCTGGTTGGCTGGGTGTTTTTCTTTAGTCCAAGCCTTGGAGCAGCACTTCGTTACCTCTTTGCAATGGTTGGCGGTGGAGCAGGATTTGCCAGTAAAGAAGTATTCTTTGTGATCCTGACACACTGGCTGTTCTACTTGCTGGCAGTAATTGGGTCAACAACAATTGGATCAAGGCTACTTCGTGCAATTTTGAATGTGTCTGAGAATCATACAGTACGGACTGTAATTACGCTGATTGTTTTCTTTGGAATGCTGGCAATATCAGTTGCTTATCTGATCGCAGATACGTACAATCCGTTTTTGTACTTTAGATTCTAGAGAGTTATAGAAAACAGTGAACGACAACAATTAAGGTGAAAAGATGAAGAAAGATAGACAGAGAAAAGTACAGGAGCAATTGGTTGGTATTATATTTATTCTGATCTTGTTTCTATTTCTTATTATAAATATTATAGTGCCTAACAAAGAAAAATCAGTGCAGGAGAACCGTATGCTTGCAACGAAGCCAAAGTTTCGTCTGAGCAGTCTGATAAGCGGAGATTATGATGAGAAATTTGAAGCTTATATGGATGATCAGTTTGTTGGAAGAGATATGTGGAGAAAGCTGAAAGTTACGGTAGACCGGATTTGTGGAAGTCGTCTGGAAAATGGTGTCTACATCGGCAGGAATGGACAGCTGTTAGAGCAGATTGAAGTTGCGGACGAGAATCATCTTGCTGCAAATATCAAGGCAATCAAATCATTTTCAGAGAGCCAGAAAAAGATTCCGGTTCGTATGATGCTTGTTCCGGATGCAGCAAATGTGCTGAATCATTCACTTCCAGCATTGGCAAAGCCGGAAGATCAGACGCAGATGTTCAGCATGGTGCGAAAGGATCTTGGAGATAGCGTTGAGTGGATTGACGTGTCAACGGAATTGAATAAACATAAGACAGAGAAGATTTATTACAAAACGGATCATCACTGGACGACACTTGGTGCATTTTATGCATTTCAGGCGACGGCACCATCCCTTGGGATTGAAGGAGACCTTTCAGGAAAATATGTTTCCCACGCAGTTTCTAACAGTTTCAATGGAATGTTGGCGTCAAAAAGCGGAGTGAATCTGGGAGAGAAGGAACAGATTGATATTTATGTGCCGACAGAAGAAGATACAGACTTGATCATAGATTATGTGGATGAAGGAAAGCGTTCCACATCCTTATATGATTCTTCTAAATTAAAGGAGAAAGATCAATATACGGTATTTCTTGGAGGAAATTCATCCTTGCTTGATATCCGTACAGTTTCTACAAGCACAAAGCGTCTTCTTCTTGTGAAAGATTCCTTTGCGAATTCATTTATACCGTTCCTGACACCGTACTACAGAGAAATCGTAGTTGTGGATCCGAGATATTACAGCGGAACGATCAATGATCTTATGGATTCCTACAGAATCTCAGAGGTTCTGTTTTTATACAGCGGAAATACATTTTTCAAAGACAATAATATAAGTGGAGTGTTTGCAGTTGAGTAATCGAATCAAAGAAGAATTTTTACAGAAGAGTGAGCCGGTAAGGCTGAATAAATATTTGAGCGAGGCGGGCGTGTGTTCCAGAAGGGAGGCAGACCGCCTCATTGAGACTGGACGCGTGACAGTTGATGGACAGCGTGCACAGACCGGTATGCGTATCGTGCCGGGACAGGTCGTGAAAGTTGGAAATAAAGTTGTCTCAAAACAGGACGAGATGATCGTGCTGGCAGTAAATAATAAATAATGCGTGCAAAGAGACCCTATATCGTGTTATCCTTCCGCACCACAGTGGAAGCAATGGCATGGGAAAAACACTGCGAAGCGGAACACATCCCCGGGCGGCTTATTCCGCTGCCCCGGGA
>ENA-OQDL01001350-OQDL01001350.1-human-gut-metagenome-genome-assembly--contig:-NODE-1350-length-12353-cov-5.730002_pt1 | contig 12353 bp, 7 predicted proteins | sample MGYA00242782_ERZ504609 | MGnify/ENA primary metagenome ERZ504609 (study PRJEB26092, sample SAMD00036320) | human gut metagenome | host: Homo sapiens | study: EMG produced TPA metagenomics assembly of... | reverse complement strand
AGATGTTGGACACGCTGCTGACCGGCGAGTACGACTGCGCCGCCACCCGCCGCACGACCCGCAAGGGCGAGCCGCCGCTGCGCAGCTGGTTTGCCCGCAAGTTCTACCAGATCATCAACAAGATGTCCGATACGGAAATTGTCGACGGTGCGCGGGATTTCCGCCTGATGAGCCGCAAAATGACCGACGCTGTGCTCAGCATGGCCGAGTACAACCGCTTCAGCAAGGGCATTTTCAGCTGGGTCGGCTTCAAGACCAAGTGGTTCGACTATGAGAACATCGAGCGCGTCGCCGGTACGACCAAGTGGAATTTCTGGGGCCTGTTCAAGTACTCCATCGAGGGCATCGTCGGCTTCTCGACCACGCCGCTGCTGATCGCGGCGGGGGCGGGCGTGCTGTTCTGCATCCTCGCGTTCATCGGCATCCTCTTTGTCGTCGTCCGCGCGCTGATGTTCGGCGACCCGACCTCCGGCTGGCCCAGCATGGTCTGCATCATTCTGCTGTGCAGCGGCGTCCAGCTGTTCTGCACCGGCATTGTGGGCGAGTACCTCGCCAAGACCTACCTGGAGGTCAAGCACCGTCCCATCTACATCGTCGCCGAGACCGAAGAGGACAAAAAGTAAATCATGCGTGATATGACCAAGGGTGCCCCGCTGGGGCACCTCTTTCTGTATGCGGTGCCGCTGCTGCGGTGCTGGCCCCGCGGGTGGGCCTGCCCGGCATCGCCTTTGCCTGTGCCTTCGGCTGGTGCGTTATGCTGGCGTTTGAGGTGCCGTATTATTTTTGGACGTGCAGGGAGTGGAAATTGTATAAGGCTTCCCCCTCGGGGCTGCGCCCGCAGGCGCGTGTCGAGGCGCAACCGCCGGAGGCGGCTCTTAGCGCGGAGACTGAAGCTGTCCGCGTAAGCGGACTGATGAGGGCAGAGCTATTGCGGCATCCCGTAAAATGGTTGATTCCGGTAACTTTGCCCTCATCCGACCCTGCGGGGCAACCGCACCCCTTCCGGCGCTGCGCGCCACCTCCCTCGTATCGGGGGAGTCTGTCCCCGAGGGGGAAGGCAAAGAACGGCGGTCAGGAAGCTGGCCGCCGCTTTTTTATTCTGTAAAATTCCCCAATATCCCGCGTTTCCGATTGTAATTTCTTCGACAAAATGCTACACTAATAGTATCTATCCACAGCATAAAATCTGCCCAAGAGAGGTAACGCACCGTGCCAGAAGAACGCAAAGTCTACCGCCGCCCTGCCCGGACGGCTGCGCCCGCCCCGCAGGCCGGGCAAGCGGCCCCGCGCCCCGACGCGCCCCCGCCGCCGAAGAAAAAGAAACGTCCCGGCGCCAAACGCCGCCGCAGCCGCCTTGTGCTGGGGCTGTGTTTGCTCTGCCTGCTGGTCGTGGTCATTGTGTCGGTGGTGCTGGTGCGCTGCTCGGCAGAGGAGAAAGGCCCCGCCGAGGCGGACTTCGGTACGCCCGCCGCGGCCTGGCAGAAGAACGATCTGGGCTACTACTTCAACACAAGCGGCCGGGCCATGCCCGCCGCGGTGCTCAAAGGCATGGACGTATCCAAGTTCCAGGGCGAGATCGACTGGGAAAAGGCCAAGGCTGCCGGCATCGACTTTGCCATCATCCGCTGCGGCTTCGGCGGCGAGTGGGACGGCCAGGAGGAAAACTGGGCGCAGGATGACCCCCAGTGGCGGCGCAACGCAGACGAATGCACCAGGCTGGGCATCCCGTTTGGCGCGTACCTTTATTCCTACGCCACGACGGTGGAGGAGGCCCGCAGCGAGGCCGACCACGTCGCGCGGCTGCTGGGCCTGACCGCCCCGCCGCAGGAGGGGCTGGACGACTACACCGCCGCGCCCTACCGGCTGAGCTACCCGGTCTACTACGACCTCGAGGATAAGTACATCAGCGGCGTTTTCCCCTCCGAGATGGCCGAAATCACGCAGGCGTTCTTTGACCGCCTGACCGAGTACGGCTACACCGGTGCGCAGGGGCTGTATGCCTCCCGCAACTGGGTACGCGCCCGCATGACGGATCCCGCCTTTGACAAATGGCGCGACAACCTCTGGATCGCGCGGTTCTCCGACGATTTGAACTACGCGGGCACCTACGATATGTGGCAGTGCACCTTCAGCGCCCCGGGCGCGGACTACGGTGTTCAGAGCGAGACGGTGGATCTGGATTTTGTCATGAAACCGTTTAAATTTACCGGTGTGTCCGCCTGCAACGGCAAGACCGCCGCGCCGGTGCTCCTGAACGATACCTACACCGACGAGCTGCACATGGACGGCAAGGACGCCTACGCCACGCTGGCGACGAACGAGCCGGGCGAGAAGGACGGCGGACGCAGGGTCTACTGGACGACGAGCGACAAGACCGTGGCCACCGTGGACAAAAACGGCACGGTCCGCGCCCGCACCGACAGCGGGGAATGCACGATCACGGCCACGCTGGCCGACGGCACCGAGAGCCTGACCTGCCGCGTGCGGGTCGGGGACATCACGGTCCCGATCTTTGCCACGGCGGGCCTGCGCGGGGACCGCGCCACGCTGGCGGACGCCGCCGCGCTCAAGGGCGCGACCCCGGATTCCATTCTGCTGGACGCGGGCGACAGCCTGCACGGCACCGAGAGCGCCAGCCTGACCGGCGGCATGGATATGCTGTCGGCGTTCTCGGCAGCGGGGTACGACCTGCACGCCATGGCGCTGACCGACTTTGCCTACGGCACGACCCGCCTGGTCAGCGATGCCAACATGGGCAGCGGCCCGTCGCTGGCGTCCAACCTGCTGAACAACGAGGGCACCGCTGTGTTCTACCGCTCCACAAGCTGGAGCCGCAACCGCGTGACCAATGGCCGCTACACCGTCGTGGAGCGCGCGGGGTATAAAATCGGCTTCTTTGTCCTGAACGACCCGGCGCAGGCCGCGGTCATCTCGGCGTCCAACGGGGAGTTCATCACGGCCCGCGACTGGAACGACACCGCCGCCGAGCAGATCACCGCCCTGCAGAACGCCGGGTGCGATGCCATCCTTGCGATTGTCTCCACCGCCCCGGCGGGCGACTGGCAGAAGGCCCTGCTGAGCCAGGGCGTGACGGCCATTATTGACGGCACAACGGCGGAAAACGGAACAAACGTGCTGGGCGCGGATCTGGGTCTGACCGGCGTGGCGCAGCTGGACCTGGTCTTTACCCAGGGCGGCGGCTGCCGCGTCGAGGTCCGGCAGCCTGTGGCGGCTGCCGAGATGGAGAGCCGCCGCGCCACCTGGCTGGCGATGAGCACCGCCGACGCCGCGCAGGCCGACACCGCCGCTGATGCCGCCGACCCCGGCAAGGACACCGAGGCCGTGGGCGGCAGTGACACCACTGCCCCCACCGAGACGGCAGACGAGGCCCAGCAGGCCGGTGCGGACGCCTATACCAGCGCCGCGGCGGAGATCGCCACGCTGGACGCCGACGACCAGAGCATCCTCTACACGCCACTGTTCACCTACGCGGCGAACCCGACGCCAACAAAACCATCAGCTTCGGCAACTATCTGGCAGCGCTCTATGCCGAGATCGTCACAAATGACCCGGCCACGGGTCTGCCGGAGGGTGCGTCCGTCGAGGCGTTCGCGGGCGGCGTGACCGAGCCGGAATACGGCGAGATCACCCGCGGGGATTTGATGGCCGCCCTGCCCGCGACAGCGCGCATTCAGCTGGTCAGCACCACCGCAGAAGCCGCCCGGGCGCTGGCCGACGGCGGCACGGTCAGCCGCGTCTACCAGAACAGTCTGACCGAGTACGCCCCCGAGGGGGATGTAGTCTACATCGTCACCGACACGGCGACTCTGGCCGGTCTGGGTGCGGAGTACACGGTCCTGCGCGATTACGGCGATGTCTTTTGGAGTGTTCGGATGAACATCAACGACCTGACCGCCAACTTTACCACAGAGTTTGTGCTGCCGGAGGCCCCGCAGTACGGGGTCGGACGCAGAGGCTGAACCGGGGACGGCAGCCTCCCGCCAACTTCCCGAACCCTTCCGGCCTGCTTCGCGGTCACCTCCCCTGATGGGGAGGCTTTCCTCGCGGGCTCCGCCCGCGCAAAAAGGCTCCCCTTTTAGGGAAGCTGGCCGAGCTTGCGAGGCCTGAAGGGTCCCGACGGGCTTTCCGTGGCCGCCCATTCCCGGTTTTTCCCCCCTCGCAACATCCCCAAATAAAGGAGGTTCTCCCACATGAAGCTCACATTCTTAGGCGCTGACCGGGAAGTGACCGGCAGCTGCACACAGCTGGAGGCGGCGGGACACCGCTTTCTGATCGACTGCGGCATGGAGCAGGGCCGCGACGTGTATGAGAACGCCGACCTGCCCTGCGCGCCCGGCACCTATGAGGCGCTGCTGCTGACCCATGCGCACATCGACCACTCGGGCCGCATCCCGTACCTGTACAAAAACGGCTACCGCGGCCCCATCTATACCACCGATGCGACCCGCGACCTCTGCGCCATCATGCTGGAGGATTCCGCCCACATTCAGGAGCAGGAGGCCGAGTGGAAAAACCGCAAGGCCATGCGCAGCGGTGCCGAGATGATCGAGCCGGACTACACCGTCGAGGACGCGCAGAACGTCATGAAGCAGTTTGTGCCCTGCCCCTATGAGGCGTGGCAGACGCTGTTCGACGGGCCGACCGGCAAAATCGAGATGCGCTTTACCGATGTGGGGCACCTGCTGGGCAGCGCGTCCGTCTCGCTGCGCATTGCGGAGCCGGGCCGCACGCCGGAGATCATCGTTTTCTCGGGCGACATCGGCAACACCCATCAGCCGCTCATCAAGGATCCGTCCAACCCGGGCCACGCGGATTACCTTGTCATGGAATCCACCTACGGGGACCGCAGCCACGGCCCGAAACCGGATTATATCGGCGATTTGAGCGCCGTGCTGCAATCGACGTTCGACAAGGGCGGCAATGTCGTCATCCCCAGCTTTGCCGTGGGCCGCACGCAGGAGCTTTTGTATTTTATCCGTCAGATCAAGGCCGAGGGCCGTATCAAGGGCCACGAAAACTTCCCGGTCTTTGTGGACAGCCCGCTGGCGAGCAAATCCACCACGATCTTCCGGGAAAACTTTGCCGAGTGCTACGACGACGAAGCCCTCGCCCTGGTGCAGAGCGGCCGGAACCCCCTGCAGTTCCCGGGTCTGCACGTCAGCGAGACGAAAGAGGAATCCATGGCCATCAACGGCGACCCGACGCCCAAGGTCATCATCTCCGCCGCCGGCATGTGCGACGCGGGCCGCATCCGCCACCACTTAAAATATAACCTCTGGCGGCCCGAGTGTACGGTGCTGTTCGTCGGCTACCAAAGCCCCGGCACCTTAGGCAACGCGCTGGTCAACGGTGCGCAGGAGGTCAAGCTCTTTGGCGAGCCGGTGCAGGTCAGGGCCCGCATTGCGCAGCTGGGCGGGCTTTCGGGTCACGCCGACAAGGACGGGCTGGAAGCCTGGCTCCGTGCCTTTGACGAAAAGCCGAAGTTCGTCTTTGTCAACCACGGCGAGGACGCCGTCGCCGAGCACTGGGCCAACCATCTGAAGGAGGAGGGCTACGAGGCCGACGCCCCCTACAACGGCTCGATCTGGATCGCCGCCGAGGGCCGCGTCGCCTGCGCCGAGGTCGGCAACACCCGGAAGATCATCAAGACGAAATCCGCCGAGACCGTGCGCACCAGCGCGGCCTATGACCGTCTGGCCAACATGGGCCAGCGCCTGCTGGAGGTCATCCGTCACAACCGGGGCGGGGCCAACAAGGACCTTGCAAAATTTGCCAGCCAGATCGCTGCGCTGTGCGACAAATGGGATCGATAACATTGACAAAAGCAAAAGGAATATGGCAGATGCTGCCCGCACCCCTGCGCGGCGCGGCGACCCTGCTGGGAGTGCTGGCGCTGGCCGCGCTGCTGACCACGGTGCGGCACAATGCCAGCGCCTACCTGACCGGCGTGTGGGATACAGGCTCCCAGACGCTCGTCTATGGCCGCATCCACCAGATGGAGCAGGGGCAGCACGCCCCCGGCGGCTTTCTGGGTGTCTACACCGACGATTGGAGCGACGACACGAACCGCGCACTGTTCCGGGACGACACCCCCACCGACGCGGCGGCGTTCCACCCCTACACCCACCAGTCGGGCTTGCAGGGCTGGCTGTTCGGCAGGGTCAACCGTCTGCTGCGGCACCGTCTGCCCGACGGTCTGGCGCGGGAGACCGCCCTCTACTGGCTGAACAGCACGCTGTTCTACGCGGCGGAGCTGCTTGTGGCGCTGGCCGTGTGGGAAGAATTCGGCCCGCTGGCGGCAGCGTTCGGGTTTGCGTCGGTGCTGCTGGCCCCCTGGCTGCAGCGCGGCATGAAGGACCTGTACTGGTGCCTCTGGACCTGGCTGCTGCCGCTGCTGGCGGCGCTTTGGCTCTGCCATTGCACCCGCGTGCGCGGCAAAACGCCCCGCGGGTGCTGGCCGCTGGTGGTCGCCGCCTGCATGGTGCGCTGCATGTGCGGGTTTGAATTTATCACAACATTTTTGATCCTGTGTGAGATCCCGCTCTGCTACGCTGCCGCCAAGGCGTATTTTGTGCGGCGCGACCCGCACGGCGCGCTCGTCTGGCTGGGCCGCACCGTCGGGGCGGGTGTCTCGGCGCTGGGCGGTGTGGCTGCGGCGCTGGCGCTCTGGTTCGCACAGGAATGGCTCTGCTTCGGCAGCGCGGCGGACGCCTGGCAGAACATGACCCGGGCCGTCACGGACCGCGTCAGCCTGACGGACGGCGCGGTGCGGGACGTGAACGTGCCGCAGGTGCTCGCGCAGTATTTCCGTGAGAGTACGGAGCCGCTTTTGCAGCTCGGGCCCGTCAGCGTCACGGCATGGCAGCTGCTGCTGCTTGCGCTGCTGGTCGGCGCGGTGTGCGTTGTTGTCTGCCTGCGCCGCGGCACGGCGGCGCAGCTGGTGCCGCCGTGCATCGTCTGGGGGCTGGGGCTGGCGGCCCCGGCGTCCTGGATGGTGCTGTCCAAGGCGCACGCTGCGATCCATGCCCACCTTGTACCGATGCTGTGGCACTTTGCGTTTGTGCCGATCAGCTGTATGCTGCTGCCGGTGCTGGCAAAACTCATGATCCCGGGGAGGAAAAAAGACCTTGTGGCATCCCATTAAACACTCAAAACGATCCGCCATCACAAGATGCTGGTGATGAAAAACTGCTTCCGCTGCGGGCTGTACTGGCAGGGCCTGACCCACGATTTAAGCAAGCTGGCCCCCGTGGAGTTCTGGGCCGGGGCCAAATACTGGCAGGGGACGTGCAGCCCCAACAACGCCCAGCGCCAGGCCGAGGGCTACAGCGCCGCCTGGCTGCACCATAAGGGCCGCAACAAGCACCATCTGGAATACTGGATCGACTACGCGCCGGACGGCGACCACGCCATGGCCGGTATGCGGATGCCCGCCCGCTACGTGGCCGAGATGGTCTGTGACCGCATTGCCGCCAGCAAGAACTATAAGGGCGACAAGTACACCGACGCCGCGGCGTGGGAGTACTATGACCGCAGCAGGGACCACTACATCCTGCACCCCGAGACCCGCAAGGAGTTGGAGACCTGCCTGCTGATCCTGCGCGACGAGGGCGAGGATGCCTGCTTCCGGTATATCCGCACCGAACTGCTCGGCAGGAAAAAGTAAATACAGAGCGCCGCCCCTGTGCAGTTTTCCACTGCGCAGGGGCGGCGTTGTTTAGAACTTATGAGAGACCGTCACTCCGTTGTTGTCTCGGTGGGCGTGTCGTCGGTGGGGGGCGGTTCTACGGTCGGCGTCGGGGGCGGCTCCTCTATGTACGGCGTGGGGGACGGGGTGGCTGTCACCTCGGGTGTCGGGGACGGGGTGGCCGTCACCTCGGGTGTCGGGGACGGGGTGGCCGTGACCTCGGGTGTCGGCGTCGGCGTGGTCTCCACATAGCTGTCACTCGTGCTCTCGCTGTCGGCGGGCTCCTCCGTCGGCTCGGGCGTGGCCGTCGCCGTGCTGGAGGAGCTGACCACCGGCACCGTGTAGACCACGGCGTCCTTGTCGCCGGTGTGCTTCGGGATCGTCGTCAGCGCGGGGCGGTCATCCTCGGTAATGTAGCTGTGGGTGCGGATGTAGTTGAACAGCGCGTCCATCGCCGTGCGGGTCAGATGAATGCCGTCGCTCGTCTCTACATAGCCGCTCTTGGCGTAGCCGGTGACGGAATCCTTCAGCACCTCGGCGCTGTTCAGGAACTTCCAGTCCTTCTCCTGGCACATTTCGACGAGCGCCTTGTTGTACTCGTCCACCTGGGTCTGGGTCAGGCTCTGGTTGGAGTGCTGCTGCCCGATGGGCGGGATGGCGTTGACGATGATGTCCACGCTGGGGTAGGCGGTGACGATGGCCTCGATGCCGGTCCGGTAGTTTTTGACGAAGTCCGCGGCCTTATAGCCGGGGTTCAGGTCGTTCGTGCCGAAGGTCAGGATGACCCGGCGCGGCTGCAATTTCGCCACGGCCTGGGGCATCGTGATGTAGCCGGACGAAGTGCTTACCTGCACGCAGGCAAAGGTCGCCAGGCTCTTGGCGGTCATGCCCACCGAGCCGATGGCGTTGTCGTAGCTGCAATAGTCGAACATGCGGTACATGCGGGCCGTGTTGCTGTCGCCCAGAAACAGCGTCTCGTCCACATAGCTGTCGCCCGCGTCGGCGGACTGCTCAAGGATCGTCGAGGTGTAGGCCTGGGTATCGATGGTGTTTTCCTCTTTATCATAGCCGCTCTCGACGACCATGGACGCGCTGTCCACGGTGGACACGCTCTGGGCGTCCGCGCCGCCGAGGTCGATGCCGCCGATGAGCACCAGCGAGATGCCGACGCTGACCAGCAGCATGACGCTGCACAGAGCCAGCACCAGATACATCTTGCTGCGCATATCCAGCGCTTTTTTCTTTTGTGATTTGGTTTTGCCTGCCATGAAAGGCTCCTTTCGCGTGGGAGCATGGAGTGTTTACACAATATGTAAATTCATTTTACACCATTTTCCACCGGAACGCCAGTCTTTTCGCAATTTTTACATAATTTGCCGCAAAACAAAAACCCCGCCGAAGCGGGGGTTAAACAGAAATGAGGATAGCTGTGTAAAAGGCTTCCCCTGAGGGGGAAGCTGTCCGCGAAGCGGACTGATGAGGGCGGAGTTTGCCAGCAGTACCCGTTTACGGTCTGCATCCGGCAACTTCCCCCCTCATCCGGCCCTGCGGGGCCACCTTCAGTCTACGCGCTAAGAGCCGCCTACGGCGGTTGCGCTCCGACACGCGCCTGCGGGCGCAGCCCCTAGGGGGAAGGCTTTGGGAGAATCACTCCTTCGGCAGCAGATGTGCCTTCTCCAAGGCGGGGCGCAGGGCGATGTACAGGACAACGGCGCAGACGGTGGAGAGCAGGGAGTTGACCAGCGTCACACCGCTGGCGATCTTGGTCACGACGGAGACGAACTCCGCGGGCTGGCCAAAGATGTACAGGTTGCGGAAGTAGCCGATGAACGGGTCGGTGAACACGTTGACCAGCAGGCCGCTGAAGGCCGACGCCGTGACGGCGGCCACGTACTTGAGCTTGTTGCCGGTGGGGAAGGTTCTGAGGTGGATGACCTTGTGGGACACCGCGCCGCAGACCAGACCGATGATGAATTTCAGAATAAAGGTCGTGATGGCGTAGCCCGGGTCACCGGCGACAACGTCGGCCAGCGCCAGGCCGATGGCACCGGCCAGACCGCCGGACACACCGTCCAGCAGCATGGCGGTCAGCGCCGTAAAGGTGTTGCCCAGATGGAAGCTGGACCCCGTGCCAAAGACGTTCGGGATGCGGAAGAACTCATACGCGACAAAGCTCAGCGCGGCCATGATGCCGATGATGCTGATTTTCTGCACAGTGAATTTCGTTTTGGTCAGCGCTGCGATCAGCAGTGCCAGGGCTGCTACGACGAACAGCAGCAGCCACATCGTTGCGGTAGACATAGTTTCGTACACCTCTATTGACATTTTCCTTCCGGGAAGGTATGTTTTTATTATACTGATTTCTGGCTCTGAATAAATGCTCAGTTTTTAAATTTTTTATGGGGCCAGTATGGAGGACTGTCATGATAGAGTTGGATGCCGACCAAAAAACGCCGCTGTATGAGCAGCTGTACGCCGCCCTGGCGGATGAGATCCGCACCGGCCAGCGCGCACCCGGAACGCAGCTGCCGGGCCGCCGCACGATGGCTGCGCAGCAGGGCGTCAGCGTCAACACGGTGGACGCCGCCTACCAGATGCTGGCCGCCGAGGGTCTGGCCGAGCCGCGCCCCCGCAGCGGCTTTTATGTGCAAAAGACCTACGGCATGCTGCACAGCCGCACCCGCCGCGAACCCGCCGCCCCTGCACCGCAGCCGCCCGCCGCGCCGCAGCCGGTCTACGACCTGTCCACCGGCAGCGTGGACACGGCGCTGTTCCCGGCGCGCAGCTGGGGACGCATCCAGAAGGAGCTGCTCTACCAGCGGCCCGAGCTTTTGCAGCGCGGCGAAATGCAGGGCGACGCCCCGCTGCGCACACAGATCGCGGAATATTTGTCGGTGTACCGCGGTGTGGAATGCACGCCGGAGCAGATCGTCGTCGGCGCGGGCATTGAGTATCTGCTCGGGTGCCTGGCACACCTGTTCAGCGACGGCATGGCGGCCATCGAGAACCCCGGCTATTTCCGCACGCGGACGGTCCTGCAGAACAGCGGCATTCCCTGCACGCTGGTGGACATTGACCGCGAGGGCCTGCCCGCCGACGCGCTGGAAAAAAGCGGCGCAAACCTCTGCTATCTGACGCCCAGTCATCACTTTCCGACGGGTGTTACAATGCCTGCGACCCGCCGCGCCCAGCTGCTGGCCTGGGCAGCGGCCCGGCCCGGGCGGTACATTTTGGAGGACGACTACGACTCGGAGTTCCGCTTTGATACGCGCCCTCTGCCCAGCTTGCAGGGCATGGCGGGCCCGGACGGCCCGGTGGTCTACCTGACGACGTTTTCAAAAAGTCTGGCCCCGGGCATCCGCATTGCCTGCATGGTGCTGCCGCAAAGCCTGCTGGCGCGCTATCGCCGGGATTTTGCGACCTACGCCAACACGGTCAGCCGCTTTGAGCAGCAGACGCTTTGCGAGTTCATGGCGGGCGGGTATTTCACGCGGCATCTTGCCCGGATGCGCCTTGCCTACAAGCGCCGCATGGAGGCATTTGCGGCAGCGCTGCGCGCGGCGCTGCCGGGCGTGGAGCTGGACGGCGTACACAGCGGGCTGCATTTTCTGCTGACGCTGCCGGGGGCCGGCGGTGAGCGTGCCATGGTCGCCGCCGCGGCACAGCAGGGCGTGCGGCTGCGCGGCCTGAGTGAGTATTATCTCGCCCGGCCCGAGCGCTGCCGGGCGGATACCGTGGTAGCGGGGTACTCGGCCCTGAAGGAGGACGATGTGGAGAAGGTGGCGCAGGCGCTGGCGAGGGCGTGGCTATCGTGAATGCCCTGTAGGGGCCGGGCATGCCGGCCCGCAGCCTAACGGTTGAATCCCCCTTAACGGTTTGCTTTGTAGGGAGGGGTCTTGACCCCTCCGCCACCTCCCGGAAAACTGCCGTCAACGGTATATCCGTAGGGGAGGGATTCATCCCTCCCGTGTACCTCCCGTCGCCGCTCACCTCCGCGGGGCGTCGGGGACGCCGCCCCCTACAGCGGCGATCCGTAAACCTTCCGCCGCCGCCAACCCCTGCGGCGGCCAGAGGGCTGGCCGCCCTACGTCCTCCCGTTACCGTGATCCGTAAGGGAAAAAGTTCATCCCTCCCGGGCCGCTTGTACTGCCGCCACCCCGTAGGGGCCGGGCATGCCCGGCCCGCAGCCTTGCCGTTGCCGCCCATTTATCTTTTGCATCGCAGGGAGCGGTCTTGACCGCTCCGCGGGGCGTCGGGGACGCCGCCCCCTACAGCGGCGATCCGTAAACCTTCCGCCGCCGCCAACCCTGCGCACAAACAAAAGCCGCTGCCCATGTGTAACCACAGGCAGCGGCTTTTTATTTTTCAATCAAGGCTTATTCATACAGCGGGAACTTCTTCGTCAGCTCCTCGACCTTGCTGGCGACCTCGTCCTTCTTGTTCGCAAAGTCAAACACGCAGTCTGCAATGCAGTCGGCGATCACCTTCATCTCGTCGGGCCCCATGCCGCGGGTCGTGACGGCGGGGGTGCCGATGCGCACGCCGCTCGTCACAAACGGGCTGCGCTTCTCGCCGGGGACGGTGTTCTTGTTCGCGGTGATGTGCACCTCGTCCAGATTGTGCTCCAGCTCCTTGCCGGTGCAGT
>ENA-OQDL01001349-OQDL01001349.1-human-gut-metagenome-genome-assembly--contig:-NODE-1349-length-12354-cov-4.360105_pt1 | contig 12354 bp, 13 predicted proteins | sample MGYA00242782_ERZ504609 | MGnify/ENA primary metagenome ERZ504609 (study PRJEB26092, sample SAMD00036320) | human gut metagenome | host: Homo sapiens | study: EMG produced TPA metagenomics assembly of... | reverse complement strand
GTTATAAAGGCAGTTGACAATGTAGCAGCAGAACTTGGCAATGAGGGACGTATCCTTGTCCGCGAGAGTGGAACAGAACCTGTAATCCGTGTCATGGTAGAAGCTGCGACAGATGAACTGTGTGCAAAATATGTGGCACAGGTAGTCGATGTTATGAAAGCAGAAGGATTGGCAGTAGAGTAAAACATATTTTTCGGCAGGGCATACATGATTTGCAGGACAATGGATTTATGCCAACAAAATGAAGTGTGGGCGATTTAAAGAAATCAATTTGCAGTAAGACTCAGGAGAAAAAATAAATCAGGTCATAAAGAGAGGGGGAGCGGTATGAAAAAAATAGATTTCCCGGTCGGAATATCAGATTTTTCGAAGATACGAGAAAATGAATACTATTATATCGATAAAACGGGACTGATCTGTGAAGTATTGAAGAACCCTGGAACAGAAGTGACACTGATTACACGTCCGAGACGTTTTGGAAAGACCCTTGGAATGAGTATGCTGGCTGAATTTTTCGATATAGAAAAAGACAGCAGAAAAATATTTCAAGGGTTGGAAATTTCCAATCATGAGAAATTGTGTCATGCATGGCAGAACCAGCGGCCGACTGTATTTCTCACATTTAAAAATGTAGATGGTTTAAGTTTTGATAGTGCTTATGGACAATTGAAATATGAAATTGGACGATTATATGAAGAATATGCATATCTTTTAGATGGCGAACATATAAGCGACAATGAGCGGCAGATATATGAGAGAATAAGAAAACAGGCAGCAGGAGAAGTGGAAGTGACAAGGTCCTTACAGCTGCTTCTTCAGCTCATGAACAAATATTATGGGAAACAGGCAATTCTTTTATTAGATGAGTATGATGTTCCTTTGGCAAAAGCAAGCAGTCATGGGTATTATGAACAGATGCTGGAAGTTATCAAAGCGATGATGACGACCGCACTAAAAGATAATTCAGCACTTTGTTTTCAATTGTGACTGGCTGCCTTCGAATCTCCAAAGAAAGCATTTTTACAGGAACAAATAACTTTGTTCTGGATACAATTACAGATTGCAAGATTGGATGAATATTTCGGATTTACGCAGAAAGACGTTGATAAAATCTTAAGCGATGCAGGAGTTACAGAATATGCCGGACAGGTGAAAGAATGGTATGACGGTTATCATTTTGGCGAATGTGATGTATATTGTCCATGGGATGTAATGAATTATTTTCAGGAGCTTCAACATAATCCGGATGCAAAACCGGCAAGTTACTGGAAGAATACAAGTGATAATGCAGTAATCCGATCAATTTATTGATCATGCAGGAAGCAATATCACAGAAAAGTTTGAAACACTTCTTAGCGGTGGAAGTATTGTTCAGAAGGTGGATGAAGGAATCACATATGATTATTTGAACTCATCAGAGGAGAATCTTTGGAGTCTTTTATATCTGACTGGATATCTGACAAAAGCAAAAGATGATGAATACAGCGGTACATTGCCAGAAGAAACATACGCACTCAAGATTCCAAATGTAGAAATCAGGGAGATATTTGAGACGACCATAAAAAGATGGTTTGAGGACAGTGCAAAAATCTGGGATAGAAAACATCTGTTTGATGCAGTGTGGGAAGGAGATAGCGAAGAAATCACTCTGGAAATGAGCAAACTTCTCCGAAAGACAATCAGTTATCATGATTACAAAGAAGATTTTTATCATGCATTTCTCGCAGGCGTATTTGCCGGAGCCGGTTATATGGTGGAATCGAATAAAGAGCACGGCGAAGGACGCAGTGATGTTGTGGTTTATGATTCAATGAATGCCAGAGTTGCAATATTTGAAGCAAAGTATTCAAGGAAATTAGAAGATTTGGAAAAAGACTGTCAAAAGGCGTTAGATCAGATCAACACAAAGATGTATGCAAAAGAGTTTGAAGATGCTTATGAGGAAGTATTGTGTTATGGAATTGCTTTTTATAAAAAGCGGTGTTTGGTGAAGAGTAAATAGAATAAGAAATGCAAAAAAAAGCTCCACAAGGATGAACTTTGTGGGGCTTTTGGTGTATCTAAGATTTCAATTCAACTCCGCAATCCGACTAACCCCAACATAGATCTCACTGATCTTATACCAAGTAGGGTAATCAACAATTCCTGTCTGTGGCAGTCCAAAAATATTCTGAAATTTCCGAACAGCATTCGCAGTAGATTCTCCATAAACACCATCCACAGCGATCGTAGGCAGAGAAGGATAATCTTTAGCAATACGATTCAATTGTTGTTGTATTTGTCGAACCTTATCTCCTCTGCTGCCGATCGTCAGATCATATCCCGGCCAGGAAGAAGGAATTCCTGAAATCTGTTCTGCGGTATTGATGTACATACTCTCTCCATAATAATATCTCAGGATTTCAATCGGAGCATATCCCTGATCGCCTAAGTATTTAGAACCCCACTGCGTCATCCATTCCGGACAAGACACCTTCTTCCCATCACAATACTGAGTAAGGATCGGCTGTCTCACATTTGGACGAGACAGATAATCTGCAAAAATCTCATCAACGATCGTATTAATAGAATTATAAGTTGTCTTTCCAGGAATGAATTTATGATCATAAGCTGTAGAAGATGTGATCGTAAAATCATGCCCTTTATTTCTATACCATTCTGTATACACACGATTCAAAGTAAATGACATGATCGCAAGAATATTTGCTTCAAGCGTTGCCCTTGGCCAAGTGGAATAAATCTCACAGGCAGCAACATTTTTGATGTAATCTTTATAGCGGACATAATAATTTTGCGCAGTTTTATCACCGACAGGACCATCATGAACAATAATATATTCAGGGATCACAACCCTGCTTAAAACAATCTCACCACTTTCGTTGACTGGCTTGATCTCAGATTCCGCAATCTTGGGAGGATAATTACCCCATAAGGTATGCGGACCGATCACGATCGGGTGTTCTTCTGTTGGAGTGTGGGTTTCTTCAGGAATCATGGAAACAGGCTGCAGGCCTTCCACACCAGAAAGAATCTGTGCACCTGAGATCGTGACAGGTTTATATTCATCAGAATGTATTTTTAGATTATATTCAGAATAAGGCTGATTTTCACTCGGAGACATGCTGTATTCCACGGGAGGAGCAGGGAGGTCAACGACAGGTGTCTGCCCATTTTCATCAGTAGATACAGTCTCAAGAATAGAATCAGGATCACCAGTATAAGAAATCTCAATTGTAGCGTTAGGGATCGGGACGGCTCTCTGTCTTGAAGTTACCTGTATTTTTAACTGTCCATGATCGACAAGATTGTTAGTTTGTATTTCTGGCATAAAAATATCCTCGGAAGATCTTTTACTCTCACTATATGAGAAAATATGATATAATGTGCACAAGTAGTGTAAAAATGTATGCCAAAGAGATAAAGGAGGCCACTATGCAGAAAGATTTTATATATGAGAATTATTTAAAAATGCCAGATGATCTTGAATTTGAGCAGGCGATGAAGGTTTATGAAGAACTGTTAGAAGAGAATCTTGAAGAAGATGAGATCTATGACAAGTTATGGGATCATGCACTTCATTGTATGATCGATTATGGAAGCCTCCGCGCACATTGGAAGATCACACCGAAGACAGACAGAAGCAATGATGACAGGACCGTGATGCACGATAGTGTGATCCATTCTTTAGATGAATTGGCAGCATATACAAAAGAGCATGGCAAAGAAGCAAAATGGAGAGAAGAACTTGGATATCAAAGAAAAAGAATCGGAGATTTTGCATGTTATGTTTCTTTGATCTATGGAGTATTTGCAAGGTAAAATATGATGAGAATGTCAAAAGTAAATTTTGCCAGATAAAACGATCAGTAAGGAGGACATTATAAGATGGCAAAGAAAGAACCAAAAACAAATGCAATGCGGATGCTTGAGAGAGCAAAGATCCCATTTGAAGTACATCGTTATGAATGTAAAGAATTTATTGATGGAATTACCATCGCAGATATGTTAAATGAACCATATGAAAGAGTATTTAAAACCCTCGTGACTGAAGGAAAAGGTGGAGGGTATTTTGTATTTGTCATTCCGATCGATCAGGAATTAGATCTTAAGAAAGCAGCGAAGGCAGCAGGTGAGAAGTCTGTGGAGATGATCCATGTCAAGGATATCAACAAGATCACGGGATATATCCGTGGTGGATGCACAGCGATCGGGATGAAGAAAGACTATCCAACAGTGCTCGATGAAAGCGCCAATGCACAGGAGAAGATCATTGTAAGCGGCGGTAAAAATGGAATTCAGATTGAACTTACGACCGAAGATTATTTAAAAGCCTGCAAGGGAAAAACGGCAGATATTACATTGAGGTAGGGAGTAGAAGTTATGATAGATGAAATCTTAAAGTATAACAAAGAATTTGTAGAAGAAAAGAAGTATGAACAATACAAGACAAGCAAATATCCAGACAAGAAGATCGCAATCATCACTTGTATGGATACAAGGTTGACAGAACTTTTGCCGGCAGCCCTTGGGATCAGGAATGGAGATGTGAAGATCATCAAGAATGCTGGTGGGGTAGTAAGTCATGCCTTCGGAAGTGTGGTACGAAGTGTTTTAGTCGGAATCTTTGAACTTGGGATTGAAGAAGTCATGGTCATTGGACACACTGACTGTGGAGTACAGCATATTAATAGTGATATGATGATAAAACATATGATGGATCGAGGAGTCGATGAGGAGAAGATTGAGCTGATCCGTCATTGTGGTATTGATTTTGATACATGGCTGGAAGGATTTGACTGTGTGGAAAGTTCTGTAAAAGATTCTGTGGAAATGTTGAGAAAACATCCATTGATCCCAAAAGATGTGAAGATATCTGGATATGTGATGGATTCTGTGACAGGAGAGCTTCATGTTGTAGAGCCATAGAACAACTGCAGCATTATAAATGAGAGGGATAAAAAGTATGAAAAAGATATGGAAGATCATGATCTTATGTATGATCCTTTGTTTTTTCTGTGCTGGATGCAGCAATGATGATGAAATGATCAGTGAAGATCATCCAAAACCAACGACAGAAAAAAGAACAGAGATCATCAAGCAAAAGACAACACAAAAAAAGAATGAAGTAACGGTTGATCAGGAACAATCAAAACAACAGGAAGATCGTATAAAGATCGCAATCGATGCAGGACACCAAAAGAAACAGATGAGTGAAAAAGAAGCAATCGGACCTGGTTCTGATAAGACAAAACCGATGGTATCCTCAGGAACCGAAGGTGTTGTTACAAAACGAACAGAATATCAGGTGAATTTGGAAGTTTCGTTAAAGCTAAAAAGTGCATTGATTGCGAGAGGATATAACGTATATATGATCCGTGAGACGAATGATGTGTCACTCAGCAATAAAAAGCGTGCTCTTATGGCAAATGAAAGTGGTTCAGATATTTTATTAAGGATTCATTGCAATAGTGCAGATTCTCAGTCTGCAAATGGGGCATTGACAATGAGTCCGACATTATCAAATCCATATTGCAGATCGATCGCGGCAGATAGTCAGGAACTTTCAGAATGTGTGGTAAGTACATTATGCAGAAGAACAGGGGCAGTGAATCGCGGTGTAACGCAGACGGATGAGATGACAGGAATCAACTGGAGTAAGATTCCGGTGACGATCGTTGAGATGGGATTTATGTCCAATCCAGAGGAAGATCAGAAATTATCGGATAATCATTATCAGGCAATGATTGCAGAAGGAATTGCAGATGGTGTTGACCGATATTACGAGAGAAGAGGAGAAAAGAATGAAGAAAAATGAAAAACAGATCATCATTTCTTTAGGAGTAGCGATCGCAGTCGTAGCCATAGCACTCATCGCTATGATGATCACGAGTGGAAATAGTGATAATGGGCAATCATCATCTTTAAAAGATGCCGTACAACAAGAATCAAACGGTAATGGAAGTGATGATGTCAGTGAATCTGATGCGGGTGAATCTGTATCTGAAGAAGATGCAGGGGAATCAGGAGACAATATGACAACAGAGCAGCCAACGACACAGGAAACAACAACAGAAGAAGTTACAGAAGAAGCAACAACAGCTGCAAAAAATAATACAGCAAGCAATGTAATGGATGCGGATGATGGATATATTTTCCCAGATGCAGACACTTCTTACGTAAGCAAATCTTCCGTAAAGAAATTATCTGATGAAGAACTTCAATATGCAGTGAATGAGGTTTATGCAAGACATGGGTTAAAATTCACTAAGAAGAAGAATAAAGAGCGTTTTGAGAAAAAAGAATGGTATGTTGGAACCGTGGACGATCAGAATGATATTTCTTTGAACAAATATGAGAAAAAGAATGTTGATACCATGGCAGCAGAATTAAAGAAACGCGGACTTAGATAAAGAAGGGAGATGAAGAAGTATGTTTTGCCCAAATTGTGGAAGTGAAGTAAAAGACGACGATCTGTTTTGTGGAGAATGTGGAGCTAAGATTGAGCACACGGAGGTACCAGAATCAGAGCCTGTAAAAAAAGAAGCGGCTCCACAGTCAGAATCAGTAAGAACAGCAGCAGGATTTAGTGATAAAGTAAAGAAGATCATCATAGCAGAAATTGCAGTTTTGGTTGTATTGATCGCAGCATTTTTCTATCTTGGAAATAAAAAAAGCAGTCCAGAATCAGCAGCGAATCAATTTGTCAAAGATTATAACAGCCAAAGATGGTCAAAGATCTATGATCTGTATAATTTTGAAGAAGATACATTTATCAATCAAGAAGCCTATGAGCAGACTATGGAACAAAGTGAGACAAAGACATTATCTGCACCAACTGAAGGATATACGGAATATGGAACTTATGCAGGACAGTACATCTACCAGACGAAAAAAGGTTCAGACACGATAACGATCCATGTAGCAAAATCAGCAAAGAAGAATTTCTTATTCTTTGATAAATATGAGGTAACAAGTATCACAGATACTTCAGCAACGATCAAGACTGTGAAATTATTTACAATGCCAGGAGTGACAGTGAAAGTTGATGGGATCGCAGCGAAAGTTCCAGAAAACACTTCGGGAAATACATATTATACAAGGATGTTTGAAGGAACACATAAGATCACATTTCATGGAGCAGACGGCTTGTTTGATCAGACAAGTTACACATTTAAAACAGGAGAAGAAAATCCATTAAGCAAGATCAAATATTCTGATTCAGCCAAAGCAGAGGCAGCGAAAGAACTAAAAAATTATCTTCCAAAGATCACAGAAGCAAAGATCAGAAATCTTGGCAATTCAGGATTGACATCTTATTTTACATCGGATCAGAAGGCAAACTCTTATGGAACAAGTCTGTGCAGATATATTTATTATTATGGACAGGATGCGAAAGCGTTAGGTAATGTAAAATTAACAAAATGTCAGGCTGTTGATGCAACATCATCTTACTATACAGTCGCAGATGGAATCCCAGTAGCAGTTCAGGGAACAAGAGACTACAAATATAAAAATGGATGGACAGGGTCCTATGAGAAACAAACCTGTACGATCAACGGTGTGGCCAAGATGCTCAAGAAGAATGGAAAATGGGTGATCGACAGCGTTTCATACTATTATTATTAGATGCTATGATGAGAGAAGAAAAGGAGAATATATTTATGGCAAAGTTTTGTACCAAATGTGGAAGAAGACTGATCGATGGTCAGCCATGCAGTTGTACACAGACACAGCAGCCAGTGCATGATATGCAGGAATCTGTACAGAAAGAAGTAAAAGATAAAGCAAAGAATTTCTTTACACAGGCACTAGAGATGATCAAACATCCAAGTACAGGATTTGTGGAAGCTGTATCAGACAAGGACAGTGAAAAAACGGATTGATCCTGATGGGAATCGAAGCAATCTTAACAGGTTTATATCTATATGTTCTGTTACAGAAGATCGTATCCGCAACAATGAGCGGGATCAACAGTGTTTTCGGAACATCAAGAACGGCAGCACAGACACCTTCACTTGGAGGATTCTTTGGATATGGGATCATTATTGCGATCATCGTATCACTTGTGATCGCAGCACTTGTCATGGGATTAATGAAAGCGATGGCAGAAGCGGATATCAATTGGTTTCAAAGCTGTCAGATCGTAGGAATGAGATCTTTGGGATTAAGTCTAGGATGGATCTTTGGAATTTTAGGATTGTTTTTAGGAATGTATCAGTTCGCGATTCTGATCATTGTAGTTGGAGGAGTCCTTGGGATGATCTATATGATCGTTGCAATGATGAGCTATCCGAATACGAAGAAAGATATGATCGCGTATGTTGTGTTGATCACTATATTGGTCGCAACATTCATATCATATTTTGTTTTGAAAGAGTTTGTTTTATCATCACTGATCAACAATGGCGGGTCTACAACCAATTTTTTAAATAACATTTTATAAAGACAAAGACATTAGGAGACAGACATGATACCAAAAGACCCAGTGATGTTATTAAGCTACATCAATACACAATTACGAGATTTTTACGATTCATACGAAGACCTGTGTAAGTCACTCGATCTCGATCAAAATGAAGTAAAACAAAAGCTTTCCATGATCGGATACGAATATGATGAATCATTAAATCAGTTTAAGTAGCAGACTAGTCGAATCAATGAAAATATGTTAAAATTGTACGTAAAGGAGAACATATTTATGGAGTTGATTCGGTTAGAAAATGTAAAGAAAATATATCAGACAGGAGAGGTGATCACCAAAGCCGTAGATGGGATCGATTTTACGGTGGATCAGGGTGAGTTCGCCTTGATCATTGGCGCCAGTGGTGCAGGAAAAACTACCGTTTTGAACATTTTAGGAGGTATGGATACTGCGACCAGTGGCGCTGTTTATATTGATGGAGAAGATATCTCCAAATGGAATAAAAAACAACTGACAGGATATCGAAGAGATGACATAGGATTTGTATTTCAGTTTTACAATCTGGTGCCCAATCTTACTGCAACAGAGAATGTAGAATTGGCACTTCAGATCAGTAAGAATCCTCTGAAAGCAGAAGAAGTATTAAAAGATGTGGGACTTGGACACCGTCTAAATAATTTCCCTGCGCAGTTATCTGGTGGGGAACAGCAGAGAGTTTCTATTGCACGTGCATTGGCAAAGAATCCAAAGATCTTGCTCTGTGATGAGCCAACTGGTGCCCTGGATTATCAGACAGGAAAATCTATTTTAAAATTATTGCAGGATACCTGTCACAAGAAAGGAAAAACAGTGGTTGTGATCACACATAACCTTGCGATCGCACCGATGGCAGACCGTGTGATCGAGATGAAGAACGGAAAGATCAGCAATATTACGATAAACGAACACCCTCAGCCGGTGGAGACGATTGAATGGTAGGAAATGCGTATGAAGAAAACGGCATTACATAAAGATATATACAGAACGATCACAGGAACCCTTCCGAGATTTTTATCAATCTTTTTTATCGTTGTACTGGGCGTTGCATTCTATTCAGGAATCCGTGTGACACAAAAAGATATGCATATCACAGCAGACCACCAGTTTGATGGAAGTCGGCTGATGGATGTCAAAGTCATGGGAACACTTGGGATTTCAGAAGAGAATCTGACAGCCCTTCGGAAGTTAAAAAATGTGCAGTCGGTCGAAGGAGGACATTCTGTAGATGTGATCGCAAGGAAGCAGGGAAGTGACGAAGAACATGCAATCAAAGTTATGGGGAAGACTGATAAATTAAACCAGATAACGATCATAGATGGAAAACTTCCACAAGCATCGGGAGAATGTCTGGTAGATGAATGGTATGCCCAGCAAAATGATCTGAAAACAGGGGATGTTTTAAATTTGTCTTCTGGAAATGAAGATGATCTTAAGGATACTCTGAAAGATACAACCTATAAGATCACAGGAATCGGAAGTTCATCAGAATATCTTTCAAGATCCAGAGGAAGCACTGGCATTGGAACGGGAACGTTGTCAGGCTTTATTGTGGTGCAACCATCAGAATTTTCCTCAGATATCTATACAGAAGTTTATCTGACTGCGAAGGGAGCGAAGCAAGAGAGAGCCTACAGTGATGCTTACAAAAACAAAGTAAAACAGCTGGAAGAAGAGATCAAAGATATTTCCAAAATAGAAAATGAGAAACGGTTAAGATCTGTTCAGAAAGAAGCCGAAGAGAAGATCGACAAGAAAGAAAAGAAATTCAAAAAAGAACGAAAAAAAGCATATAAGAAACTAGATCAGGCCGAGAAAAAGCTAAAGAAGTCCAGACAAAAGATCAAAGATTCCAAAGCAAAATTAGCGAAAAGCAAGAAAGAGATCTCTGATGGAGAGCAGCAGATCAAGAATGCAAAAGCTCAGTATCAGTCAGGGATCAGACAGATTCAGAATGCCAGAAAGCAGTTAAAGACACAGAAACAAACAATTCGGTCAAAAAGCAAAGAATTAAAAACACAGGAGGCAAAGCTAAAGACACAGGAGAAGAACTTACAGACAAAAGAACAGCAGATTCAGGGTGCCATGCAGGCTGGAATGATCTCACAGGAAGAAGCGAAAGCTTCCTTAGCACAGATTAATGCAGGAAAAGAACAGATCAAGACAGCAAGAAGCAAGATCAATGCAGGGAAAAAACAGATCAGCAGGGCAAAGACAAAGATTGCAAAGGCTGAAACAACCTTGGATCAAAAAAGCAGCCAGCTAAAGAAAGCAAAGCAAACGATCAAAACAAATGAAGCAAAATTAGTATCAGCAAGAAAACAGATCACCTCCGGAGAAAAAAAGATTGCAAAAGCAGAATCAAAACTTTCATCCGGGGAGAAAAAATTAAAGAGATCAAGAAAGAAAGCAGAAAAGAAATTCAAGGAAGCCGAGCAGAAGATTGCAGATGCCAGACAGGATGTTAAGGATATCAAGAAAGGGAAATGGTATGTCTTAAACCGTGAGAAGATGCAGTCTTATGTGGAATACGGACAGGAAGCAGACAGAATTGCAGCGTTAGGACGAGTGGTACCGGTCATCTTTTTCTTAGTTGCGGCACTGGTAAGCTTAACAGCGATGACACGTATGGTCGAAGAGCAGAGAACACAGATCGGTATGATTAAAGCATTGGGATACAGTGGAGTTCATATTGCAATGAAATATGTGACCTATGCCCTTGCAGCAACGCTTAGCGGAAGTATTCTAGGGGTAGTGATCGGTGAAAAACTGCTTCCATGGATCATCATTAATGCTTATAAAATGATGTATACAGGACTGGGAGATGTCTATACGCCATTAGAGATCGAATATTCTGTGATGGCAGGTGGACTGGCGGTTGGAGTTGTTGTTTTAGCAGTATTATCTGCATGTTATAAAGAATTAAGAGAAAAACCTGCACAGCTGATGCGTCCAGTTGCTCCAAAAGAAGGAAAAAGGATTTTGTTAGAACGGATTCCATTTATCTGGAAACGATTAAGTTTTATCTGGAAAGCAACGATGCGAAATCTCTTCCGCTACAAGAAGAGATTCTTTATGACGATCTTTGGAATCGGCGGATGTATGGCATTATTACTCTTAGGATTTGGAATCAAAGATTCGATTTCAGCAATCTCAGAAAAGCAGTATGGGGAGATCATTACTTATGATTTCTCGATCACACACAAAGACGGGATCAGCGAGACAAAGAAAGAAGATCTGATCCAGTATGCAAAGAAACAAGAACATATGACAGATTTGATAGAAGTAAGCGAATCTGCAGTGACGATCCGTGCTAATGGGAAAAAACAGGATGCAACGATGATCCAGCCAATGTCCAAAAAAGATCTGAATGGTTATATCAGCCTTCAGGATCGAAAGAGTAAAACAAAGTATCAGTTAGATGATGATGGGATCATCTTAACAGAAAAGGCAGCGTCCCTGCTTGGTGTGAAAAAAGGAGATTCGATCAAGATCCAACGGTCTGGAGATAAACAGATCACAGCAAAAATAAGTCAGATCACAGAAAATTACATGCAGCATAAAGTCTACATGACACCAAAACTTTATGAGAAACTGTATCATAAAAAAGCACAAACGACAGGTATATATTGTATTGAAAAGAATATATCTAAGAAAAAGATGCAGGAAAATGGAAAACAGATTCTTGCAAGAGATGAAGCCTCAACACTGCATTTTTGTGCCGACGATGAGAAGACAATGTCAGATATGGTCAATAACTTAAATATTGTGTCGTCGAGCACGGTGTCGTAGCCGTTCGGCAACGACATGATGTAGTGGTGCAGGCCGACGGCCTTGCATGCGGCCACGATCTGCTCGTCGGTGACGTCCTTCTTCGAATACGCGATGTTTTCACG
>ENA-OQDL01001348-OQDL01001348.1-human-gut-metagenome-genome-assembly--contig:-NODE-1348-length-12362-cov-3.128566_pt1 | contig 12362 bp, 16 predicted proteins | sample MGYA00242782_ERZ504609 | MGnify/ENA primary metagenome ERZ504609 (study PRJEB26092, sample SAMD00036320) | human gut metagenome | host: Homo sapiens | study: EMG produced TPA metagenomics assembly of... | reverse complement strand
AATCAATTCCTGCCGGCCCTCATCATCGTGTCTATGGCCGGTGCAGCCTTGGGATTTTTGCAGTACAACTTTAATCCTGCCAAAATCTTCATGGGCGATACGGGGAGTATGCTTCTCGGATATACCCTGGCCGTCTCGGCCGTTCTCGGCCTGGTCAAGACGGCGGCGACGGTGGCACTGGTCGTGCCCATCATCGCCTTAGGCCTTCCCATTCTCGATACGACCTTTGCCATCATCCGACGCCGGATGAGCGGCGTTCCCATATTTCAGCCGGATAAGGGTCATCTGCACCATCGTCTCCTGGCCCTGGGTATGACACAGAAGCAAGCCGTACTGATCATGTATTTTGTCAGCATGATGTTAGGCATCGTCGCCCTCTTCGTAGCCAATGTAAGCTATCAGACGGGGATCGTGACTGTCTTGGTCGTTCTTGCCGTTATTATCTACTCGGCAAAGCGCATCGGCATACTGCGTAAATCAACGACCGATTCGACCCGCAAACCATGACGGGAAGAATCGGTTCGTCATATAAGGAGGAATTTGTATTATGATTAAGGTAATGACTGTATTCGGCACGCGGCCGGAGGCGATTAAAATGGCACCGGTCGTCAAGGAATTACAGAAACATGCCGACAGCATTCAGACGGTCGTTGCCGTCACGGCCCAGCATCGTCAGATGCTCGACCAGGTCCTGGAGTTGTTCCGGATTACGCCGGATTACGACCTGGACATCATGGCCAAGGGCCAGACCTTATACGATATTACGACGAAGTCGCTCCTGGGTCTTAAGGATGTCTTGGCCAAAGAACAACCGGATCTGGTCCTCGTTCACGGGGATACGACGACGACCTTTGCCGGGGCCCTGGCTTCGTATTATCAGCAGATCCCCGTCGGCCACGTCGAAGCCGGCCTTCGGACAGGGGATATCTATTCGCCATTCCCGGAAGAAATGAACCGCAAGCTAACCGGGGCTATTGCGGCCATTCATTTTGCCCCGACCTCGACGGCCCGGGCCAATCTCGTCCGTGAAAATATAGATCCGTCTCAGATTTACGTGACGGGGAATACGGTCATCGATGCCTTGATGACGACCGTTGCCGGCGACTATGACTTCGGCGATCAATTGAAATCGGTGGACTTCAAGAACCACCGGGTCATCCTCTTGACGACCCACCGTCGGGAAAACCTGGGCGAGCCCATGCGCCATATCTATAAGGCCCTGCGCCGCATCATCGAAGAGATTCCCGATACGGAAATCGTCTTTCCCGTCCACCGCAATCCGAAAGTCCGCAAGGTTGTCGAAGATGAACTGTCCGGCATCGACCGGATCCATCTCATCGATCCCATGGAATATGAACCTTTTGCCAACCTCATGAGCCTCAGCTATTTGGTACTGACCGATTCCGGCGGCATCCAGGAAGAAGCGCCGTCTCTGGGGAAACCGGTTCTGGTCCTGCGCAATACGACGGAACGGCCGGAAGCCGTGGAAGCCGGGACGGTTCGCCTCATCGGCACGCATAAAGACGTCGTCTATGCCGAAACGAAGCGCCTTTTAACCGACAAGGCTGCTTATGACGCCATGAGCAACGCCATAAATCCCTATGGCGACGGCCAGGCATCGCGGCGCATCGTCGAAGCCATTCTCCATGTTTTTGCCGGCAAGGAAGCCGTTCCTGACGACTTCTGCCGTTAAAATAAGTTTCAGTTATATTGAGAATAGTTTTTAGCTATATACTCGCTTTTTCTTTCATTTTGTGTTGATTTTCCTGTTTTTCCGTGCTAAAATAAGCAATAATCGCGGCTAAACGTAGGTTTTCTATGCGCAGCGCGGTTGTGGAAAGACTGCTATCGCCTGAGCAGGAGTGTGTGTGCTATGAGAAAAAAGAATGATTCTCACAGTGACAAAAGGTCTTCTATGAGGCTTTTAGACATCGTTGCCATTGCCGGGTCTCTCGGTCTGTCGCTCTTTGTCTGCATCTGCGTCGGCGTCGCCATCGGCCGGTTTATCGATGTCTATACGGGTACCTCGCCGTGGGGATTGATCCTGTTTTCCCTGATCGGTGCCGTTTCCGGGTTCTGGACGCTTTACAAAAAAGCCTTGTCCTATGAACGGGATGAATCCCGCCGGAATGGATCGTCATCGAGCCGATGAGAACCGCGGAGGATAGTCTATGGAAGCTTTTTACACCTATGTGAAGGCAACAATTTGCAAACTCATTGGTTTTACATGTATCGTCACAGCCGTGCTCTTACTGGGCGGGTGGTGGCAGTACATAAGTGGCTGGTGTATCGGCAGCGGCTTGAACATCGTCTATTTTTTCATGCTCAGCAGCCGTTCGGTACGGGCCTTGAAACTGCCGCCCGAGCAGGCGGCGGCATTCATCCGCGGCGGTGCCGTGTTCCGGCTGATTTTCGTCTGCCTGGCCGTCATCGTGATCCTGCAGTTCCCGTCCATTTCACTGGGAGCTGCCGTGGCCGGTATCTTTTCATACCGCGTCCTGATCTTTGCAGATGTGTTGACCGCACGCTTCAGACGGTAAAGGAAAGGAGGTATTGCGTATGGAATTACATGCAGGGCATCATGTGGTCGTTCAGCTTCTGGGTCTGAATGTGAACCTGGATACGCTGATGATGACCTGGCTCGTTGCAGCGCTGGTCATCATCGTCACCGTCTCTGCCACAAGGGGACGTTCCCTTGTCCCGTCGGGCCTGCAGAATGCCATGGAAATGGTCATCGAATCCCTCCTCGATCAGTTCAGGGAAACGTTGGGACCGAAATACGGCCAAGTCGTATCGGTCTTATTGACCATGTTCTTATTCATCCTGTTCGCCAACGAATTGGGCATGATTCCGAATCCGGAAATCTTGGCTTCGCCGACGAATGACTTGAATACGACTGTCGCCCTGGCACTGGTATCTTCTTTTATGGTCCATTTTATGGCCTTGAAGAACCAGGGGTTCAAAAACATTTCAAGAGCTTCTTTAAACCCTTTGCGCCATTTGTTATCATCAATCTGATGGAAGAAATTACCAAACCGTTAACGTTGGCCTTCCGTCTATTTGGCAATATCCTGGCCGGGGAAATTTTGTTGGAAGTCCTGTACTTCCTCGTGCCTATCGGCATTCCGATCATCTGGCTGGTATTCAGCCTGGTCATCGGTCTGATTCAGGCATTTATCTTTACGATCCTGACCACGTCTTATCTGGCTCCGTCTTTTGCAGACGATTAATCGTGCCGGATACTGTTTTACACTGAAATTTTCATCTTATTCACAGAAACTAGGAGGTTATTTATTATGGAAAAAGCTATCGTATTGGCATTGTCCGCTTTTGGTGCATGCTTGGGTATTGGTTTGGCAGCTCTCGGCGCTGCTATCGGTGACGGTCATGCCGCATCGAAGATGCTCGAAGGAACGGCTCGTCAGCCTGAAATGGGCGGCAAACTCTTGGTCAACATGCTTATCTCCATCGGCTTGATCGAATCCATGCCGATTATCGCAGCTGTTATCTCCATCGTATTGGTCTTCGCCAATCCGTTCGTCAGCCTGCTTTAATCTGAATGATTCTACTATACAGCCGGGGAGGGACGTACATTGGTTAGTATTAATGGTACCTTGCTGTTCCAGTTTATCAACTTCTTCGTCTTAGTTGCTATTTTGGCGAAGTTCGCTTACAAACCGCTGCTCAAAGTGCTGGAAGACCGCCGCAATAAGATTGCCTCCGATCTCAGCGATGCAGCGAAAGCCAAGGAAACGGCTGAAAAAATGAGAGCCGATTATGAAGCTCAGATCCGCGATGCCCGTGCAGAAGCCCAGGCCATCGTCGACAAAGCGGTAAAGCAGGCCGATAAAGAAGCACAGGCCCAGCTCGAAGCCATTCGCGATCAGATCGCCCGGGAAAAAACAGATTGCCCAGGCTGAAATCGCCAATGAACGGGAAGCGGCTATCCGGGAAAATGCGTAAGGGAAGTAGTCAATCTGTCGATGGCTGTGGCAGAAAAACTGCTCAAGAAGAATATCGATTCCGATATGAACGCAAAACTCGTAGCCGACTGCATTGACCAGATCCAGACGCAGCGCGTAAAGGGGAACTGATCCTATGATACCCGAAACGATCTACAGCAAATACAGCCAGGCTATGTTTGACATTGCCAGCGAACAGAAGAAGCTTACCGAGTTCGGAACAGAATTAAAAGGCGTACGGGATACGTTTCAGGAAAATCCCGATTTATGGAAATTCCTGAATCATCCCCTCGTACCGCCGCAGTCCAAAAAGGACACACTGAAAAAGATTTTTGGGGACAGCGTGTCGCCGATGGTCATGCAGTTCATGTATGTCATGATCGACCGGCGCCGTGAAGCGGCTTTGGTTTTGGGTATTGACGGGTTTATCGATTTGGCCCGCAAGGCTCAGAACATTGAAGTCGCCAAAATCCGCGTCGTCAAGCCGCTGTCCAAGAAAGAACAGACCAAGCTCGTAGCCAGCCTGGAAGCCATGACGGGACAGCAGATAGAACCGCTGTACTACGTCGATCCGTCGCTTATCGGCGGCATGGTCATCCAAATTGGCGATAAATTAATAGACGGCAGCCTCAAGCGGCATCTGCAGGATATGCAGAATAGCCTGCTCCAGGCTGACGCGACGAATGGGGTGACGGACGAATAATGAATATGAAGCCAGAAGAAATTACGGCTATAATCAAGAAACAAATCGAAGATTATAATGTGGAAATGAACGTCGATGACGTCGGTACCGTCTTGGAAGTCGGGGACGGCATTGCCCACATTTACGGTTTGGAAAAAGCCATGTCCGGGGAATTGCTGGAACTGCCGCACGGCGTTTACGGCATGGCCCTGAACTTGGAAGAAGATAATGTCGGCGCCGTACTGCTCGGCGATGACGCCCTCATCAAAGAAGGCGACACCGTCCGTCGTACGGGCCGCGTTATGCGTGTCCCTGTCGGCGAAAATATGATCGGCCGCGTCGTCAATCCCTTAGGGATGGCCATTGACGGCAAAGGGGACATCAAGACGACGGAATCTCGCCTGATCGAAGTCAAGGCCTACGGTATTGCCGACCGCCAGCCGGTCAAGGTACCGCTCCAGACAGGCCTCAAAGCCATCGACTCCATGGTCCCTATCGGCCGTGGCCAGCGTGAACTCATCATCGGTGACCGTGGCACGGGCAAGACGGCCATTGCCATCGATACGATTTTGAATCAGAAGGATACGGGCGTCATCTGTGTCTACGTCGCCATCGGTCAGAAATCGTCGACCGTTGCCCGCGTCGTACGGACCCTCGAAGAACACGGTGCTATGGCCTATACCATCGTCGTTGCCGCAACGGCCTCCGACGGGGCTCCGCTCCAGTATCTCGCTCCGTATTCCGGCGTATCCATTGCGGAATATTTCATGCTCCAGGGCAAAGACTGCCTCTGCGTATACGACGATTTGTCCAAACACGCTCAGGCCTACCGTGCCATGAGTTTGCTTCTCCGTCGTCCGCCAGGACGTGAAGCTTACCCCGGCGACGTATTCTACTTACATTCGCGTCTTCTCGAACGCGCTGCCAAACTGTCCGATGAATTGGGCGGCGGCTCGATTACGGCCCTGCCGATCATCGAAACCTTGGCAGGTGACTTGTCGGCATATATTCCGACCAACGTCATTTCCATCACCGACGGCCAGATCTTCCTCGAAACAGAAGCCTTCAACTCCGGGATCCGTCCGGCTATCAACGTCGGCCTCTCCGTATCCCGTGTCGGCGGTTCGGCTCAGATCAAGGCCATGAAGAGCATTGCCGGTACGCTGCGCCTGAACCTCGCTCAGTACCGCGAATTGGCAGCTTTTGCGCAGTTCGGCTCCGACCTCGATAAGAACACGAAAGCACAGATCGACGCCGGCGAACGGACGATGCAGCTCCTCATTCAGCCGCAGTATAAACCGATGGCCGTTGAAGATCAGGTCATGCAGATTTATTTGGCCGTTAAGAACTACCTGATGCCTGTCCAGGTTGATGAAGTTGCAGAATTTGCAGACGGCTTCGTTACCTTCATGCACAGCAACTATCCGGAAGTCGGAGAAAGCATTAAATCGACGAAGGAACTCGGCAAAGATGCAGAAGAAACCCTCAAGAAGGCCATTGCGGAATACCTCAAGCAGTACGGTACTTCTCACGAACTGGTTAAAGAGGAGGAATAAGCTATGCCGAGTGCACGCGAAATAAATCGACGGATAAAATCCGTTACTAATACTCAGCAGATCACCAAGGCCATGAAGATGGTCTCTTCCGTGCGACTGCGCCGTGCACAGGAACGGGCACTGGCTACTGCCCCGTATACCGAAAAAATGGAAGGCATGCTGCGCCGCTTGTCGGCTGCCTCGCCCGATTCCGGGAACCCTTTGTTCCAGTCCCGTGATGACGTCAAGAAGACGTGTTATATCATCATCGGGGCCGATAAGGGCTTGGCCGGTGCCTTCAACGCCAACATTAACAAGACCATGGTATCCGTCTTAAAGGATAAGCCGCGCAGTGCGTCGGTCCTTTTCGTCTCCGGCCGCAAACCGGCAGAGTACTTAAAGCACCTGCGTATTACGCCGGATGAAAAATGGTCCGGTTTTTCGGATAAGCCGCAGCTCATCAATGCCCAGGAAATCGCCCATTTGGCGACGCAGAAGTTCCTCGACGGCGAAGTCGATGAAGTCTATGTCATCTATACGCACTTCAAAACGGCCTTGTCCCAGGAAGCAAAAATCGTGAAGATGCTGCCTATTTCTCAGGAAGAACAGGCCGGCGACCAGGGGCCGCGGGAAGAGTACTTGTTTGCTCCCGATGCATCCCAGGTCCTCGATTCTTTGCTGCCCCAGTACTTAGATCTGTTTATCTACAACAGTCTCCTTCAGTCAGCTGCCAGTGAACTCGGTGCCCGCATGACTGCCATGACGTCGGCTACGGACAACGCCGGTGAGCTGATCGAAAAACTGACTGTTACCTACAATAAAGTCCGCCAGGCTGGTATCACCAACGAACTGACGGAAATCGTAAGTGGCGCCAACGCCTTGAAATAAGACGTGATTCTCGTCACGCGCTGCTGTTACAATTCTTGAAAGAGAGGAGAACCTCTTCATGAGCAATAACATTGGGAAAGTAGTCCAGGTCATCGGCCCGGTCGTCGACGTGCGGTTTGCTTCCGAAGCAGACTTGCCGTCCATCTACAACGCCATCCACATCACGGGCGGCGAAGGCGACCAGAAGATCGACCTCATCGTAGAAGCCATGCAGCACTTAGGTGACGACGTCGTCCGCTGCGTTTCCATGGACTCCACAGATGGCCTCGTCCGCGGCATGGCAGCCGAAAATACCGGCGACCCGATCAAGGTCCCTGTCGGCAAAGGCGTCTTAGGCCGTATCTTCAACGTCCTCGGCCATACCGTTGACAAAGTCGACGCGAAAGTCGAAGCCGATGATTACTGGCCGATCCACCGTCCGGTTCCGAAATTCGAAAACCAGGCGACGGAAACAGAAATCTTTGAAACGGGGATCAAAGTCGTCGACCTTATCTGCCCGTACGCTAAGGGCGGTAAAATCGGCCTCTTCGGCGGTGCCGGCGTCGGTAAAACAGTCCTCATCATGGAATTGATTCATAACGTTGCTACGGGCCACGGCGGTTATTCCGTCTTCACCGGTGTCGGTGAACGTACCCGTGAAGGCAATGACCTTTGGAACGAAATGAAGGAATCGGGCGTTATCGACAAGACGGCCCTCGTCTACGGTCAGATGAACGAACCGCCAGGAGCCCGTATGCGCGTCGGCCTGACCGGTCTTACCATGGCCGAATACTTCCGCGATAAAGAACACAAGGACGTCCTGTTGTTCATCGACAACATCTTCCGTTTCATTCAGGCAGGTTCCGAAGTATCGGCTCTGCTCGGCCGTATCCCGTCGGCCGTCGGTTACCAGCCGACCCTGGGGACGGACGTCGGCGCCCTGCAGGAACGCATTACGTCGACCAAAGACGGTTCTATCACGTCCGTTCAGGCCGTTTACGTCCCTGCCGACGACCTCACGGACCCGGCTCCGGCTGCAACCTTCGCCCACCTCGATGCGACGACGGTTCTGTCCCGTCAGATCTCCGAACTCGGGATTTACCCGGCCGTCGATCCGTTGGACTCCACGTCTCGTATCCTCGACCCGAACATCCTCGGCGACGACCATTACAATACGGCCCGTGCCGTACAGGAAATCCTCCAGAAGTACAACGACCTGCAGGATATCATCGCCATCTTGGGTATTGACGAACTGTCAGAAGAAGATAAGCTGACCGTTGCCCGTGCCCGTAAAGTACAGCGTTTCCTCAGCCAGCCTTTCGCCGTTGCTGAACAGTTTACCGGTCAGGAAGGCCGTTACGTCCCGCTGAAAGAAACGATTGAAGGCTTCAAAGAAATCTTGTCCGGTAAATGTGACGACATGCCTGAACAGGCATTCTACATGGTCGGCAATATTGAAGAAGCCTATGAAAAGGCCAAGACGCTGAAAGGGGAATAGTCTATGGCAGAAGCAGGAAGACACTCCATTTGGAAGTCATCACGCCCGATGCTGCCGTACTCCATGAAGACGTGGATTTCATCCTCGTCCGTGCCTTAGACGGCGACTTGGGTATCATGCCCAACCATGCGCCGCTCATCGCATCCCTGTCGATTTGGCCCTTATGCTATGATAAAGACGGAAGCCGCGGCTGCGTCACCGTTGCCGGAGGCTTTCTCGAAGTCCATGGCAATACGGTCACGGTCATTACGCCGGCTTCGGAAAAGCCGGAAGACATCGACTTAGAGCGAGCCATCGAATCGGAAAAGCGTGCCGAAGCCTTATTGGCAAAACACGCTGCCGACCTCGACGAAACTCGTGCCCAAGCGTCCCTGCAGCGTGCTCTGCGCCGCATCGACGTAGCCCGCAAATACGGCAAGCAATAGGATTACCCGATTGAAAAGGATTGTCTCCTAAAGGTCACTGTACCTTTAGCGACAATCCTTTTTTGATGCCGGGAAAAGATTGACTTTTACCCTTAAGTTTGCTATGATAAGGAACGTACAATTACATAGGCGATGCAAGAGAACAAGTACGTATCTTATCAGCGAGGCCGGGACAGTGTGAGCCGGCTGCCGATGCGGAAGGCGCTCTGAAGGCCGCGGCCGGAAGTCAGTCGATGTGTATGGCCGATTAATCAAGCGGGTCTTTTGGACCAATCAGGGTGGAACCGCGGGTACGTATACTCGTCCCTGTAACATACTATCTATGTTACAGGGACTTTTTGCATGTAGGAGGGAATACGATGAATTTTCAAGACATGATATTCGCATTGAAGAACTTCTGGTCTTCTCAGGGCTGTATCATTTACGAACCGTATGATGTAGAAAAAGGGGCAGGGACCATGAATCCGGCGACGTTCCTGAGAACGCTCGGCCCGGAACCGTGGCACGTAGCCTACGTCGAACCGTCGCGCCGCCCGGCTGACGGCCGCTACGGCGACAACCCGAACCGCCTCTATCAGCACCATCAGTTCCAGGTCATCTGCAAACCGTCGCCGGACAACATTCAGGAACTCTATTTAAAGAGTTTGGAAACGCTGGGCATCAACCCGGCTGAACACGACATCCGCTTCGTCGAAGACAACTGGGAATCGCCGACCCTCGGCGCCTGGGGCCTCGGCTGGGAAGTCTGGCTCGACGGCATGGAAGTCACGCAGTTTACCTACTTCCAGCAAGTCGGCGGCATCGACGTCGCTCCCGTATCGTCGGAAATCACATACGGCATGGAACGACTGGCCATGTATATCCAGGGCGTAGAAAACGTCTATGACCTCCAGTGGAACGAAACGGCCACCTATGGCGACATCTTCCATCAGAACGAAGTCGAACAGTCGACGTATGCCTTTGAATTGAGCAACGCCGATCTCTTGTTCCACCTCTTCGATGAATATGAAAAAGAAGCCATGCGGGTCATCAAAGCCGGCTTCGTCCTTCCGGCCTACGACTACGTATTGAAATGCTCGCACACGTTCAACCTCCTCGATGCCCGCGGTGCCATCAGCGTCAGCGAACGAGCTGCCTTCATCGGCCGCGTCCGCAGTATGGCCCGGGCCTGCGCTAAGGCATACCTGGAACAGCGTGAAAAATTAGGATTCCCAATGCTTTCCAAGGAGGAAAAATAAGATGAGCAAAGATTTGTTACTTGAAATCGGTACCGAAGAAATCCCGGCTCATTATATGCCGAGTATCCTCGGCCAGGTCAAAGACTTGGCTGAAAAATCGTTTGGCGAAGCGAATATCGCCTATGAATCGGTCCGCACCTTGGGCACGCCGCGCCGCATCGCCTTGCTGATGAAAGGTGTGGCTGAAAAACAGGCTGACGTCTCGGCCAAACACAAGGGCCCGTCGGTCTCCATTGCCTATGACGGCGACGGCAAGCCGACCAAGGCTGCCATGGGCTTTGCCCGCGGTCAGAAGATTGCCGTCGAAGACTTGACTGTTGAAGACGGCTACGTCTACGCCAACGTCACCAGCGTCGGTGCTGAAACGAAGGGCCTTCTGCCGGATCTCATGAAGGGCATCGTAACGGGCCTCAACTTCCCCAAGAGCATGCACTGGGGGCGCCTCGACTTCCATTTCGTCCGTCCTATCCGCTGGTTCGTCGCCCTCTTCGATACGGAGGTCATTCCCTTTGAATTGGCCAACGTTCAGTCTGGCAAGGTCAGCCGCGGCCACCGCTTCCTCGGCACGGGCGACTTTACCATCGAAAATCCGGCCTCTTATGAAGCCGTCTGCGAAGAACACTTCCTCATCGTCGACCCGGAAAAACGCCGTCAGCTCATCCTCGACGGCCTCCAGAAACTGGCGGACGAAAAGGCGGGACGGTCATCATGGACGACGACCTCCTGGAAGAAGTCGTTTACCTCGTCGAATATCCGACGGCTCTCTGCGGTGAATTCGATAAAGATTATTTGAAGCTCCCTGAAGCGGCCATCATTACGCCTATGAAGGACCACCAGCGGTATTTCCCCATGCGCGATGGAGAAGGCAAGCTCATGAACCTCTTCTTGACCGTCCGCAACGGCAACGACTACCACTTGGAAACGGTCCAGCACGGCAACGAACGCGTCCTTCGGGCCCGTCTCGACGACGCCAAGTTCTTCTTTGAAGAAGATAAGAAACATAAATTAGCCGATTACACGGAAAAAATTGAAGAAAATCGTCTTCCAGGACGGTCTCGGTACCCTCCACGATAAGGCTCAGCGCTTGGCGCAGATTACGGTATTCCTCAATCAGAAACTCGATCTCGGCCTCGACGATGCCAAACTCCAACGGGCTTCTGAACTGGCCAAAGCCGACCTTGCCACTCAGATGGTCATGGAATTTACGGAACTCCAAGGTGTCATGGGTAAGGAATACGCCCTCATCGACGGGGAAGACGAAGGCGTTGCCGAAGCCATCAACGAACAGTATCAGCCGCGCTTTGCCGGCGACGAATTGCCGGCGACCGACATGGGCCGCATCCTCGGCATTGCCGATAAGTTCGACACCATTACGGGTATGTTCAGCCGCGGCTTCATCCCGACGGGCTCGCAGGACCCCTTTGCCCTGCGCCGTCAGACCATCGGTATCTTGAACATCGTCATGGATGCCGGCTGGAATATCAACTGCCATGAAGTCTTCGCCTTCATCTTAAACCTCCTCGGAGTAACCGGTGAAGATGCAGCGACGGTCATGAATCAACTCGACGATTACTTTACCCTGCGCTTAAAGAACATCTTCCAGGACAAGGGCATGGACTACCACATCATCGACTGCGTCCTCAGTTCCGATACGCTCAACGCCAATGAAGCTGCTCGCCGCGCCCAGGCCCTCATCGATGCCGACATCATGAGCCAAACCGATCTTCTCCAGGCCTTCACCCGGGTCAGCAATATGATCAAAGGTGCCGATGACACCGACGTCGATCCAGACCTCTTTGAAACGGATGAAGAACGGGCCCTCTACAGCGCCTGCCAGGCTATGCAGGTCAACTTGTCCCAGCAGTACGCCGTCTATGACTATCAGAGCGTAGCCAATACCTTGTCCGAAGGTATTGCCGTCATCAACGAATTCTTGGACAACGTCCTGGTCATGCATAAGGATGAAGCCGTCAAGGAAAACCGTCTCCATCTCTTGGCCCTGACGTACAGCCTCATTCAGCCGCTGGGCGATATCAAAAAATTATCGTAAGCCGCCTTTCTTGTGCAGCTAATTTTGAATATGGTATAATAGATGACAGATGCAGCCTGCCTGCATCTGTTATTTATTTGAAAGCCCTCTTTTCGCAAGTTTCAT
>ENA-OQDL01001346-OQDL01001346.1-human-gut-metagenome-genome-assembly--contig:-NODE-1346-length-12374-cov-2.073161_pt1 | contig 12374 bp, 12 predicted proteins | sample MGYA00242782_ERZ504609 | MGnify/ENA primary metagenome ERZ504609 (study PRJEB26092, sample SAMD00036320) | human gut metagenome | host: Homo sapiens | study: EMG produced TPA metagenomics assembly of... | reverse complement strand
AGCATCCCCGGGGCAAGGAAATGATCTGCCAGACGACCCAGGGCAATGACGGCTATGTGGATCTGTACACCTACAAGACCGCCGACTACATGATTACCAGCGCCAACGACTTCCACCCCGGCGAACCGGGCCATCAGGAGAACCCCTTCCAGCTGACCTTCAACGCCGTGGCGCAGCTGTGGGTCACCCATCCCGGCGAGCGGGTGCTCTTCGGCGCGGCGCGGCCGTCCTACTGGGCTGGCAATGGCACCCTGCCCAAGGTCAACCAGTACAAGGCGTTCGCGGGGCTGATCTATGATATCGCCCCCGAACACCCGGTCGATTTCACCCACCTGTACCTGCCGTCGATGGAGTTTGACCGCTGTGAGGTCGAAGGCAAGTGGGCCTTTGTGCAGCTGGGCAGTGCCTATGCGGCGGTGTATTGCAGCAATGGGATGCGGATGCAGGATTTCGGCTCCAACAAGGACCGCGAGTGCATCGCCGAGGGCCGCCGCTGCATCTGGCTGGTGCGTGCCGCGCAGGCAGACGAGTTTGCGGCGTTTGAGGATTTCAAGGCCGCCATGCGCGGGGCTGCGCTGGACGCCGATGCCGAGGGCCGCCGCTACCGCTTTGTGGACCCCGTCTATGGTGAACTGCGCTGCCAGTGGGGCGAGACGCTGTATGTAAACGACGCCCCGATGCAGTACAGTGGTTTTGACAATTACGGCAAACTGACGATGCAGGAAAAATAAAAGAGGTGCCTGCCCCCCGGGGAAGGGGCGGCACCAGAAAATGTTACACCTTCGTGCTCCCCGGGGAAGGTTCCTTCTCATAGGGAATGGCGGTGATGGGGGTGACGATGCCGTTGACGCGGAACTGAGACGGCGAGGTATGGCAGAACTTGTTGAACACCCGGTTGAACTGGGAAAAACTCGTAAAGCCGCAGCTCGTCGTGATATCGGCAATTTTCATGTCGGTGTACAGCAACAGCTGCTGGGCGTTGCGCACCCGGGTGATCTGGATGTAGTTGATGAGCGAGAACCCTGTCACCCGGCGGAACTGGTGCGACAGATAGTACGGACTGATGAAGAATTTATCCGCCAGATATTCCAGCGAAAGCTCGCTGGCGTAGTGTCGGTGGATGTAGCTGGTCACGGCGTAGACCTTCTGGGTGATGGAATCGCTGAGCTCCTGCGGCTCGTAGCTGCTCTCGCCCGCGTGCTGGGCCACGGTGGCCAGAAATTGCAGGAAATGGCAGTGGATGAACTGCTGCGTCAGCGGGGTCATCGGCTGCTTGCCCAGCGTGAAGATCTCGTTCAGGTGCGAAAATGCCTGAGCCCGTGTCTCACCGGTAAAGCGGTAGATGGGCACTGCGGCCCCGAAGGGCTGTAAACAGCTTTGCAGCATTTCGTGCAGCACTGGGGAATCATCCGGCACGCGGAAGTTGATGATAAGCCGCCGGCAGTCGCCGCCCGCCGGATACTCGGTCTTGTGCATCATGGAAGGGCGCAGCAATACGATATCATAGGGCTGCAGGGTGTAATAGTCACCCTCGATGAGATGTGATGCACGGCCGCTTAACAGAATGTGTATCTCGTGAAACTGGTGGAAATGCTGGAAACTCATGTTGATCTTGAACGACCGCGAATCGTAGTCGAACAGGTAAAACAGCGGCGAATCCAGGTCGTTGATCGAAATCATGTACCCCTGATTGTACAGCAATGCGTCGTCCAGATACATAGGCAGCCTCCGTCAAAAATGTTCCTGTCTCTATTATACTCGCACTCGCAAAAAGTGCAATATATTTCAGTGACAAAGACAAAATCAGAGTGGTTTTTGCCTTTGTCCCTATGCTATACTTTAGGCAAGTTCGAACGTTATGTCTACCTATTATAATAAAAAGGAGAAAACCACCATGCAGAAAGCTGATATTGAAAACAAACTGGAGCTTTGCATTGAGAGCTTCAAATCTGTCCTGTATGAAAGGGACGAGACCTTTCTGGAGAACATGGCAAAATCCAACATGGATCAGGGCAATCTGGCCCGCTATATGCTGTGGGAGTGGACCCAGGGCGTGGGCCTGTACGGCCTGTGGAAGCTGTTTGAGAAAAAGCACGACCAGCGCTGCCTGGATGTGCTGACCGAGTACTACGACGCCCGCATTGCCGAGGGCCTGCCCAGCAAGAACATCAACACGATGGCCCCCATTTTTGCCCTGAGCTACCTGTATGAGTACACCAAGAATGAAAAGTACGGCGATATCTGCAAAGAGTGGGCCGAGTGGGCCATGCACGGCCTGCCCCGCGCGGGCGAGGGCGGCTTCCAGCATGTCACATCGGATCGCGTCAACGATGGCGAGCTGTGGGACGATACGCTGTTCATGACTGTGCTGCCGCTGGCCAATATCGGCCGCATCCTGGGCCGCCAGGACTACATTGACGAGGCTGTCTACCAGTACCTTGTCCACACCAAATATCTGGCTGACAAAAAGACCGGTCTGTGGTATCATGGTTTCTGCTTTGATGGCTGCCATAACTTTGCCGAGGCTTTCTGGGGCCGCGGCAACAGCTGGGTGACGGCTGCCATCCCCCTGCTGCTGGAAATCGTCCCCGTAGGCAACCCCGACCGCCGCATCCTTGAGAACGCGCTGCTGCGCCAGATCGAGAGCCTGGCCAAGTACCAGGACGAGGGCGGCATGTGGCACACCCTGATCGACGACCCGACCTCCTATCTGGAGGCCAGCGCCACCAGCGGCTTCGGCTTCGGCATTCTGAAAGCCGTCGAGCAGGGCATTGTGCCCGAAAGCTACCGCGCCAATGCCATGCGCGCCCTGCAGCCTGTGTTGGACTGCATCGATGAAAAGGGCGTTGTGCAGCAGGTGTCCTACGGCACCCCGATGGGCCGCGAGAGCAAGGACTTCTACAAGCAGATCCCCCTGCACCCGATGCCCTACGGCCAGGCCATGGCAATTCTGTTCCTGATGGAAGCTGAGGCTCAGGTCTGATGACAAAAAAATGGAGCAGCCGCCTTACCTTCTTTGCCTTTGTGGTGCTCATGGTGGGGCTTGGCAGCAATGACAGCCTGCGCGGAATTTTTTCCACGATCTTTCAAGAGCATTCTCCCTGACGACGACCCAGCTGGGGCTGATCGTCACGGCAAGCTACATCGGCAACCTGGTGTTTTTGCTGGTGGGCGGCAACCTGAGCACCCGCTTTTCCAAAAAGCGCGTGCTGCAGGTGCTGATCCTGATTTGGATGGCCGCTCTGGCGCTGTTTGCCTTTACCAGCAATTACACGGTGCTGCTCATCGGCATGGCGCTGGCGCTGGGTTCTTCCACCTTATTGAATACCACGATGAACCTTATTACGCCGTTGCTGTTTGCCACAGCGCCGGGGTTCTTCGTCAACTTCCTGTTCTTCACGCAGGAAATCGGCACCAGCGGCAGCCAGTATATTTTGGGCAGCCACGCCGACGGCTTTGCCTTCTGGCAGCACACAAATCTGGTGCTGCTGATTCTGGGCGCGGTGGCCTTTGTGCTGCTGCTCTTCTGCAATGTGCCGGAGGAAGCCGCCGCCCCGGCGGATGCCCCGGCACAAAAGGGCGGCTATGACTGGCGTATCGTCGTGCCCTATGTGCTGGTGTTCGGGTTCTATTTTATCGCCGAACACGGCGTCATGAACTGGATGGTCGCCTACGGTGTAGACGGTCTGGGCCTGCCTCAGGCCTCGGCGGCCAAGTATCTTTCGGTGTTCTTTGGCGGCATGATGATCGGGCGGCTCTGCCTGTCCCCGCTGGTGGATAAGCTGGGGGCCCTCAAAAGCCTGGCGGCTTTCGGCGGTGTGTCCTGTGTGCTGTATCTGATCGGCTCGCTGGGTGGCGCGGTGACGATGCCCGTCTGGGCCATCAGCGGCTTGTCCTTCTCCATTTTGTACCCCACGCTGGTCATGAGCATCCGGCTCTATTTCCCGGCGCAGCAGGTCTCCGGCGCGGCGGGCACGATTTTAAGCATCGCGTCGCTGGCGGATATCCTGTTCAACGTCGGCTTCGGCAAGCTGGTGGATATGACGGGCTATGCCGTCAGCATCCGGGTCCTGCCGCTGTCCGCACTGGCATTTTTCATCGTGTTTATGCTGTTTACGAAATTCTGCAAGCCGACGCAGAAATTGAAATAAAGTGAAAGAAGCGAGGTAGATTATGCGTTATTGTATCGGGATCGATCTGGGCGGCACCAACATCGCAGGCGGCATTGCCGACCTGGATGGGAAACTGCTGCTGACCGACAGCATCAAGACCGGGCTGCCCTGCCCGGCGTCGGACATCGCCGACCGTATCGCGCTGCTCTGCCGCCGCATGGCGACTGCTCTGGGCCTGGCCCTGAGTGATGCCGCCTGCGGGTGGGCATCGGTGCGCCCGGCAGCGTCGATGTGGACACCGGCACCGTGCTGTATGCCAACAATCTGGAATTTGACAACGTCCCGCTGGGTCAGATGATCCACGAGCGCACCGGCCTGCCCGTCTATGTGGATAACGACGCCAACGTTGCCGCCTGGGGCGAGTACTGCGCGGGTGCAGGCAAAGGGAGCAGCAGCATGGTCATGGTCACGCTGGGCACCGGTGTCGGCGGCGGCGTAGTGCTGAACGGCAAGCTGCTGACCGGCTGCAACGGCGCAGCGGCCGAACTGGGCCACTTTGTGATTGATATGCACGGGAAAGAGTGCAACTGCGGTATGCGCGGCTGCTTTGAGCAGTACGGCAGCGTCACGGCGCTCATTCATCAGGCGCGGGAGGCCATGGCCGCCCATAAGGAGAGCAAGCTTTGGGCGCTGGCGGAAAACGAGGAAGCCAACGTCAACGGCAAGGTCATCCTGGCTGCCTACGACGCGGGCGACGAGACCGCCGTGCAGGTGGTCAACACCTATGTACACTACCTCTGCATCGGCGTGACGAGCATCATCAACATCTTCCAGCCCGAGGTGCTCTGCCTGGGCGGCGGCATCAGCCGCCGCAGCGACGTACTGGTCGAGCCGATCCGGGCGTTCAATGCCGCACACGGCTATGGCCGCAGCTGCCCCAAGCAGCCCCGCATCATGTCGGCTGAGCTGTTCGGCGACGCGGGCATCATCGGCGCGGCCCTGCTGGGCAAAGGCAAATAAGGAGAGCGGACCTATGCGCAAACACTATGAACGGATCCTGCACGACAGCGAAAGCCGCGTGCAGCGCTATCTCGATATCCAGATTTTGGACGAGAACAGCCCCTTCTGCGGCGGTTTCCCCAAGGCGGACAGCCTGGCCGAGCCGAAAACGGCCATCTACCGCGCCACGACAATGACGGCCTGCTACCTGAACCCCGAGAGCCGTTACTACCTGGACGCCGAGCTGGGCCGCCGCCTGGCACTGGCGCTGGCTTTTGTGCGCCGCTCCCAGCGGCCCGGCGGCTATTTTGACCTCATCAACTGCAACTTCTTCTCCGGCCCGGACACGGCTTTCTGCACCAAGCGGCTGCTGCCCGCCTATGTCTACCTGTGTAAGGTCGTGGACGGCGCACTGCCCGCCGCGCCCGAAGCCAAGGCCGCTGCCGCAGAGTTGAAGCCTAAGTATGAGGCCATCATCCGCGATGCAGCCGATGCCCTGTGCCACTGCGGCTTCCACACCCCGAACCACCGCTGGGCCATTGCGTCGGTGCTGATGCCTCTGCGCCAAGCTGTTTGATAAGCCCGAATGCCGCACCGCCGCCGAGGCCATCCTGAAAGAAGGCAACGACTGCAACGAGGACGGCGAGTACGCCGAGCGTTCGGCCGGCAACTACAACCGCATCAACAACGATGCCATGATCATGCTGGCCGTGGCCACCGGCGACGAGAGCTACTATGCGCCGGTGCTGCGCAACCTGGAAATGATGCTGACCTACATCGACCCCGACGACAGCATTTTTACCAACAACTCCACCCGCTGGGACATGGGCAAAAAGATCTACCCGCGGGAGTATTATCTTGAATACCTCTACATGGGCTATACCTGCCGCAAGCCCGAACTGCTGGACGCAGCCAACGCCATTATGCAGATGGTGGAGCGCCACGCCCTGCGCAGCTTTGACTGCCTCATCAACCTGATGCTGCTGCCCGAGCTGGCCGCGCTGGAGCACGAGGGCAGCGCAGCCCCGACGAACTACCACAAATATTACGAAGGGTCGGGCATTGTGCGCTGCCGCCGCGGAAGCTGGTCCTACACGATCTTGAACAACAGCCCGAGCTTTTTGTTCTTCCAGCACGGCGACTTCACGCTGACCGTGCGCATCGGCGCGAGCTTCTGCGAGCACCGCAACTTTGTCCCCGCAGCGCTGGCCCCCAAGGACGGCGGCTATGCCCTGCACCAGACCATGACCGGCTGGTATTACCTGCCCTTTGCCGAAAAGCCCGCCACCAGCGATTGGTGGCAGATGGACAACGCCCACCGCGAAAAGCTCTACGGCCCCGACATGGTGTTTGACGTGCAGGTGAACGAGGTCGAAAACGGCCTGGACATCCACATCGTCAACTCCGGTATTGACCGCGCCCCGCTGCGGGTGGAGCTGGCCTTCAACGCGGGCTGCCGCGTCGAGAACGAGCATTTCATGCTCGAGGGCAATGACGGCGGCGGTGTCGTCGTCAAGGACGGCACGCTGGTCGCATCCAAGGGCGTGAACGGTATTTCTGTCGGCCCCTGCTTTGCCGAGCATAACTACACCGCCGGCAAGGAGGGCAGCATGGGCCGGATGGACGGCTGCTTTACCGCCTACCTGACCGCATACAGCACCTTTGACCGCACGATCTCCCTGCGCGCCGTGCCCAGCAAGTACGACCAGGCGTAAATCAGATGGAGTCGTAACCAGTGGTGTGACAGACAAAACAGCGTCAAATAATAAAAGGACATCCGTGGGTAATGCGGATGTCCATTTTTTCTGGCGGGAGCGGATCGCTCCCGCCAGAAACTTTATTTAGCTGTCCATATCCTCAAAGGCCTCAAGGCCCTTTTTCGCTTCGGCCTTGGTGTCACCGTGGCGCACAAAGCACATGGTGACAAAGCTCAGCGCCACAAAGGCTGCGGCGTAGGGGAAGAGTACGCGGTAGTCAATGGCGCGCATCAGGCTGCCCGCGACAATGGGGGTCACGACCTGCGCGGCCATCGAGAAGGTGTAATAATACCCGGTAAACTTGCCGATGTCACTGCCGCGGCACATCTCCACGACCATCGGCAGAGAGTTGACATTGATGGCTGCCCAGGCAAGGCCGACCAACGCAAACACCACATACATGATGGGCTGGATGGAGGAATAGACAGTCGTCAGCAGATAGCCGAGCATAAAGCAGGTGGCCAGCAGCACAATGCCGCACTGGATCGTGCGCTTGCGGCCGATCTTGGCGGCCAGCGCACCGATGGGAATATAGGAGACGATGGCACCTGCCGTGGCAACCAGCAGGCAGGTGGACGCGCCGCCCAGACCCTCGCCCATGACAGCCTCAACATATTTGGTGAACCAGGTTGTAACGCCGTTATAGCCGATAAACCACAGCGAGATCGAGATCAGCAGGAAAGTCAGGCTGCGCTTGACCGGCGCGGGCAGCACCTCATGGCCCTGCCCGTCATCGGCAGCAAGATTCCATTCGGGGTGGGCAGCCTCCAGCTTTTGGTTTTCCGCCTCGAGCTTAGGCTCCTTGATGGTCAGGTAGAGAATCAAAACAGCCGTGACCATGATAAGCGAAACGATGAGGAAGAGCGGGCGGTAGCTGACATGCGCCAGCCCGTGGGTTTTGGAGGCGGGGTACAGCACCGCCGCAAGCCCCAGATACAGGATACCGCCCACGGCGCCCATCAGATTGATGATGGCATTGGCGCGGCTGCGCAGTGGCTTGGGGGTGACATCGGGCATCAGCGCCACAGCGGGGGAACGATAGGTGCCCATCGCCACCAGCAGCAGGCCCAGCACCACGATAAAGATCACCAGTGTGGCCGGGCTGGGGTTGGCGGCATAGCGGTCGTCCAACAGGGGAATCAGGTTCATCAGCACGGCTGCGGCGGCCGTGCCACCCACAATGAACGGCATACGCCGCCCGATTTTGGTGTGGGTCCTGTCGGACAGGGCACCAAAAAAAGCGGCAGCAGGAACAGCGCCAATACATTGTCCGCTGCCATGATGGCACCGGCGAAGGTCTCGTTCAGTTTAAAGGTGTCGGTCAGGATCAGGGTCATAACGCTGTCGTACATCTGCCAGAAGGTACAGATCGACAAAAAGCGCAAGGCCCACCAGAATGGTGCGGCGGTTGTTCAGCTTCACGGCAATTCTCCTTACTTGCGGGGGGATGAATCCGCCCCATACTGTCACCATTGTAACACTATTTGCATGTATTGTCTATAATTTTATAAACTATACAGAAGAATTTTCTCAAAAATGCCGAAAACTGAACATTTGGTGTCCACCGTGCGCGGGCACAGTGTTACTCTCTGCTGCCGAGCCGGTATTTGAAATCCTCATACCCGAAGGCCGCGATGCTGCGCACAGAGCCGTCCGCACAGCGGCGGAGGATGGCCGGCAGCGGCATACCGTTGAAGGTATTGTTTTTGCAGGTCGTGTAGATGGCCATATCGCCGAATACCAGCAGGTCACCCGCGCGGGGGGCGGTATCAAAGCTGTAATCGCCGATGACATCCCCGGCCAGACAGGTCGGTCCGGCAAGGCGTACCGTGCAGGGCTTTTCACCGGGTTCCTCTGCGCCCAGCAGCGGCGGGCGGTAGGGCATCTCGATGACATCCGGCATATGGCAGGCGGCGCTGGCATCCAGAATGGCTACGGTGGTATCGCCGTTTTTTACAACATCCAGCACGCGGGTCAGCAGGTAACCGGCATTCAGCGCACAGGCCTCACCCGGCTCCAGATAGACCGTCACGCCCCACGCATTCTGTGCGCGGGCGATGCAGTGCTCCAGCGTGGCAATGTCGTAGCCGGGGCGGGTGATGTGATGCCCGCCGCCAAAGTTGAGCCACCGCATATTGGGCAGCAGATCGCCGAACTTTTCTGCCACGGCGTCCAGCGTCACGGCCAGCGCATCGGCGTCCTGCTCGCAGAGAGTGTGGAAGTGCAGTCCGTCCAAAAGCTGCGGCAGGCTGGGGTCCTGCGACACGGTGGCATCCCATGCTGCGCGGGTCGTACCAAGGCGGCTGCCGGGCGCGCAGGGATCGTAGATCGCGTGGCCGTCCTGCGTGGAGCATTCGGGGTTGATGCGCAGCCCTACGCTCTTACCGGCTGCCTTGGCCTTGGGGCCGAAGCGCGCCAGCTGCGCAGGGGAGTTAAAGACGATATGGTCGGCATAGCGCAGCAGCTCGTCCATCTCATCCGCGCGGTAGGCAGCGCAAAAGACATGCACCTCACCGCCGGGCATCTCCTCGGCACCCAGCCGTGCTTCAAACAGGCCGCTGGCCTCGGTGCCCGCCAAGTGCGGCGCCAGCAGGGGATACAGGTCATAGTTGCTGAACGCCTTTTGCGCCAGCAGCACCCTGCAGCCGGTGCGCTGTGCCAGCCCGCCCAAAATCTCCGCGTTGCGGGTCAGCGCGGCCTCGTCCAGCAGGTACAGGGGGTTGGCAGGACGGCAAATTCCGGCGGCACCGTGCCGCCGATGGCCGCAAACGGCGGCCGTGCATCGTGCAGTGCCATCAGTCCACCAGAACCGGGTTGTGGTTCTCGCTGCGGGGCAGGCCGTACTTATCCAGTGCATCGAGGAACGGATCGGGGTTGAACTCCTCCACCGTGTAGACGCCGGGCTTGACCCACTCGCCGGTCAGCATCATCAGCGCACCGCACATCGCGGGCACACCGGTGGTGTAGCTGATGGCCTGACTGCCGACCTCGCGGTAGCACTCCTGATGGTCGCAGATATTATAGATGTAGTAGGTCTTGTCCTTGCCGTCCTTTTTGCCGGTGAAGATGCAGCCGATGTTCGTCTTGCCCTTGGTGCGGGGGCCGAGGCTGGCGGGATCGGGCAGCAGAGCCTTCAGGAACTGGATGGGCACGATCTCCTGACCGTTGTAATTGATGGGCGTGGTGGAGAGCATGCCCACATCCTCCAGGCAGCGCATGTGGTCAAGGTAGCTCTGGCCGAAGGTCATGAAGAAGCGGATGCGCTTGACGCCGGGCAGGTTCTTGCCGAGGGACTCGATCTCCTCATGATGCAGCAGGTACATATCCTTCTGGCCCACCTGATCAAAGTTGTACTCCCGCTTGATGCTCATGGCCGGGATCTCGACCCACTTGCCGTTCTCCATATAGCTGCCGGGTGCAGAGACCTCGCGCAGGTTGATCTCCGGGTTGAAGTTGGTGGCAAAGGCATAGCCGTGGTCGCCGCCGTTGCAGTCCAGAATGTCGATCGTGTCGATGGAATCGAACTCATGCTTGGCAGCGTAGGCGCAGTAGGCCTGGGTCACGCCCGGGTCAAAGCCACAGCCCAGCAGCGCGGTCAGGCCGGCATCCTCAAACTTTTTCTTGTAGGCCCACTGCCAGCTGTAGTCAAAGTAGGCGGAGAAACCGGCCTCCTTGCAGCGCTTCTCATAGATGGCGCGCCATTCCGGGTCATCAGTGTTTTCCGGCTCGTAGTTGGCGGTGTCCATGTAGTTGACGCCGCAGGCAAGGCAGGCGTCCATAATGGTCAGATCCTGATAGGGCAGGGCAATGTTCATGACAAGGTCAGGCTTGTAGGCGTTGATGAGGTCGCAGAGCTGCTGCACATCATCGGCATCGACCTGCGCGGTGGTGATTTTGGTCTTGGGTGTGCGGGGCCAGCTTGGCAGCGAGGGCATCGCACTTGGACTTGGTGCGGCTGGCGATGCACAGCTCGGTGAAAACATCGCTGACCTGGCAGCACTTGGAGATGGCGACAGATGCAACGGCCGCCGCAGCCGATAACAAGAACTTTGCTCATGATGGGAACTCCTTTGTATTTTATTTGTATTGTATGATGTGTATGGATAGTTTTGTAGGGGAGAATATTGTTCGCCCGTGCCTGTTTGTGGTAGCGGCAGCTTTCCCGGGCGGATATGGAATCCGCCCCTACATCCTCTCCCCCGATAAGGTTGAGAATGTAGGGAGGGGTCTTGACCCCTCCGCGGGGCGTCGAGGACGCCGCCCCCTACAGGGATGGCTGCTTACTTTTCCAGTGCAAGCAGCAGCTCCCGCAGTACCTTGCAGGCCGTGGCGGTCGAAACGCCGCTCTGGTCGAGCATCGGCGCCAGCTCGTTGACATCCGCGCCGACGATGTTTGCCTTTGTCACGGTGCGAATCGCCTGTAAAAGCTGGAGAAAGCTTACGCCGCCCGCCTCAGGCGTGCCGGTACCGGGAAAGGCCGAGGGGTCAAGGCAGTCGAGGTCGATGGTCAGGTAGACCGGCACGCGCGTCTGACAGAGCCAGTCGGTCAGCTCGGTCAGGCCGGTAAAGTCGAACTTGTGCATATCGGTGTGGCGGGCCGCGAACTGAAATTCCTCCCGCTCACCGCTGCGTATGCAGAACTGGTGGATGCGCCCGTCACCGATCAGATCATGGCAGCGGCGCAGCACACAGGCGTGGCTCAGCTGCGCGCCGAGGTAATCATCCCGCAGGTCTGCGTGGGCGTCAAAGTGGACGATGTGCAGATCGGGATATTTGCGCACGGCTGCGCGCACGGCACCCAGAGTAACAAGATGCTCGCCGCCGAGCAGCAGCGGCAGCTTGCCGTCCCGCAGGATCTCGGCCGCGCGGGATTCAATATCCACAAGGGCACTTTCCGATGAGCCGAAGCAGAGCTCCAAATCGCCGCTGTCGAACACATTGCCGTCTGTCAGGTCTTTGTCCTGATAGGGGCTGTAAGTCTCCAGACCGTAGCTTTCGTGTCGCATGGCAGCGGGGCCGAACCGCGCACCGGGACGGTAGCTGGTGGTGGAATCAAACGGTGCGCCGTATAAAACAATGCTTGCCGTGCGGTAGCTGCTGTCGCAGCCGATGAAATTTTCAACATTGCGATGCAGCATCAGTGTTCCTCCACTTCGCGCAGCATTTCCTCCAGAAACGCCGGCAGGTAAAATGCACCGACATGCAGCCGGGTCGTGTAATAGCGGGTGCGCATGTTCAGCGCATTCCACGCATCGGCGTCCATATCGTTGATAGGATGATATTTTTTGCGGCAAAGCCGAACAGCCAGTACCCCGCCGCAAAGGTCGGGATGTGCGCCTGATACACCTTGCTGATCGGGAAGGTGCTTGCGATGCGCTTGTGGCTGCGCTGCATGGCGGTGGCGTCCTCGGCGTAGAACGGGCTGCCCTGCTGGTTGACCATGATGCCGTCCGCGCGCAGGGCGTTGAAGCAGCTGCCGTAAAATTCGCGGGTGAACAGCCCCTCC
>ENA-OQDL01001340-OQDL01001340.1-human-gut-metagenome-genome-assembly--contig:-NODE-1340-length-12449-cov-3.540334_pt1 | contig 12449 bp, 13 predicted proteins | sample MGYA00242782_ERZ504609 | MGnify/ENA primary metagenome ERZ504609 (study PRJEB26092, sample SAMD00036320) | human gut metagenome | host: Homo sapiens | study: EMG produced TPA metagenomics assembly of... | reverse complement strand
ACAGGTTTTGGCGTATACTCGTTTCTGCGAATGAATGCAGTGGAAAACCGGCAGGATTTTAATCTCTTTACGTTAGTGCCGCAAGATGCCACGGCTGTACTTGAGACAGACCGTATGGCGGATTTGATGGAAGATATCGACGGCTTGCATTGCAGCAAGGATGAGCATTTCCTGTATGTATCGGAACTTTTTGTATACCTGAAGAAGTATTTCAATACATTGGTAGGTGATACGCCGCATGGACTGAGCAGGCAGATGAATAAAATGCTTATCAGTTTCCACGAACCGGATACTCCCTTGAATCAGGTGTTGTATTGCAGCTTGGGGGCGGGGATTACGAGCTGGTGGAGTCTTTCGTGCGTAAATACTGTTCCAGCACTTTCCCTTCTAAGTATTTTGATTACAACGGCGAGGAAATACGCATCTATCCCACGGCGGACGGGCGTTTTCTTGCGGCTTATTTCACCCCGGACTTTCTGGCTGTCAGCTTTCAGAAGCGTCTGATAGAGCAGGTTATCGATGCCTGCCGTTCCAGACAATCATTGATGGACATGGCATCTTTCCGTACCATGTATGCCGGTAAGCGTAACAATGTGGCGGCAACAGTGTATGTACGCATGAAAGAAGTGGGCATGGGCAAGAATACAGACGGCATTCGTCCGCAGACGCATCTGGGAAGTTGGGCAGAGTTTGACATGAAGTTCAATGAAGAAGCCGTTTATTGTTCCGGTATCAGTCACGGAGCGGATACAGCCCGGACATTTATCAATGCGCTTCGCAGACAGGAACCGATAAAAGATTTTTCGGGAGAACGGCTGCCGGCCTCTGTTTTTTTCTACAACCAGTGGGCAATCTCGGATTTGGAAGCCATATTCGGCTTTACTTCGCAGCAGGAATATGCTAAGGCTGCCTATTCCGATTATATCAAGAAGCGGGATGGCGAGTGGATGGAATTTATGAAAACGTATGCGGGAGAGAATGTCATGTCTTGCCTGTTTCATTCCAAGGATACTACCGACCGGCATCCCTGCGCTGTAATGAGCGTTGCCGTGAAAGATGAAGCACAGGCGGAACGTGCCCCTGCAGAAATTGCTGTATGCCACTCCCGAAGGAAAAAAGGCGCTCCGGCCGTGGAGCGGACCTATCCGAATTACAGGCGATACCCGCGTGCACGGAAGTACCGGCAGTATATGTTGCCCCGGAATACCGTATTGACACAACTGACGGGCATTACGGAATCCGCGCTTCACACCTACGCCTGCTTCTATAAAGGAACTTTGTTACTGGCGCCCGATGCACAGAGTCTCTCCGCTTATGTGGACGCTTTGGAGAACGGGGATGTGCTGGATGGAACTTCGGTGTACGAGGAAGGTGTAGGCAGTCTTTCTCCTTATTATAACTTTGCCATGATGGTGGATATGGAAGAGATGATGCGCCAGCCGGAAACTTATGTGCGGTTGGTTCCGAATTTTTTCTTCCGTCATTCCGATTTCTTCCGCCACTTCACTATAGCCATACAGTTTACTTGCGCGGAAGGAGTGGTGTATCCGAATCTCGTCTTGCTGTATAAAGGAGAGGAAAATAGGGGAGATTTGAAGAAGTAGGGAAATTGAAAAATAAGAGAAATAGAAAAGAGGGCTTGTCAAAACTAAAATCCGCTTACTATTTGTTTTTTATTAGGCACGGATTACGTAAAAAACACGGATTTCACAGATTTTCTTTATTCTTTTTCTGTGAAATCCGTGTTTTTTACGTAATCCGTGCCTAAAAGAAATCGTCAAGTGTATTTTGACACCTTCCTTTTCTTACCGGATAAAACTTACTGATTCCTGTTTTTCAATTTTTAATTCTCAAATTAGAAAGGCAAGTCGTCCTTTGCGTCTCCGGATAAGAATTCCGGCGCTGCGGACGGAGCGGGCGGCGGAACCGGTGCTCCCGGTGCAGGCGCTGTCGTTGCTGCGCTGACACGTTCCACTTTCCATGCGCGGATACTGTTGAACCAGCGGTCTTGCCACTGACGTGCGTCGATGTCGAAAGATACCGTCAGCTCTTCACCCATCTGGATATTGAATTGTTCTATTTTATCTGCTCCGAATACATCGAAACACATCTTGCGGGGATATTGCCCGTGGTCTTCGATTACGTATTCCTGCGCTTTCCACTCGTTACCTGATGCTTTGGAAACTCCGCCTCTGGGCTGGAGTATAGCGATGATTTTTCCTGTAAATTCCATTGTACTCTTTTTAAATGATGCGGCGAAGTTACAATTTTTTGAGGGATATGCGACGAATAAACGGCTGTTTTTTCTTTGCCGTAGGGAATTCTTTTTTTAACTTTGTCCGTTAGTTAACAACTGAACAGAAATTAAAACTTAAATACATAGAATATATGAAATTTATCGTTTCGAGTACTGCGCTCTCCAGTCATTTGCAGGCTATCAGCCGTGTGATTAATTCAAAGAATGCGCTGCCTATTTTGGATTGTTTCCTTTTTGAACTACAAGACGGAACCTTGTCGGTAACTGTTTCCGACAGTGAAACAACGATGGTTACCACAGTCGAAGTGAATGAAAGTGATGCCGACGGACGTTTTGCAGTGACTGCCAAGACTTTGTTGGACGCTTTGAAGGAAATTCCCGAACAGCCGCTGACGTTTGACATCAATACGAGTTCTCTGGAGATTACGGTTCAGTATCAGAACGGTAAATACAGCCTGATGGGGCAGAATGCGGACGAATTTCCGCAGTCGGCCATGCTGGGCGAGAATGCCGTTCGTGTGGAAATGGATGCACAGGTGTTACTGGGCGGTATCAACCGCGCCGTGTTTGCAACCGCCGATGACGAGCTTCGTCCGGTGATGAACGGTATCTATTTCGATATTACTACCGAAGACATCACAATGGTGGCTTCCGACGGACATAAGTTAGTGCGTTGCAAGACGCTGGCCGCCAAAGGCAATGAGCGTGCGGCTTTCATCCTGCCCAAGAAACCTGCCAACCTGATGAAGAACCTGTTACCGAAGGAGCAGGGCACGGTGACCATTGAATTTGACGAACGCAATGCCGTGGTTACATTGGAAAGCTATCGCATGGTATGCCGTCTGATTGAGGGACGCTACCCGAACTATAACTCCGTAATTCCGCAGAACAACCCGTATAAAGTGACGGTAGACCGCCTGCAACTGATTGGTGCGTTGCGTCGCGTGTCTATCTTCTCCTCACAGGCAAGCAGCCTTATCAAACTGCGTATGCAGGAGAACCAAATTGTGATTTCGGCACAGGACATCGATTTCTCCACTTCGGCAGAGGAAACGCAGACATGCCAGTATGCGGGTAATCCGATGAGCATCGGTTTCAAGTCTACTTTCCTGATTGATATCCTGAATAATATATCGGCGGATGAAGTGGTTATCGAGCTGGCGGATCCTTCGCGTGCCGGTGTTATTGTTCCGGCAGAGCAGGAAGAAAACGAAGACCTGCTGATGCTGCTGATGCCGATGATGCTGAATGATTAATGAAATAGTAATCTGTCATTTTTTTATTTAGGCACGGGTTACGCGGATTTCACGGTTCGGGTTTATAGAGAAACCGCACCGTTCCGTGCAGTCCGTGCCTAAAAGATAAATAAATACGAAACTTCATGAAACTGAATCTTAAAAATCCGATTGTCTTTTTTGACTTGGAGACCACCGGTACAAACATTAACTCGGACCGAATAGTAGAAATCTGTTATCTCAAAGTATATCCCAACGGAAACGAGGAAACCAAAACCATGCGCATTAATCCCGAAATGCACATACCGGAAGAGGCTTCCGCTGTTCACGGCATTTACGACGAAGATGTGGCAGAATGCCCCACGTTCAAGGAAGTGGCACGCAATATAGCCAATGATATTGAAGGCTGCGACCTTGCCGGCTTCAATTCCAACCGCTTTGATATTCCGGTACTGGCGGAAGAATTCCTGCGTGCAGACGTGGATATAGATATGAGTCGCCGCAAGTTTGTGGATGTACAGGTTATCTTCCACAAAATGGAGCAGCGCACACTGTCTGCCGCTTATAAGTTCTATTGCGGCAAGAACCTGGAAGACGCCCATACGGCGGAAGCCGATACGCGTGCCACTTACGAGGTGCTGATGTCGCAACTGGACCGTTATCCCGAATTGCAGAACGATGTGGCTTTCCTCTCGGATTATTCCAGCTTCAACAAGAATGTTGACTTTGCAGGACGCATGGTTTACGATGATAAAGGTGTGGAAGTGTTTAATTTCGGTAAATACAAAGGCATGCCGGTGGCAGATGTGCTGAAACGCGATCCGGGCTATTACAGTTGGATACTGAACAGTGATTTTACACTGAACACCAAGGCTATGCTGACTAAAATCCGCCTGCGCGAGATTACCCAGAAGTAAATTTGTAATTAGTAGTTTGATTTCATGGCAAACCCACTGAAAGGAAAGAAAATAGTACTCGGCATTACAGGCAGTATTGCCGCTTATAAAGCCTGTTATATCATTCGCGGACTTATAAAACGGGGCGCGGAAGTGCAAGTTGTCATAACGCCTGCGGGCAAGGAATTTATAACTCCCATTACTTTGTCTGCCCTTACCAGCAAGCCCGTTATCAGCGAGTTCTTCGCGCAGCGTGACGGAACCTGGAACAGCCATGTGGATTTGGGTCTGTGGGCGGATGCCATGCTGATAGCTCCTGCCACGGCTTCCACTATCGGCAAGATGGCGAATGGCGTTGCCGATAATATGCTGATAACCACTTACCTGTCGGCAAAAGCTCCTGTGTTTGTTGCCCCGGCAATGGACCTGGATATGTATGCTCATCCGTCCACCCAAAAGAACCTGGAGACACTGCGTTCGTATGGCAACCATATCATAGAACCGGGTACGGGCGAGCTTGCAAGCCATCTGGTAGGCAAGGGCAGAATGGAAGAGCCGGATGTCATTATCCGCAGGCTGGAAGAGTTCTTTGCCGCTAAGGACGGTGATCTGGCGGGAAAAACAATAATGATTACTACCGGACCGACATACGAAAAGATTGATCCGGTGCGTTTTTATCGGCAATTATTCGTCGGGAAAGATGGGCTTTGCGCTTGCCGATGAGTGTGCGGCAAGAGGAGCAAGGGTTATTCTGGTTTCGGGGCCCGTCCAGCTCCGGACACACTACCCTGTGTACCGGTATTTCGGTGTGGAGTCTGCCGGAGAGATGTTTGAGGCGGCCACCTCTTTGTTTGACGATGCGGATGCCGTTATCATGGCTGCCGCCGTTGCCGACTATACGCCGGAGCAGGTTGCCGACAGGAAGATAAAGCGTGAAAAGACAGGTGATATGTCATTGCACCTGAAGCCTACACGGGACATTGCCGCCCATTTGGGAGAGATGAAGAAGCAGCATCCCGGCAAGGTGCTGGTGGGCTTTGCCCTCGAAACCAATGACGAACAGCATAATGCGGAAGATAAACTGAACCGTAAGAACCTGGATTTTATCGTGCTTAATTCGTTGAATGACAAAGGTGCGGGCTTCCGTTACGATACCAATAAAATCAGCATTATCGACCGGAACGGTAAAAAGGACTACCCGTTGAAGTCCAAAGCGGAAGTGGCTGCGGACATCGTCGACCATTTGGTGGAAGTGATGAAGCGTGAATGATATTTTTTGATTGTCAACTTTCAATTATCTGTTTAATAAAATGTTGCGTTCTCTATACATACAGAATTATGCGCTTATCGAGAAGCTTGATATAGACTTCGGTAGCGGCTTCTCGGTGATTACCGGTGAGACCGGTGCGGGAAAGTCCATCATATTGGGAGCTATCGGTCTGTTGCTGGGGCAGCGTGCCGATGTGAAATCCATCAGGCGGGGCGCTGCAAAATGTGTGATTGAAGCCCGTTTTGAGATTGCCGGTTATGGTATGCAGCCTTTCTTTGAGGAAAACGAACTGGAATACGAAGATGAGTGTATCCTTCGCCGCGAAGTCTACGCTTCGGGCAAGAGCCGTGCGTTTATCAACGATACGCCTGCCTCGCTGGTACAGATGAAGGAGCTTGGTGAACAGCTGATTGACGTGCACTCGCAACATCAGAACCTGCTGCTGAACAAGGAAGGTTTCCAGTTGAGCGTGCTGGATTTACTGGCGCATGACGAAGACGAGCTAAGTAAATACCGCTCTCTCCACCGGGAATGGAAGCAGGTGCAGCAGGATTTGGAACAGCTTGTCGCACTGTCCGAAAAGAACAAGGCGGACGAAGATTACATCCGTTTTCAGTTGGAGCAGTTGGAGGATGCGCATCTGGCTATCGGAGAACAGGAAGAACTGGAGCAGGAAGCCGATACGCTGAGCCATGCCGAAGAGATAAAAGCCGGACTGTTCCGTGCCGGTCAGGCGATGAACTCCGATGAGGGCGGTCTGCTTTCCGTACTGAAAGAGTGCCTGAATACAATGGCGGGCTTGCAGAAAGTATATCCTGCCGCCGGGGAACTTGCCGAACGGCTGGAAAGCAGCTACATCGAACTGAAAGATATTTCTCAGGAGGTTTCGGGAAAAGAAGAGGAGATAGAATTTAACCCTGCCCGGCTGGAAGAGGTGAACGGACGTTTGAACCTGATTTATACTCTCCAGCAGAAGCATCGCGTCTCTACGGTGGACGAGCTTCTGGCTTTGGCGGATGATTATGCCGCCAAACTGTCCAACATCACTTCATCGGATGAACAGATTGAAACGTTGAAAGCCCGTAGCGAAGCCTTATATAATAAGGTGAAGCGGCAGGCAGCGGTACTTACGGGGTTGCGTACCGCCGCAGCCCGTGAGGTTGAAAAGCAGATGGCAGCCCGCCTGATACCGCTGGGCATGCCCAATGTCCGTTTTCAGGTGGAAATAGGTATACGCAAGGAGCCGGGGGCACATGGGGCGGATACGGTGAACTTCCTTTTCTCTGCCAACAAGAACGGGGCTTTGCAGAATATTTCTTCGGTAGCTTCGGGGGGCGAGATAGCCCGTGTCATGCTGTCTGTCAAGGCAATGATAGCCGGAGCGGTGAAGCTGCCCACTATCGTGTTCGATGAAATAGACACGGGAGTGTCCGGTGAGATAGCCGACCGCATGGCGGATATTATGCAGGAAATGGGCGATAGCGACCGCCAGGTTATCAGTATCACGCATCTGCCGCAGATAGCTGCCCGCGGACGTGCCCATTATAAGGTGTATAAACAGGATAATGAAACGGAAACCCAACAGCCACATCCGCCGTTTGACGGATGAGGAACGGGTAGGGGAGATTGCTCATATGCTAAGTGGAGCCACCCTGACCGATGCCGCGCTGAACAATGCCAAAGCGCTGTTGGGCATCGTCTGACTAATGTAGTACTTTACGGTTGTAAAGTAGAGGTTTACAATCGTAGTGTAGTACTTTAGCCGGCTAAAGTAGAACAAAAAAATCAATAAGATACAATGATAGATAAAAGTGAAATGATTTTCGGCGTTCGTGCCGTGATAGAAGCTGTTCAGGCAGGTAAGGACATTGACAAGATATTGGTGAAGAAAGATATCCAGAGCGACTTGTCCAAAGAATTGTTTGCCGCTCTAAAGGGAACTTTGATTCCCGTACAACGTGTGCCGGTAGAGCGTATCAACCGCATTACGCGTAAGAACCATCAGGGGGTGATAGCATTTGTCTCCGCCGTGACCTATCAGAAAACGGAAGACCTTGTACCGTTCCTTTTTGAGGAAGGCAAGAATCCGTTGTTTGTGATGCTGGACGGCATAACGGATGTGCGTAATTTCGGAGCGATAGCCCGTACTTGCGAGTGTGCGGCGGTGGATGCCGTTATTATTCCCGCCAAGAACAGTGTAACGGTGAATGCCGATGCGGTAAAGACTTCGGCAGGTGCGTTGCATACCTTGCCCGTATGCCGCGAACAGAATCTGAAAGATACCCTGCAGTTTCTTAAAAGCAGCGGTTTCCATATAGTGGCTGCTACGGAAAAGGGTGATTACGATTACACAAAAGCCGATTACACAGGTCCTATGTGTATCATCATGGGTGCCGAGGACAAGGGAGTTTCTTACGATAACCTTGCACTTTGCGACGAATGGGTAAAGATTCCGATGCTGGGTACGATTGAGTCTCTTAACGTATCTGTTGCGGCGGGTATCCTGATTTATGAAGCTGTGAAACAAAGAACGAACTGAATATGAAAAAGAAGATTTTCCTGCTTTCCGCTTTCTGCCTTTTGGAGGTACAGTGGAGCATGGCACAAGCTCCCAAATGGGTGGATAAAGCCAAACGTGCCGTATTCTCGGTGATTACTTATGGCGAGAATGATAAGATTTTGAATACCGGAAACGGTTTCTTCGTGACGGAAGACGGTGTGGCCTTGTCCGACTGTTCTTTGTTCGAAGGAGCGCAACGGGCGGTGGTCGTGAATTCGGAAGGCGTACAGATGCCGGTGGTTTCTATTATGGGTGCGAATGACATGTACGATGTCATTAAATTCCGTGTAGGTATATCCACCAAAAAAGTCCCGGCATTGCATCCGGCAACCGTGGCTCCGGCTGTGGGCGCCAATGTGTACATCCTGCCTTATTCCACACAGAAAGACCGTTCTTATACTGCCGGACAAGTGAAAGCTGCGGATGAATTTTCCGGAAAGTATCACTACTATACGCTCAATCTGCGCCTGAAGGACAAGATGGTGAGCTGTCCCGTGATGACCGAAGAAGGACAGGTCTTTGCGCTTGCACAGAAGTCATCCGGCGCCGATACCGCTACAATATGTTATGCGGTAGATGCCGATTTTGCCATGGAACAGAATGTTTCTGCATTTTCTTTCAGCGATATGACTTTAAAGAATATCGGCATTAAGAAAGCACTGCCCGATACGGAAGAACAGGCGCTGGTGTTTCTCTTCATGGCTTCCTCACAGGTTGCTCCGGAGAAATATGCAGAACTGTTGGACGATTTCATCGCTGAATATCCGAACAGTGCGGACGGCTATGTGCGCCGTGCCACCAACCGGATATACCGCTCCAAGGATGATGCCTCGATGGATAAGGTCGTGGCGGATATGGATAAAGCCCTGAGTGTGGCTCAAAAGAAAGACGACGTATATTACAACCGTGCCAAACTGATATACAATTATATGCTGGGTAATCCGGAAAAGCCCTATAAGGACTGGTCTTACGATAAGGCTGTGGATGAAATAAGAAAAGCGATTGCCGTTCAGGAACTTCCGGTGTATGTACAGACTGAAGGGGATATTTTGTTTGCAAAGCAGGATTATGCGGCAGCTTTGGCATGCTACGAAAAGGTTAATCAGTCCGATATAGCGTCGGCAGCAACGTTTTTCAGTGCAGCCAAGACAAAGGAACTGATGAAAGCGCCGGCGGAAGAAGTGCTGGCACTTATGGACAGTTGTGTGGTACGTTTCACCGAACCGTACACGGAAGAAGCCGCCCCTTACTTGTTGGAACGTGCCCAAGCCCGCATGAACGCGAATCAGGCGCGTGCCGCCATGCTTGATTACGATGCTTATTATAAAGCAGTAAACGGCAAGGTGAATGATGTGTTCTATTATTATCGTGAGCAGGCTGCCTTGAAGGCCAAACAGTTCCAGCGTGCACTGAATGATATGGAGAAGGCTATTGAGCTGAGTCCGAAAGACCTGACCTATCGTGCAGAGCTTGCCGTGGTCAATATCCGTGTAGGGCGTAATGAAGAAGCCTTGAAAGTGTTGCAGGATGCTTTGGCTATTGATTCTAAATATGCCGAAGCCTATCGGCTTATGGGAATTGCACAGTTGCAGATGAAAAAGAAGCAGGAAGCGTGCCAAAGTTTTGCCAAGGCAAAGGAATTGGGCGACCCGAACGTGGACGTACTGATTGAAAAGCATTGTAAATAAGCGGTATACTTAACAAAATAAAGGCTCCGCTTTCACAAGCAGAGCCTTTGTTTGGGAAACTTCCCCATGCTAAAATATAAGTTAAGTCTAGGTATTAACAGGTTATGAATGAAATTTTCTTTCGTGTATTCGTATATATAAATGCACGATTCTGGGAAATACTGCACGAGTCTCCTGACTTTTTTTTTGAATATAGTAGGAAAAGATACCATATATTTGATAATGAACAGATAAAAGAGTAAAATTATGAAAAAAGTGATTTGTAGTCAAAAAGCTCCGGGGGCAATCGGCCCTTACAGTCAGGCTATTGAAGCAAACGGAATGGTGTTCGTATCGGGTCAGTTGCCTATCGATGCTGCTACCGGAGCGATGGCGGAAAGCGCGGAAGCCCAAGCCCGCCAGTCGTTGGAGAATGTAAAGCACATTCTGGAAGAGGCAGGATTGAGCATGGCGAATATCGTGAAGACTACCGTTTTCCTGGCGGATATGTCTTTGTTTGCCGACATGAATAAGGTATATGCCACTTACTTTGAGGGAGACTTTCCCGCGCGTTCGGCTGTTGCCGTAAAGGCGCTTCCGAAAGACGCCTTAGTGGAAATTGAGTGCATCGCGGTTCGCTAATAAATCTGCCACGATAAAGCTGCTGCCACCTACGAAGATAAAATCTTCGGGGTGGCTTTTTTCTTGTGCGGCGGTTACGGCGGCGGGAACATCCGGATAACAGTTTCCCTGCAAGCCTGCTTTGGCAGCGAGCCTGCACAGCTCCTCTTCCGGAAGGGCGCGTTTTACGCTGGCTTTGGTGAAGTAGTATACAGCATCTTTGGGAAGCAGGGCAAGCACACCGCTGATGTCTTTGTCATTGACCATTCCTATGATGATATGGAGCTGGCGGTAGGTTTGCTGTTTCAGTTGTTCTACGATGTAGGTAATGCCGCCCACATTATGACCGGTATCACATATCAGGGTGGGAGCCTCTTGCAGCTTTTGCCAGCGTCCCATTAGCCCCGTCAGTTCGCAGACACGGGCGAAGCCGCTGCGCACATTCCTTTCGTCAATGCGGTATCCGGCCTCTTTCAGCAATGGCAAGGCTGTGAGGATGGTGCGTGTGTTTTTTAGTTGATAAAGTCCCTGCAACTCTGTTTTCAGTCCGGGATAATCGTTGTTCATCCTTTCTTCTGCAAATACGACAGGGGCTTTCTCTGCCGCGGCCTTTTGCAGGAAAACCGGTTTGGTCTCGGGGGTGGTTTCGCCAATGACTACGGGAATGCCGGGTTTGATGATACCTGCCTTTTCTCCCGCTATCTTTGCCAATGTGTCGCCCAAGAACTGGGTATGGTCGAAACTTATGTTGGTTATGATGCACAAATCCGGATGAATGATGTTCGTACAGTCCAACCGGCCGCCCAGTCCGACCTCTATAACGGCTACATCCACTTTCTCATCGGCAAAATAGCGGAATGCCATCGCAGTGGTCAATTCAAAGAAAGAAGGGTGCAGAGGCTCGAAAAAGTCACGTTCTTTTTCTACAAAGTGCACTACATACTCTTCGGGTATGGGAGAGCCGTTTATACGGATGCGTTCACGGAAATCCACCAGGTGGGGAGAGGTGTAAAGGCCCACGCGGTATCCCGCCTCCTGCAATATGGCAGCCAATGTATGGGAACAGGAGCCTTTGCCATTGGTTCCTGCCACGTGGATTGTGCGGAACGAACGGTGGGGGTGTCCGAAATGTTCGTCTAATATGCGCGTGTTTTCCAAACCTTCTTTGTATGCTGAGCCGCCCACTTGCTGAAACATGGGTACGCTGTTATATAAGTAAGTTAAAGCTCAATAAAATGGCAGTTCGGGAGACAAATGACTTCCTGACAGACATCACGCTTCCCGTAGCCAAATGCCTCATCGTAGGAGATGCCGATAAACTGATTCCACTTGAAGCCGAACTTTGTCTCCGGTTACAAGGTCGCATTAATGTTTTCCGTTCAGAACCCTATTTTCTCGAATTAGTCCCGCAAGGTATCGACAAGGCTCTTTCTTTGGCCGTCCTGTTAAAAGAAATAGGAGTAGCGCGTGAAGAAGTTATAGCCATAGGTGATGGATATAATGACCTATCCATGATTAGGTTTGCAGGACTGGGGATTGCCATGGGAAATGCTCAAGAACCTGTAAAGAAAGCAGCAGATTACATCACTCTAAGTAACGAAGAAGACGGTGTAGCAGAAGCAATCAAGAAGTTTTGCAATCAAACAATAGCCAAACATTTACTGGCATGCCGGCAGAGTTTTAGTTTCTCGGTGAGAAACCTTTGGTTTCAAGGAATGAAACTATTGGTTCCTCAGGTGTGAAACTGTTAGTTTCATACCGGGAAACAAATCACATTACTGGTAAAAACGACCCGACACTTAAAATCAACCGATTAACAAAGAGGTCAAAGAGAAAAACAGAGTGTACTACGAATATTATTGTTTAGACAGAACAGAGGAAGTCCCGACAGATTATAAAGAAATTTCTTTCGTCTGTTTAAGACCGGATGGTTGTTTGGAACT
>ENA-OQDL01001339-OQDL01001339.1-human-gut-metagenome-genome-assembly--contig:-NODE-1339-length-12453-cov-2.207934_pt1 | contig 12453 bp, 7 predicted proteins | sample MGYA00242782_ERZ504609 | MGnify/ENA primary metagenome ERZ504609 (study PRJEB26092, sample SAMD00036320) | human gut metagenome | host: Homo sapiens | study: EMG produced TPA metagenomics assembly of... | reverse complement strand
ATCAGAGGAATAATTTCCGAATCGAACACAACATATGTACCGTCGGCCTGCTGCACGGAATCTTCCGTCTGCATCTCTACATCGTACTGTAAACTGGTACGTATCTTCAACCGGGCACTGTTCTTCGACACTTCTTCTGCCGTCACGTAGGTACCCCACTGTGCCACATGCACCGGATTCAGTTTCGTCAACCACACATTACGGTAGATACCGCAACCGGAATACCAACGTGAATTGGGTTGTTCGGCATTGTCCACTCTTACAGCAATCACATTCTTCTCCCCCCATTTGATATAAGGAGTCAAATCATAACTAAACGAGATGTATCCATAGGGGCGTGTTCCCAGTTCATGCCCATTAATATAAACGGTGGAGTTCATATAGGCACCATCGAAATCTATGCGATAGCGTTTGCCCTCATCGGCCTTATCGGCAGTAAAAGTCTTGCGATACCAGCCTATACCACCAGGCAGTGCACCTCCACCCGTTCCCGAAGGATTGTCTTTACTGAATTCTCCTTCAATGGCCCAATCGTGGGGCAAGTTCAGTTTCCGCCAGTCTGCGTCATTATAATCCGGACGGGCTGCCGCCGTATCGTCTCCCAAGCGAAAGGCCCAGTCGGCAGTAAAATCCAAGCTACGGTCATCGCCAGCTACCTCTTTAGGAGCATTGCAACCGGCCAGCAGGGACAGCCCGATGGCCAAAGACAATATGATTTTATTCATAGTAATAAATATCTAAAAGATTATCGAGTGCCTATTCCTCTCTCACAGCTATTCAGAAGTAGGGAAGTTCCTGGCACCGGGGAAGGCATCGTTCGGCACCGAGGAACGACGAGAACGGTACCGGGAAGATTTCTCTCCCTGGCACCGTCGTCTATCATTCTGATTATAATTTTACGGTTTGTGCTTTTCCGTCATACTTCACCGTTGTGCCTTTCGCCTTCAAATCGAACGGTTGCGGCTGGTCTTTGCTTACCTTCACCACATTGAAAGTACGTTCCTTCAGCATACCAGGGAAGTCACCCGTACGGTCGCCGATAACCAGTGTACCCTCAGCATCGTTATAGGCAAACGGTATAGTGGCATATTGTCCCTTCTCATAATTATAGTTCACACCTTCATCCTCATAGAGCGTAAATGCGCCGTCCTTACCCGTATAAACATAGAGGGTGATTTCCGAAGCCGGTTTTTCATCACTGTATTGCATGTCCGGACCATAAGGTACAATGGCACCTTCGCAAACGTAGAGCGGAATACGTTCATAAGGAGCATCCACTGTCAACTTCTGGCCACCGTTCACATACTTACCGGAGTAGAAATCATACCAACCGCAGCTTGCCGGGAAATAAACCTCGCGGCTGCGTGCGCCATATTCGTAAACCGGAGCCACCATCAGGGCAGAACCGAACATAAACTGGTCACCTATATTGTTGACATTTGCATCAGCTGTGAAGTCCATTACGAGCGGACGCATGATGGTATAATCATTGAAGTAAGTCATACCAGCCAAAGAATAGATATACGGCATCATGTTGTAACGCAACTTCGTATAGTAAACGATGGAGTTGTAGCACGGATGTCCTGCCGGAGCAATGTTCCAAACCTCACGGTACGGATACTGGCCGTGTGCACGGAACAACGGGCAGAAAGCGCCGAACTGATACCAACGGGCATTCAACTCTCTCCATTCCTTATAATCGGCATTTTCACGTCCGGTCTTGTTGAATTCCATCTGACCAGCCACATAACGGTTCTCTACACAGAATCCACCGATGTCCATAGTCCAATAAGGGATACCGCTGACAGCAAAGTTCAAGCCGGCAGAGATTTGCGCTTTCATATCTTCCCAACGGGTAGCGATGTCACCACTCCAGGTGGCGGTAGAATAGCGCTGCAATCCTGCAAAGCCGGAACGTGTCAACAAGAAGACGCGCTTGTCCGGTTCCACGCCGCGCTGTCCGTCATAGATAGCTTCTGCATTCATCAGTGCGTATGCATTGAAGAACTTGGCAGAGGGGCCGAGTGCTGTCGGACCGCAAAGGTCCTTGCGGTATTGCAAATCCGTACAGTCGCGTATGTTCGGTTCGCTGGCATCCATCCACCAAGCGTCAACACCCAGAGGATAGTAGTGGTCTTGCATCTGCTTCCAGAAGAGCTTGCGTGCATCGGCATCGTATGCGTCATAGAAAGAGCCCAGATAGCCAGGACCGACCCAGTCTTTGATGCTGTCTTTGATAGCCTGCTGATACATCCAACCTTTTTCGTCAAATTCCTTGAAGTGTTCGGTCGTAGCATAGAACTTGGGCCATACGGAAATCATCAGACGTCCGTTCATGGCGTGGATGGAGTCGACCATTCCTTTCGGGTCGGGGAAACGTTCGGGGTCGAACTCATGGCTTCCCCAAGAATCCTGCTTCCAGTGCAGCCAGTCGATTACGATATTGTCGATAGGAATCTGACGTTCACGGAATTCCTTCAAGGTGGAGAGAACCTCCTCACGCGTATTGTACTTCTCACGGCTCTGCCAGTAACCCATCGCCCATTTCGGCATAATCTGGGATTTACCTGTCAATGTACGGTAGCCGCTAATCACATCGTCCATATCATCACCATAAACGAAGTAGTAGTCTATTTCATTCTGCATTTCACCCCACCAAGAGAGTTTGTTCTGTTCTTCATCAGCCACCGGACTCAATACCCGCAGACCGCAGTAAGAAACACCGGCATCAGGCTTCCACTCTATCTTCAACGGAACGCGCTTGCCCGCTTCCAGATTAACAGCAAACTTATACTGTTAGGATTCCAAGCCGTACGCCAACGTTCGGGAACCACCAATTCATTATCAATATATACTTTCATGTAGCCTGCATAGTAAAGGATGAAGCGGAACAAGCCGCTTTCTGCCGGTTCTATTTCTCCCTCATAAACTACGTCGGACCCTCCGAACGGGAACTCCGCAGGCAAATTAATCACCTTACTCAGATGTGCGGCACGGTCCAGATGTTCAAAATAAAGAGAATCCTCACGACGTACAAGGGTTTCCACGTCTTTCTTGCCCGGAATATATGTACCGGTCAAAGCACCTTCCTTGCCCTCTTTATCATAAAGTTTGAAGACATCACCCAGTTGTGAGTAGTCACGCGGGTCACCGAAACGGCAGAGCGAATAGCTGTCCCAAAGCACACCGTAGTTTTTATTAGACACGATGAAGGGTACAGACACCTTTGTATTGTACTGGAACAGTTCCTCATTCTTACCTTTATAGTTGAACTCATCCGCCTGGTGCTGGCCCAAGCCATAGAAAGCCTCATCATTGCCTGCCGACTGGAATACCTGACGTACTGTATATCCTTTCGTACCTTCCACTTCCACCGGAGTAAAGGTCCGCCCGTCAGAGTCTTCAGCCAGAATCTGCTTGCCGTCGGCATCCGTGAAGCGTACCTCACCCGTTGTCTTGGACACAATGGCACATAATTCCGATGTCTTGACAGTCACTTCATCGCCCTGCTCTTCGACCTTAAAGTCGGTCTTATTCTGTTGAGGGATCACAATGAGACTCTGCTCCTTTGAAAATTCCTTCTCAGGAGTAGCCGATACATGAATGAGCTTCTCGCCCATTACTTCTAATCTTACTTTACGCACATCCGTCGGTTGCTGCTGCTTGACTTCCACAACAACACCGTTCTCGGTCTTTTGGAATCCGCCTCCGGAACATGCGGCGAGCATCCATCCGGCAAGCAAATAAACTGAAGTGTTTTTCAATTTCATATTACTGTTTTTAAAGTGAATTTTCTCCAATGCAAAAATAGAAAGTTTACTTCAAAAACGAGTCCTCCCGATGTTGAAACAAAAGGGCGCTTTTGATTACCCTAAAAGACAATATGTTTCCGTAAGGGGTATCTTTTGTTATCTACCCTCTCTTTCCTGATAAACAGAGGGCAAAAGCACCGAATTCATCCTTGAAATATTTGCTGAAATACTTGGGGTTGTTAAAGCCCAACTGATACGCTATCTCCGATACATTTTGCTGACTCTCGCGCAGCATCTGCGCCGCTCTTTTTCAGACGGATGACACGGATAAATTCAATAGGTGTCTTACCGGTTATCTGCAAGAGTTTCTTGTAAAGATGTACCCGGCTCATACCCAACCCCCGGACTCAACTCTTCTACGGACAAGTCACACCGACCGATGTTCGCCTCCACATATTTGATGGCATTTTCCACCAGCTTTTCATCCAACGAAGTAATGGCTATTTCACTTGGTTCGGGGTCAATGAGCGACTTTGCCTTGCGCTTCTTGCTCAGGTCAATCAACTTGCGCATACGCAGAATAAGGATTTCCACATTGAAAGGTTTCGTCACATAATCATCCGCACCGATGGTCAACCCCTCCACTTTATCTTCCACAGCCTGCCGTGCAGTGAGCAATATCATCGGAATGTCACTCGTGCGTTTATCGGTCTTCACCCAGCGACACAGTTCATTTCCATCCATCTCGGGCATCATTACGTCGCTGACAATAACATCCGGCATCAGTTCCGGTATTTTCTGCCAAGCTTCCCGGCCATTAGAAGCTGACTGTATACGGAAATACAAGCTCAGACTATCTTTCATGAAGGCAACCAAATCTTCATTATCATCCACAATCAGGGCCAACGGCTTCTCTTTTTCATCTTCATTATCCTCCTCCATATCGTCCGGCAAATCATCCGGAAGCGGTTCCTCTTCCATATCCGGCAAAAGTTCCTCATGCTCTTCCACCTCTTCTGCAAGCGGTGCAGGCTTGGAAGGACTTACATGCACATGTTTAACCGGAAGCTCAATCAGGAACACACTACCGGACCCCACATTGTCAACAACGCGCACCGTGCCCTCATGCAGCGTCACAAAGTCGCGTACCAGGCTCAAGCCAATACCGCTACCCGTTGACTGGTGTTCCGGTTCTTCCTGCTCCACCTGATAGAAACGTTCAAAAATTCGCTCCTTGTCTTCATCCCTAATGCCAACACCGGTATCCGATACCTTTATCAGCAATCTTCCGGACATCTCTTTCGACATTTCCAATGCCACATCCACACGTCCCCCGTCCGGGGTAAATTTGAAGGCATTGGATAGAAGATTCATCACAACTTTACCAATTTTATCCTCGTCGAATGACATATTCAGCGATTCCATGGCCGAAAAGAATGTCAGATGTACATGTTTCTTTTCAGAAAGCATCAGGAAAGAAGCACAGATGCTACGCACATACGCCACAATATCCCCCTCGGACAAAGTGAGATGCAATCCTGCCATCTCATTCTTACGGAAATCGAGCAACTGGTTGACCAGATTCAACAAACGCTGCGCATTGCGGTACATCAGTTGTAGCTTGCCATGCAGTTTTTCGTCCGTAATCTCCTTCATCATACTTTCCATCGGCGATATAATCAGCGTAAGCGGCGTACGCAACTCATGGCTGACATTCGTAAAAAAGCGGAATTTCATCTGGCTCAACTCCTCCCTCTTTCTTCGCATCTTCCTCTATCTGGCGGATTCTGAACTTATTACGTTCCCTCCGTTGTACGGCATAAAGTGAAAAGGAAACAACTCCTACTATCAGAAGAGCATAAACGATATATGCCCACGGAGTCATCCAGAAAGGCGGAAGAATGACAATCTTGAGCGAAGCCTCTTCAGTACCCGCATATCCGTCACTGTTTGTAGCCTTCACTTTTAAAATGTAAGTCCCCGGAGCCAGATTGGTATAGGTAACGCGATGCATATCGGACATACTCGTCAGCCAGTTCTCATTAAACCCTTCCAATTTATAGAAATACTGTGTCTTTTCGGGCAGCACGAAATTGTCCGACGCGAACAGCACCGTGAACACATTCTGCTTATAATCCAAGACAACTTCTTCTGTTTCATTCAAAGCTTCCTTCAAGATGACACGTCCTGCATACTCCTTGCCCACCTTCACGTCTTCATTGAACAACTGGAAACCGGTAAACATAACCTTGGGCAACGTACGGTTATACTTTATGTTGCCCGGCTGGAAGCGATTCAGCCCATACAGTCCTCCCACTACAATCTCGCCCGTATGCAGTCGTTTGAGGGAACGCTGGTTGAAGTCACAACTCTGCAACCCGTCCTTGTCATTATAGGTATAGCAACGGAACACGGGCTGCTCCGTCTTGCTGTCAACGGACAACACCACGTTTATCAGTTCTCCTCCGGTGCTGATCCATATACTTTTGTTTTCATCTTCCGTAATACCTAATATCAATAGTTTGGAGAAACCGGGCTTGATAGGCACTTCGTACAATTCATCCCGTTTGCTGTCATATACATTCAAGCCTTCACGCGTGGCTATCCATAGCAAACCGCGACTATCTTCGTAAACTTGATTGATATTTTGGTTGGAAAGTCTGGTCTTACCCGATTTTGTACCTGCAAAATTTGTAATCTCGCCGGTCCTCAGGTCCATGAAAGCCATCCCTGCCGAAGTACCGATAACCAGATTATTGTCACAGCTGATGCAGAGGGATGAGATATAGTCCGACACAAGGTTTGAATTACCTGTAGAATAGGTGGTAAATATCCCCGTCTGAGGATTCAGGCATTGCAATCCTCCCCCTAACGTACCGATCCAGATATTTTTGTCCGCATCTTCTGCCAATGCCCATACATTGTCATAGACCAGCGAGTTACTGTCTCCCTTACGGGACCGGTAATGGATAAAGCGGTTTCCATCATAGCAATTCAGTCCGCCCCAGAAAGTACCAGCCCACACTCTGCCGCTACTGTCCCGAAGAAGGCAGACTATGACATCACTCGAGATAGAGCGGGGATCTGCCGTATGCGAAAAAAACATACGTTCATCCGTCACGCTATTCCAGCGAATCAACCCGCGGTCGTTGGTCCCCACCCATACGATATCACCGCCTCCGTCCTCCACACAATTGATGTCGCCTACATCGGCAATGCCGAATTTGAAGACACTTTCATTATAGAAAGAGACACCCTTCTTGTAGGTTCCCACCCACATCGTACCGGCCTCATCTTCATAAAGAGCCGTTATTGTATTGTTGGACAGAGTACGCCCGTTATTAGGATCGTTCGCCAGACGGATTTTCCGTCCCGCCGGTTCTATCAATTCAACGCCATCCTGATCCCTGCCTACCCATATACATCCGTATTTATCCTGTGCCACTGCACGTACGGTATTGTAGGTGTCCGTTCGGGGAGAACGCTGTTCCCAAACCTTCCGAGAAAGGCTATAAATCCACATCCCCTCCACACTGAATATCCACGCCCGCCCACTATGGTCGACAAACAAATCAAAGGTAGCATTCTTTACTTCCCTGCAATCTTCGGCAATGTCCGGATTGGTCCACTTGATATTTTGCTTTTCCTCATCTATACAAACCAAGATACCGTTACTCAAAACCAACAGGATTCCTTCGCCGCATTCTTTCATGTCGGACACTTCGGCTTTCGCAAGCAGTTCATCCGCCTCCTTTACTGCCACGGCATTTTTCTGTCCTTCTCTATAGCTGTAAACACCTTTACCATTAATATAGATCCAGAAAGTCTTTTCCTTATCAATATAGATAAGCGAAGGATTTCCGGTCAGACCGACGTTCCACATCCAAGCTTCCACATTACGGTCAAAAATCAATCGGAAGCCGAGTTGTAAATGGCATACCCACTTCCCGTACGTATCCACAAATTACCGGACGCATCTTCTTGTATATCCTCGACATAACTATCGGGAAGAGATTTCTCGTCATCTTTCTGGCTGCGATAAATCTTTATATTGTAACCATCATAGCGGTTCAGCCCCGAAGCTGTACCAAACCACATGAATCCGTTTGAATCTTTATAAATAGCATTAACCTGATTATTGGAAAGTCCGTCTTTCACTTCCAAATGTTTAAACATGTAGTCATGTGAAGCAGCAGAGAAACATACCATCCAAACCCACAAGAGCAGTAGTTGCAGTCTTTTCATACTATCAGAGCTAAGGGAAGTTATTTTTGTTGCAAATGAAGTGAAAAACGAACAGAAAAGCAAGGAAAGACAAGGATTTTTAAAGAAGGAGAAGCATATCCCTCGCGGACATACTTCTCCGTAACCAATCAAAAAACTATATCAACAATCCTTGTAACCTATAAAACCTATTTGTATGATACTTTTAAAAACTGTCTTTTATTCTATCCACCACTCAATCAGTAAGGGTATTGACCGGCTGCGGCTCCCTTCATGATGCCCTCAATGGCATAAGCCTCCTTCGCCGTACCCGTACCACGGTTCATGTCACCGCCGGTTTCCCAATAGAAGGGGACACAACCGTGGTTTTTCGCCTCTCGGGTGACTACCTCATTCCAATAGGCGCGGCTCTTGTTATGCATCTCCTGGTCAATGTCGGGATAGGCAGGTTCGGAAGTACCCTCTATCTTGTCTTCTTTTGTACGCTTCATGGCGCTATACTCGCCTACAATCACAGGAATTCCCTTATCTGCATAGGCCGTTTTCATCTTCTGGAATTGCTGCTTCACATAATCTTCTTCGTAACCGGTGGCATTATGAATGGAACCGGATACATGATTATCCTTACCCCAATAAAGGAATACATTGCTCCAGGTTTCGTCATGGTTCATCATGGTGAACTGATAGGGATCATAGAAGTGAACTTCCACCATCAGACGGTCGGGTACCTCATCCTTGGGCATCGTGTAATCATTCACCGTCTTGTCAATATTGGTATAAGGGCCTTGCACAATCAGACAACGGCTCGCATTATTTCCTCCGGTGGCACGCACGGCATCAATGAAGGTCTGTTCATATTTCAAGATAACATCTATTGCCGATGTTCCAACGTTCCCCTGGTCTTGCTGTCCGGGTTCGTTACATCCGGCAAAGAGCAGGTGCTCGTCATAAGCATTCAGTTTATTGGCAATCTGTGTCCAGATAGCTTTCTGCTTGGCATCTACTTCGCTGCTGTAACCATGGGTGATACTCTCTTCAAGCCAACCGCCATCCCAATGGATATTGACAATGGCATACATATCATTGGCTACACAGTAGCCCACCACTTCGCTCACCCGGTCGAGCCATGCAGCATCTATCTCATAGGTCGATGGATTCACAATGTAGTAATCCCACGCGCAAGGGATGCGCACCGCATTAAATCCCAATGCCTTCAGCCCTTTGATATATGCCTCACTCACTTTAGGATTTCCCCATAACGTTTCGCCCGCTATCTTGTTCTTGTTATCACAAGCTTCCAGCGTGTTGCCGATATTGATACCTGCATACATCTTGGCGGCAAGTGTCCTGGCATCGCTTTCCATATTCCCGGTTTCGCCCGCACCCTGCTTTACGGTCACAGTCTCCGTCAGGCTACCCAAAGTAAAAGAAATATGGCCTTCGCGCGCTCCCAAAGGATTGGGAGAGACGGTAAACTTGAAAATCTTGTCTTCCATGGCACGGGTATTGACTGCCTTTATCCAAGAAACATCGGAAACGGCTTGTACGTCACCATTGGTTTCCACCACCACAGAAACATCTCCTCCCGCAGCTGGCAGGTCGAAAGAGGTAGAGTTGGATATGATTAATCCGTCCGCAGCCGTTTGTTTCACTGTGAAGCTCCCTACTTCGCTGCCTCCGGCTTTCACCGTTACCTTGGCTTCACGGTCACTCGTGTCCGTATTGGCTTCTGCCATAACGGTATACTTCAAAATACTACTCGAAGCAGAACTTTCGGCAGTAACCTTACACCACTCCGGTGCACTGCTGGTAACTTCCAATGCAACGTTCGACTTGATGTTCAGCGTACTTGTTCCTCCGGTCTTGGAGAAAGTCATTCCATCCGTCAGAATGTTCGCGGGAATCGTTATTTCCGGAGTCACAGTATCATCATTGCCGGAACATGCGGCAACGAAAGAAGAGAAAAGCAGTGCCGACAGCACCAGGCAAATTTGGAATTTTTCAATGATATTCTTCATCATGTCTTTACGTATTAAAAATAATGGTTAAATCAGTGAGAGCAAAAGTAGCGGAAAAGGCGGAAAACACACCGATGCCATGTTATCTGCAACGGTATCATTTGTTTCCGAATAGGGTTCAAAAGTTATCATTGAATGACATCAGACACATCCGGCTTGCTTGAACCGAAAGAATACTTTATTTTTGTGTATAAACACTTCCTTCAACTACCCTGATTCATATATCTGATAAACTATTTAAAATACAATGTATTTATGAGAAAGATGATGTTACTTTTAGGACTGGCGCTCAGCCTGTCCTGCTTTTCACAAAACCGGCAAGGTTATCAAAATCCCGTTATTCCCGGTTTCCATCCCGACCCGAGTATCTGCCGCGCAGGAGATGACTTTTATCTGGTCAACAGTAGTTTCCAATATTTCCCGGGCGTACCGTTGTTCCACAGCAAAGACCTCATCAACTGGGAACAAATCGGACACTGCCTGACGCGCCCCTCACAACTGCCGCTTCACGACGCCGGCCCATGGGGAGGAATCTATGCACCTACCATCCGCTACAACAGCGGTACATTCTACATGATTACCACCAACGTGTCCGACAAAGGCAACTTCCTTGTACACACTACCGACCCGCGTGGCGAATGGTCAGAACCCGTATGGCTCAAGCAAGGCGGTATAGACCCGTCCCTCTATTTTGAAGACGGCAAGTGTTACCTCGTCAGCAATCCGGGCGTAGGTATCTATCTGTGCGAAATCAACCCCAAAACCGGCGAACAACTCAACGAGTCCAAACGCATCTGGAACGGCACGGGCGGACGGCACCCTGAAGGGCCGCATATTTACAAGAAAGACGGATGGTATTATCTGCTGATTTCCGAAGGCGGCACGGAATACGGGCACAAAGTGACAATAGCCCGTAGCCGCGATATAGACGGCCCGTACGAAGAGAACCCCGCCAATCCCATCCTGACCCACATCAACAAGAATGCACAAAACAGCCCGATACAAGGAACCGGCCATGCCGACCTGATACAAGCCCCTGACGGTTCGTGGTGGATGGTGTGTCTCGCTTTCCGTCCGCAAAGCGGCAACCATCACCTGCTGGGACGCGAAACGTTCCTTGCTCCCGTGCGCTGGGACAAGAATGCCTGGCCGGTAGTAAACGGAGATGGTACAATAGCCCTGCAAATGGATGTGCCAACCCTACCGCAACATCCTCTTGCCCCCAAGCCTGCACGCACCGATTTCAAAAACGGCAAATTAGGTCCCGAATGGGTTCATATCAGAAACTATCATCCGGAAAACTATACCTTTGCTTCCGGTAACCTCCGTCTGAAAGCAACCTCCGTAAACCTGAACAACGGGAAAGGCAGTCCTACTTTTGTCGGCCGCCGGCAAGAACATATCGACTTCACAGCCACCACTTCCATGCAACTGAAAAAAGGCCGCCAGTGGCGACGAAGCCGGCCTGACGGTCTACATGTTCGAATCGTCCCATTACGATTTATTAGTCAAGCAATTGGCAGACGGGAAACAAGCTGTAGTATTGCGCTACCAATTGAATGAATTGACCCATACGGAAAAGGAAGTTATTCTGCCCCAGGGGAAAGTACAACTCCGTGTAAAAGGCAGCAACGAAATCTATTCGTTCGAGTATGCCACAAACGGAAAGGACTTCAAAGAACTGGGCCGAATGAATACGCGCTATATCAGTACAGAAACTGCCGGTGGCTTTACGGGAATCATGCTGGGATTGTATGCCATCTCCGGTTCTCAAACCTCAAAAGCATATGCAGACTTTGAATACTTTGATTACGAAGGAAAATAGCAGCCAATCTTAGAGAAAGCCCCTGCTTTTCTCCGCTTCCGCCCTTTTGTCTGTCCGGTTCAGTACAAAGATTCATGAACGGCCCACTTAGGTGAACAAGTTTGTTCACCTAAGTGGGCTGATTTGTTCACTACTATGAACAAGGCGGACCACTTTAGTGGAGATACCATAAAATCACTATGTTTATCGCAATAAGTACCCATCCCGTCCGAACAAAGTACAAGGCAAAGAGCTATCAAAGCGCCGCCTTACGGACCACCTCCTTTATTTTATTCTCTCTATGGTTCTTCAATCTATATCAGAACGATGCACACCGGTGAGGGCAAAACAAAAAATTCCGGGATGGCCTGCATCCCGGATTTCCTATCTAACCAGTATATTTCCGTCTATCCCTCTTACCATTCAGGAACAGAGAAAAGAGTGTGGAACGTGAACTTCACTTCCATAGAACTGCTGAAACCAAGTTCCTTGATAACATCACCATCAGGAGTACCGAAAGCGCACCCTTTATCCTTTGTTGCCCCATAGCAATTCCAAAGTTCCAGACGATACTTCGGGGATTCATTGGCATCGAGCACTTTGGATGCATCAAATGTCACTTCCTTGCCATCCAGATAGAGGTTGTCAAGTGTGG
>ENA-OQDL01001337-OQDL01001337.1-human-gut-metagenome-genome-assembly--contig:-NODE-1337-length-12474-cov-11.047704_pt1 | contig 12474 bp, 8 predicted proteins | sample MGYA00242782_ERZ504609 | MGnify/ENA primary metagenome ERZ504609 (study PRJEB26092, sample SAMD00036320) | human gut metagenome | host: Homo sapiens | study: EMG produced TPA metagenomics assembly of... | reverse complement strand
ACAATAGCCGCACTTGTGTTCTCATAAGTGCTAATCTTTCTTTTATCCAAAACCTCGGATTTATATCAATTTTAGTATAAACCTGTCCTACTTTGTGTGTAGGACGCTTAATATTTACGTATGAAAAAGTATATTTTATCTCTTTTGATGTTTTTTGTTGCCTTGTCATCCTTTTCAGGAAACGTATCAGATTTTGGAAAAGCCAAATGGATATGGCTTCAGGAAGATGGACAGCCAAACTCATGGGTAGCTTTCCGTAAAACATTTACTTTGGATTCTGCTCCTGAGAATGTCAAGGCCAATATTGCTGTAGATACTAAGTATTGGTTATGGATAAACGGACAGATGCTCCTGTTTGAAGGCGGGCTTGCTCGTGGAGCTGCCCCAAATACATGCTATTATGATGAGGTGGATTTAAGCGGTTATCTGCAAAAAGGAGAAAATACTATATCCATACTCGTTTGGTATTGGGGAAGAACAAGAAAAACACATGAGGATAGTGGTAAGGGTGGACTGATATTCCATTCGGATATTGATGGATACCAGTTATGTTCAGACTCTTCATGGAAAGTAATCAAGCATCCCGGCTATGATTCGAAAAGTGGAGGAGGTGGTGGTTCTGCCAACAGAGTGAATGCCTACAATATAAGGTTTGATACAAACAAGGCATTGGGTGATTGGACTGATACTGCCTGGTATTCTTTATCATATAATGATACAAAATGGAATAGTGCTATAGAAAAAGGTCGGGCAGATTGTCTTCCATGGGGTAAACTTGTTCCCAGATGTATTCCACAGTGGAATGATAGAGGGTTGGCAGACTATGTTTCACTCAAAACAGATAATGGAAATATCAGTCTTCCTTATATTAATAATACAGGAAAAGTTAAGGTCATCAGTGCAAAGCTGCCTTTTAACAGACAAGTTACGCCTTATCTTAAAATAAGAGGCGTTAAAGGAGATACTATAACTGTGGAAACTGACGATCCTTTCAATCTTCTTCAGTCTGTATATATTACTAAAGATGGTGTTCAGGAGTTCGAAGGATATTCTTGGTTTAACGGACATAATATTGAATATAGTATTCCTTCCGGTGTTGAAGTTCTTGAATTAAAGTACCGTTGGACTGGTCTTGGAGAAATGCCGGGCAACTTTGAATGTAGCGATGAACAACTCACTAGACTATGGTGGATGGCCCGCAATACCCTTTACATTTGCGCTCGCGACAGTTATATGGATTGTCCTGACAGGGAAAGAGGATTATGGATTGGCGATGTTGCCGACCAGACAGGAGCTGTATTCTATACTCTTGACAATGCCGGAATAAAGCTTCTGAAAAAAGCGATAGATAATACTATTGCTTATAGGAATGACAGTATAATTCAGGGATTGGCTCCGGGATTTGGCAATTATAGAGGAAAAAGTAGCGAACTTACAGGACAGAGCCTTCAGTTTATTTCTCAGGGAATATGGCAGTATTATTATAATACCGGTGATAAGGAAACACTTGCAAACGCATATCCTGCCGTAATGGATTATATGCGCTTATGGAATATGATGCCGGATGGTTTGCCAATGCATAGAAAAGGATATGCAAACTGGGTTGATTGGGGTACTGATTCAGATCCTGTTCCTACAAATGTCATATTGTATTATATGGCACTTAAAGCTGTAAAATCAATGGCAGCTGTTCTGGAAAAACCTTCTGATATTGAATGGTGCAATGGGCGTATTGAAAGTATAGAAAAGAATTTCTCCAGAAAATATTGGCGTGGAACACATTATGGAACGGCTGGAAAACCATTGGAGGAACGTGTCAGTGCATTGGCTGTAATCAGTGGTCTTGCCGATAAGGATAATTATCAGATTCTGGCTGACAGCGTTCTGTTCCCTGTACGCAAGTCAAGCCCTCACATGGAATGGATGGTTGAAGAAGCATTAATCCTTACCGGTAATCATGAGAAAGGTTTGCAAAGAATGAAAGAACGATATGCACCACAAATCTCGGATAAGGAACTTACCACATTATATGAACGTTTTGACGAGAAACGTCCGGGGACACCTAATCACGCATGGAATGCACCTAACTATGTCTTGTCACGATACGTTGCAGGAATAAAAGCAACGGATGTGGCATGGAAAAGTTTCGAGGTACGTCCTTATCTGAATACTTTTGCGTCAGTAAACCAGGTTGTACCAAGTGTAAAAGGTAACATAGTGATGAAAGCTGAGAAAGATAACAACTCTTGCAGATTAGAACTTAAATCACCTGAAGGAACAGTAGCTAAGGTTTATATACCGTTGAATGGTAGAAAGCTTAACAATGTTACAGTCAATGGAAAGACTGTTTGGAAAAATGGTGAAACTATAGTCTCTTCAAAAGATGAATATAGATTTGTAAGCAAGAATGATGACAGTATTTGCTACGAAGTAGGATGTGGAGAATGGAATTTTGTAGTACAAAATGATTAAAAATAATGCATAAAATGAACTTTCTAACTTGTTTCTTTATAGCTTCCATGATGTCTTCATGTAGCGAAAAATCACCTTTAAATGATTACCGTGAAAACGGTCAACAACAGACTGATAATAATGATGATTATGATAACACTGGTCTGGATGATTCTGAACTGGTGAAAGATACTTTGACACTAACGGTAGATTTTACAGATTCTTCAAAAAAGAATTGTAAAATATATAATGTATGGTCTGTGGCAAACAGAATCAGTCCTCAGGCTGGTTCTAACGTAAGAGAGGGGCTTTCCATTAATCTGATAAGAATGCTTGGTGGTATCTTGAAAGATAAAAAAACTTATTATGATTATGATGTCTGCAAGTACAATCAACAGACAGGAAAATATGATTATGATTTCACCCCTTTATTTGCGCGCCTTGATAAGATTGTAAATTCCGGCACTCCTATTCAGCAGTTTGTGTTGGACCAGCCGGACTGGGCTTTCCAACAAGGATATAAGTTTATACCAACAGGTACGAGTGACGGTAAAAACTTCCGTGAGAATGAGAAACAGTCTATATATGGAAACTCTTTGCCTCCATGCGACAAACGGGCATATTCTGGCTTTATCAGTGAACTTATGCGTCGTTTGATAGACAGATACGGACGTGATAAGGTAGCGTCTTGGCAATTTAGAATAGGATCTGAAATAGAAACTCCCGATCACTGGTTTGGTACAAAGCAAGAATTTATTGAACATTTCAAAAATGTTGCAAAGGCTGTCCGCAGTGTTCTTCCGGAAGCGAAAATAGGACCTCATACCAGAGAGTACGATTTTGTTTATACAAAAAACAATTATCTAAATTATAAAGGAGAGAAGGTCACTTCTTTTGCAAGCGAAATACTCAGTCAGTGTAAGGATGAAAATATAAAGATAGACTTTTGGGGAGTATCCGATTATGTGATGGTCAATAACAAAAAATCAAGGAATATCCCTGCCAAGTATGAGGAACTGTTCGGTAAGTTTATCAATGACCCGAATTGGAACTCATCGACTAAATTAGACTTGATGGAGTACTCTTCTATAGTTTCTATGGGGGCAGCGGGAAATACATTCATCAATTGTGTTACCAGTCATACTCCTGTTCTTGAATTATGTCTGACTAACCAGTTCTATAAGTACCATAACAAGGGTTTAAGATATATCTATCGCTGGGGCAACCGTACAGACCAGAAAGAAGCTACACATATCAGGATGGTAAACAAAATGGTTGGTATGCAGGGATATAATGCCACTGTTGAAGGAACTCCAAAGACAGCCGATAACGTTGTGGATGCAATATCAGCTACTTCTGGTAACGGTGACTTTGATGTAATTGTTTATAATTACAATGTGGAGTCTTTTGATTATTCCGACACTGATGAGCCGGTAAATATTATATTGGAGACATCATTGCCTTCGGATACTAAGGTCAGGTATAGAAGTCTGTCGTATTCGGCTGTGAATAATAAGACAAATCTGTATCTCGAAAGATATGGTACCAAATTTCATAAGACAGAAAAGGGTATAGATGAAAAGGGAGATCCTGTACATTGCTTGAATAGTAGCGGACTGGCACTTTACAATGCAACGCCAAATCCTGAAGAATATAATGAAAGCGAATGGAAGACAACGACAGTAAAAACAAATCTTTCGGAAAAGAATAAAGGTGTAATATCAATCACAACTACACTTCCTTCTTTCTCGTATAAAATGTTTGAATTCAAGAAACAATAAATCAATATTAACCATGGGAAATAATTTGATAAGAAATTATGTAATGGCATTAGCGTCAATCAGTGTTCTGCCATACGTAGAAACTTTTGCGGCTAAAGGTGAAGCACTAACTGATAAAAAACCTAACCTTGTATTTGTTTTTGCCGACCAGTTGAGAGAACAGGCCTTGGGTTATACAGGCGACCCTAACGTCATGACACCTAATATTGACCGTCTGGCAGGCGAGTCTGTCAATATACGTAATGCCATATCCTGTGTACCTGTATCCTGTCCGTATAGGGCTTCTATGCTTACCGGACAGTATGCTTTATCAACCGGTGTTTTTTTGAACGATGTACAGCTTAATCCGGAGATTAATTCTGTAGCTAAAATCTATAAGAAAGAAGGATATAATACCGCATATATTGGCAAATGGCATATAAACGGTAACGGACGTACCAAATATATTAAAGAGGAATTCCGTCAGGGATTCGAATATTTCAAGGCTCTTGAGTGTACTCATGCCTATCTCCGTTCCAAGTATTTCGACAATAACGATACCATACCTAAATTCTGGAAAGGCTACGATGCAATTGACCAGACAAAGGATGCCATCAACTATATGAAGGAGCATTCCAAAGATGATAAACCTTTTATTCTTTATCTTTCCTGGGGGGGCCGCATAATCCATACGAGCAGGTTCCTGATAATTATAGGAAGATGTATGCAGACAAGGAAATTATTCTTCGCCAAAATGTTCCTGCCAATAAGCGTGAACAGTTCATTAAGGACCTTCGTGGTTATTATGCCCAGATTACGGCACTTGACGATTGTATAGGTATGCTTCAGAAAGCAATAAAGGATATGGGAATAGAAGAGAACACTATCTTTGTATTTACATCCGACCACGGAGATATGCTTGGCTCACAGGGTATGCGTTGGAAACAACGCCCGTACGACGAGAGTATCAGGGTTCCTTTCCTGATAAAATATCCGGCATTGTTGGCAGACAAGAACCGTGAGACTGATATGATAATCAACACTCCTGATATTTTGCCTACATTGTTAGGACTTTCGGATATAGAAATACCGGAATCAATCGAAGGAGATGACCTTTCAGATATTATTACCGGTGAAAAGGAAGATTATACAGATGCTGCTCTCATAGAGTGTATTACTCCTTTTGCGGATTTCAGAAAGGGTATAGGCCGTGAATACAGAGGTTTGCGTACCAAGAGATATACTTACGTAAGAGACCTTAATGGACCGTGGCTGATGTTCGATAATTTGAAAGACCCTTATCAGCAGAAGAACATAATTGACTCGCCGGAATATGCCTCTATAAGAAAAGAACTTGAAGATAAACTGATGAAAAAACTGAAGGCACTTGGCGATGAGTTCCGTCCCGGAATGGAATATATCAATAAGTGGGGATATGAGGTAGATAAGAATGGAACAGTGGATTGGAAAGCTGCAAACAAATAATATATAATTGTATTTATGGATTATTTAATACGGAAAATTTATTTACTATTGTCGTTTATAGCTATATTTCTTTCTTTGAAAGCAGGAAATATAGACTCTCGTCAGAAATATAATTTCAATAGTTCCTGGAAGTTTGTTAAGGCAAATATTCCAGGTGCGGCAGATGAGAAGTACGATGATACTTCATGGGAAACAGTAAGTTGCCCACATACTTTTAATGATATAGATACTTTCGACGATTTTGCCGAGGGAGGTCATAATGGTGAAAGTAGGCAGTGGCGTGGTACCGTATGGTATCGCAAGCACTTTTCTTTACCTCTTTCGGAAAAAGGTAAAAAGGTGTATATTGAGTTTGAAGGCGTGCGTCAGATAGCTGATGTATATATAAATGGAACTTTTGTCGGTAAAAATCAGACAGGATTCATACCTTTCGGATATGATTTGACTCCTTACATTAAATTTGGTGAAGACAATGTGGTGGCAGTGAAGGTTAATAATGACCGCGGCGATCATTTCCGTGACAACTTCCCTTTGGTATGGCACCACGAACATTGGCATCCTAATCATGGTGGAATCTATCGTAATGTCTATCTTCATGTCATGAATCCTTTGCATATAACTTTGCCTCTGTATGATAATTTGGAAACACAGGGACAATATATATATACTGAAAAAGTAAGCAAGAGGAGTGCTGACGTATATGTGGAAACCGAAATCAGAAATGAAGGTAGTGTTTATCCTTCTTCTTTGGAAGTGCAGGTAGCTGTGTTCGACGCTGATGGCAATCTCGTTAAGAAGGAAATCACTGAAGCTGAAATACCTTCCGGTAAAACAGATATAATAAAGACTAAAATAAAGATAAAGAAACCATCACTGTGGTCAACAAGGTACCCCTATCTGTATCGCGTTGAAACATCAATTCTTCAGAACGGTCAGGTTATAGACTCAGACGAGCAGCCTTTGGGTATCAGATATTTTGAGTTCAATCCAAATACCGGTTTCCACATCAATGGCGAAAGTGTAAAACTTCACGGATGGGGACAGAAGCCCACGAATGAATGGGCAGGGCTTGGCTCCGCACTTCCTGACTGGATGCGTGAATATACATATCGTTTGATGGACGAGGCTGGTGGTAACTTTGTCCGTTGGGGACATTGTGCCTGTTCTCCTGCCGAGGCTCTTATGGGAGACAAGTTTGGTTTCGTCACTATGATGCCTGGTGTAGCCGGTGAATCTACCGATGAAGGTGATACATGGAAAATCCGCCTTAATGCATTCCGCGATATGGTGGTTTGTTATCGTAATCACCCTTCTATCTTCATTTGGGAAGGTGGAAACTGGGCAGAGACAGATGAGCATTATCAAGAATTGTGTAACGTGATTTCAACATTCGATTCCAAAGGCAATCGTCTTTATGGTCATCGACGTTCCGATTTGCATGACTGTTCATCAAAATATGTCACCATAGAAATAGGTACGGAAGGATGGGAGAGGGAGTTCGAAAAACTTCCTATCATAGAGAGTGAGTATTGCCGTGATGAGTCACCACGACGCATTTGGGATGAGTATTCTCCTGATGACAATTTTTATTCGCATCCTAATATAGATAAGAATGTGTATAAATGGTCATCCGAGGAATATGCGGTAAAACAGGTGGAACACTGGTGGAACAAGATGGGAAAGAAGGCTTATCATTGCGGAGGAGCCAACTGGGTGTTTACTGATGGTCCACACGGAGGAAGATGCCAGACAGAGGTTACTCGTGCCAGTGGTGAAGTTGATGCGGTAAGACTTCCAAAGGAGGCCTTTTATTCGTTGAAGTCTATCTGGCGCACAGAACCACAGGTTAATATCGTAGGTCATTGGAACTATAAGCCGGAAACAGTAAAAACAGTCTATGTCACATCAAATTGCCAGAGTGTAAAACTTTTTGTTAATGATAGGCTTGTTGCTGAAAACTCAAAACCAACATCAGGTTATGTGTTCAGTTTTCCTAATGTTAAATGGGAATCGGGTAATATAAAGGCTGAGGCTTATATAGATGGCAAGCTTGTTGCAGAGTCGGTAAAACAAACCAGTGGAAAAGCTGTTTCTCTCCGTATAACTCCTATTACCGGTTCTAAGGGTTGGCAGGCTGATGGTTCGGATATAGTCCTTCTTGATGTAGAGGCGGTCGATGCACAAGGACGTCGTTGTCCGTTGAACACCGATAAGGTTTATTTTACAGTAGAAGGTCCGGCTATATGGAGAGGTGGTTATAACAGTGGACTGGCTAATTCTACAAACAATCAGTTCCTTAATCTTGAAGCCGGTATAAACAGAGTGGCATTGAAGTCTATGTTACAATCGGGCAAGGTTACTGTAACGGCATCAACCGTTGGTCATTGCAGTACAAAGGAATCTACAATAAAACCTGCTACCATTACTCTTGAAACAAAACCGGTAGAATTATTGTCCGGTCTTTCTGAAGAATTACCATACGAATTGGATGATATTATGCTTTCTTCCAACGATCTTGTCAGAGAACCGGCACCTGCCTATAGTCCTTATATTGAACCTTATATTCCTGGTGTAAGTACCAAAAGCAAGTTGTTTACACGTTTCAGTTATACAGGCGACTCTCCTGCACTTCTCCGTACTACTCTTGACTGGGGAAAACGTGCATATACAGATTTGACATACAATTACACAGTAATACCTTCATACGTACGTGGAGCTGAATATGTGCGAATGCCAAATTCTGATTATAAATATTGGGCACGCGATCAGTTGCAATTTGTGGCAGGAGTCGATATGACTGTTTATGTGGCGCATGATGACCGTGTGAAACGTCCACAGTTCCTTGAAACATATACCGATACCGGCGATGATATCAAGCTTGGTGATATCGTTATGTCATTATTCAAATATGAAGCCCGTAAAGGTGAAAGTATCATTATGGCAGGAAACAGCGATATCACTCCTCCTGAGGGCAGCCGCATGTATGTCGTATTTGGAAAAGAAAGAAAATAAATTATAGATTTTAACTCAGACTTTAAACATAAGACTTATGAATTTCAAAACCAATAAACTGATGACTTCCCTAACCCTATGCTCGGCTGTATTGCCGGGCATGGCAGGGAATGATTACATGGGAACTGATAAACCAAATGTAGTAGTTTTTGTAGTTGACGACCTTCGTCCTGAATTAGGATGTTATGGTCATCCGGATATGTTAACCCCAAATATTGATGCTATAGCGTCAGATGGCGTAAGGTTCAATAATGCATATGCCCAGCAGGCACTTTCAGGGCCGTCACGTATGTGCTTACTCACCGGAAACCGTCCTGAAACTATAGGTATTTATTCTATTTTCACTCCTTTGCGCAGTGTGCATAAGAATATGCTCACAATGCCTCAGTATTTCAAGCAGAACGGATACACTACTGTCAGTGTAGGTAAGGTATATCATCATGCCACAGACGATAAATCCAGCTGGAGCATCCATATACCTAAAGAGAATGCACAATGGGTAAATCATTCAGGCAAGAATGGCGACAAGCCACCATACGAGTGTGCCGATGTTGCCGATGAGGCATACCCCGACGGACGTGTGGCAAGGGATGCCGTTAAAATTCTAAAGGAAATCAAGGACCGGAATTTTATAATGTTTGTCGGATTAAGTAAGCCGCACCTCCCTTTCAATGCTCCTAAAAAATACTGGGACATGTATGACGAATCAAAACTGACTGTTCCTTTCAAAGGTAGTCCTGAAGGTATGTATCCTCAGGCATTGACCAAATGGGCTGAATTACGTGGATATACAGGTATGCCTAAAGAAGGATTTGTGGACGATGAAACAACACGCCGCTTAATTCATGGCTATCATGCATGTGTGAGCTATACCGATGCCCAAATCGGGAAAGTGATGAATGCGCTCGACGAATTGAAACTTCGTGACAACACTATTGTTGTGATTTTCGGTGATCACGGTTGGAAGCTTGGCGAATATGGAGCATGGTGCAAACACTCCAATTTCCAGATTGACCTCAATGTTCCTCTTATAGTAAGCAGAGAGAAAGATGCGGCTTCCCGTAAGTCCGGTGTAACTACAGATGCCAAAGTCGGACTTGTGGATTTGTTTCCGACATTGGCTGAGGCTTGCGGACTGGCACAGCCGGATGTTGATGGCGAAAGCATAATGGAAGTATTGAATAACCCTGATACACAGTGGAAGGACTATGCTTGCAGTGTATATCCGCGAGGAAAACGTATTATGGGATTTACATGTACTGATGGTAAGTACAGATACACCGAATGGTGGGATAATGAGAAAAATCAGCTTTCAGCAGCAGAATTTTATATCTGCGAGCAGGATTTTTCGCGTCGTGAGAAAAATCTTGTCAAAGATGCAAAATATTCCAAAGATATTGCTCGTCTAAAAGGATATCTTGAAGAACAGTTCCCGTTGGATAAAAGATCTTCTTATCCTCAGAATGATAGAAAATAAAAGCAGTATGTGAGGATCGTACAATTGTTTAATAAATAAAGAACGAAATATGATTAAGAGTAATTTGTTTTTGGGAGGAGCTCTTTTGTTGGCTGCTTCTGTAAATGGCAAAAATATAGTTAAACCCAATATTGTACTTATTAATATTGATGATTTGGGATGGACCGATTTGAGCTGTAATGGTAGCACTTATTATGAAACTCCTAATGTGGATCATCTTAAATCTTTGGGAATATGGTTCGGGAATGCCTATGCGGGTGGAGCAAACAGTTCACCAAGCCGTGCCTGTATGCTAACCGGCCAGAATTCGCCACGACATGGAGTTTATACAGTAAACCCGTCGGATAGGGGGGATGCTAAAAAAAGAAAGTTGATAAGTTTTCCAAATCGGAAAGTGCTTCCTGACGGAATCCAGATTCTGCCCAAAGCTCTGAAAGATGCCGGATATACTACCTATCATATTGGCAAATGGCATGTCACAGATTCTCCTGAGAAATGTGGCTTTGATGTTAATATTGCTGGAAATCATGCCGGAATGCCTCACACTTATTTCTCACCTTACCGTAATCCTAATCTTAAAGATGGTGAAAAAGGCGAATTTCTTACAGATAGGTTGGGCGATGAAGCTGTAAACATCATTAAGACAGCCGATAATGACAAACCTTTCTTTTTGTATTATGCCACTTATGCTGTGCATGTACCATTGCAGGCACCTGAATATCTGGTCAAGAAATACGAAAAGAAGAAAAAAACAAAAGCTCATTCCAATCCGGTCTATGCGGCTTTAGTCGAGTCTATGGATAGAAATGTAGGAAAACTACTTGATGCGATAGAAAAAAGTGGAAAGTCTGGTAATACTTTGATAATATTCACATCGGATAACGGTGGTTTTTACAATGTTTCAAAACAATGGCCTCTCAGAGCAGGTAAAGGTTCTTTTTATGAAGGTGGCATAAGAATTCCATTGATTATATACATGAAGGGAAAATTCGAGAACAGGGAAATTTCTGATGTAAATGTCTCACAGCTTGATTTCTTCCCTACACTCATGGAACTTGCCGGAGTTCATGACAATGAACTTTTGTTGGATGGCAAAAGTCTTCTTCCTCTTCTGGAGAACAATGATAAATCGCAGTTTGCAGAGCGGCCTCTGTTTTGGCACTTCCCTGCCTATCTGGAAGGTGGAAACAAAGAAACCAGGGACAAGTATTTCAGGTCACGTCCTGTTTCTGTAATAAGGAAAGGTGACTGGAAACTCATAGAGAACTACGAGGATAATAGCATAGAGTTATACAATATAAAGACAGATATAGGTGAAAAGCATGATTTGTCAGAATCAAATTCCGTCAAGGTCCAAGAGCTGAAAACAGCTTTGGATGAATGGAAGAAAAATATTGGTGCTCCTTGCATTTTTAAACTTAATCCTGATTTTCAGGAGGAAAATGTTAAGTAAGATTTTATATTAATTATTTGTTGTATAGTAAAGAATGTATTTGAATATCAGTAAAACTTTATTTCTAGTTTCATCTTTTTCAATGTTCGTTTCTTGTGTGGAAAATGCCGATATGGAAGAAGGATTTCAATCTTCTTCTGCCGAATATCGTCCCATGCCCTTCTGGCATGTTAAAGGTGATGTGGAAAAGTCTGAGATAATGAAGCAGATAGCCGAAGCCGATTCAGCCGGATTTGGTGGAGTAACATTCCTGCCTATTTACGGCATGACTCCTGAGTTTCTTGGCGATGAGTACTTCAGTTTGTACGGCGATGTACTTTCCGACCTTGAAAAGCGCGGAATGAAAGCGGTTCTGTATGATGACATCTCATTCCCAAGCGGTACAGCGGGAGGAGAAATGGAACGTAAGTTTCCTGATTATACACGTAAGCGTCTTGACCGCACTGTGTATGAAGTGAACGGACCACGTACTTTTACTTCCGAAGTCCCGTCAGGGGTACTGATGTCTGCAGTGGCAATGAACGAGTCCTCTAAAGAAAGAATAGATCTTTCTAAGTACATTTCCGATGGTAAACTCAAATGGAAGGTACCTCAAGGAAAATGGAAGGTTATGTTTTTTAATGCCGTGAAGGATGGCACGCATAAAAAATATTTGGTGGTTGACCTTCTGGGCACACCCTTTTTTCGGACACAACTTTTGTGATTAGGAAAAATAGTTGATTGATAACGAGTTAGTAAATGACACAAGTACGGATTTATCCGTATAAACATTATTTCGCTAAGGAAACTACTCTTTTCATGTAGGTTTCTATGTAGGTTAATTAATACCAATTGAT
>ENA-OQDL01001335-OQDL01001335.1-human-gut-metagenome-genome-assembly--contig:-NODE-1335-length-12517-cov-3.405246_pt1 | contig 12517 bp, 10 predicted proteins | sample MGYA00242782_ERZ504609 | MGnify/ENA primary metagenome ERZ504609 (study PRJEB26092, sample SAMD00036320) | human gut metagenome | host: Homo sapiens | study: EMG produced TPA metagenomics assembly of... | reverse complement strand
GTGGAATTTTACCATATTTTGAATAAAATTCCACCGCTGCGCTTTCGGTTGCTTATTTATTTTTTATCATATACTGAAAGACTACAGTTGACCAACTACAAATTAAAATTTCACTTTCGCAATCAACTGATCATTCTCTACATCGATCAAAATCGTATCTTCTGCATCAACCCCATCGCTCAAGATCAATCTTGCAGCCAGTGTCTCAACACTCTTCTGCAGATATCTCTTCAATGGTCTTGCTCCATACATTGGTTCATAACCATGGTCGGCAACATAATTCTTGGCTGCTGATGTTAATTCAACGCTTAATTCTTTGTCTGCTAATCTGCGGTTCAGATCTTTCACAAGTAAGTCAATGATATTTGTGATATTTGCTTTTGTTAATGGCTTGAACATGATCGTTTCATCCAGACGGTTTAAGAATTCTGGTCTGAAATGATTCTTAAGGTCATTTATAACCATATCCTGTGCTTCTGGTTTGATATTGCCATCTTCATCGATTCCTTCTAACAGGTAGGAAGATCCGATATTGGATGTCATGATCAAAATCGTATTCTTAAAGTCTACCGTCTTACCTTTGGAATCTGTGATTCGTCCATCGTCTAATACCTGTAATAAGATATTAAATACATCTGGATGGGCTTTCTCGATCTCATCAAATAAGACTACGGAGTAAGGTTTTCTTCTGACTGCTTCTGTCAACTGTCCGCCTTCTTCATATCCAACATATCCCGGAGGCGCTCCGATCAGTCTTGCCACGGAGTGTTTCTCCATATATTCACTCATATCGATTCGCACGATATTCTGCTCGTTATCAAATAAGCTTTCTGCCAGTGCTTTAGCAAGTTCTGTCTTACCTACACCTGTTGGTCCAAGGAATAAGAAAGAACCGATTGGTTTGCTTGGGTCCTTGATTCCGGCTTTGGAACGGATGATGGATTCTGTAACAAGTTCCACTGCTTCATCCTGTCCAACAACTCTTTCATGAAGGATCTTATCAAGATGTAAGGTCTTATTTCTCTCACTTTCAGTAAGTTTCGCTACTGGAATTCCTGTCCAACGGGAAATGATCTTGGCGATCTCATCTTCTGTGACGGATTCTCTGACCATAGAACGGTCTTCTTTCGCTACGCGTTCTTCTTCCTCTTCTAACTGTTTCTTCAATTCTGGCAGGCGACCATACTGTAATTCAGCTGCTTTATTTAAATCATAATTTCTCTGGGCAATCTGGATCTCACTGTTTACAGATTCGATCTCTTCTCTTAATTTGGATACTTTCTCAACGGAAGCTTTCTCATTCTCCCATCTTGCCTTTCTTGCTTTGAAGTCTTCTCGCATCTCGGCAAGTTCTTTCTGTAATTCTTCCAGACGTTCTTTGCTTAATCTGTCATCTTCCTTCTTAAGTGCGGCTTCCTCAATCTCCATCTGCATGATCTTTCTCTGAACTTCATCCAGTTCTGCTGGCAGGGAATTCATCTCTGTCTTGATCATAGCACATGCTTCATCGACTAAGTCGATGGCTTTATCTGGCAAGAAACGATCTGTGATATAACGATTTGATAAAGTTGCTGCAGCTACTAGGGAACTATCTGTGATCTTAACACCGTGATATACTTCATATCTGTCTTTGATACCTCTTAAGATAGAAATTGTATCTTCTACGGTTGGCTGATCGACCATAACTGGCTGGAAACGACGTTCCAATGCCTGGTCTTTCTCGATATACTGGCGATATTCATCTAAGGTTGTTGCACCGATGCAGTGTAATTCACCTCTGGCAAGCATTGGTTTTAACATATTTCCCGCATCCATGGCTCCGTCTGTCTTACCTGCACCGACGATCGTATGAAGTTCGTCGATAAATAAGATAATCTGTCCGTCACTTTTCTTAACTTCTTCCAGAACCGCTTTTAAGCGCTCTTCAAATTCACCACGATATTTGGCACCTGCTACCAGTGATCCCATATCCAGTGAAAAAATTGTCTTATCTTTTAACTGGTCTGGCACGTCACCACGAACGATTCGCTGTGCTAATCCTTCAACAACGGCTGTCTTACCTACACCCGGTTCACCGATCAATACTGGGTTATTCTTTGTCTTTCTTGATAAGATACGAACAACGTTACGGATCTCGCTGTCACGTCCGATGACTGGATCTAGTTTCTGTTCTCTGGCTCTCTTTACAAGGTCATATCCGTATTTTTCAAGACTGTCGTATGTCTCTTCTGGATTGTCACTTGTGACTTTCTGTCCACCACGGATCTGTGATAACACCTGTAAGAAACGATTTCTTGTAATTCCGTAGGCACGGAATAATTCTTTGACTGCTTTATTTGGATGCTTGATCATTGCAAGAAATAGGTGTTCTACAGATACATATTCATCTTTCATGGCTTTCATCTCGTCTTCTCCGTGAAGAAGTACCTGATTCAAGTCATTACTCATATATACCTGACCACCGGATACTTTCGGTTTCTTATTCAATAACTCCTGTACCTGGCTTAAAAATGTTTCTTTGTTAATTCCCATCTTCTCAAGCAGGCTTGCGATCAGACTGTCATCGATCGTAAGCAAGCTATATAAGAAGTGTTCCTGATCTATCTCTTGATGTCCATGATCGTAGGCGATCTTCTCACACTGATTGACTGCCTCAATGGACTTCTGTGTAAATTTGTTGATGTTCATACTCTTTCCTCCTTTACGAATGGGTATTTATCTATATTAAGATATCCATTTATCTTTTGTTCTATTCGTAATATAACACTCATTATTAGCACTGTCAAGATGTGAGTGCTAATTATTTTAATTTTTCGTTTATTTTATTTTCAAACAAAAATGAAGGCAGATCTTCTATATTATACCTTGGATAATCTGCCTTCATTTCTTCTAATTTTTATATTCTTCTACTTCTTCCAGACATGGAATGGATGGGGCTGCCCCTTGTCTGCTTACTGCAATTGATGATGCTTTGGATGCGGTATCCATTGCTTCTTTAATCGTTTTTCCATTTAAGATACCTGCAATAAAATATCCGGTATAGGTATCTCCTGCTGCCGTTGTATCGACTGTCTTTACCTTATAAATTGACTGTTCCACATATTCATCACCAGATATACATACAGATCCTTCACTTCCTAAAGTTAATACGATCGTTGCTTCTGGGAATTTCTGGTGTAACAGACCACTAATATATTTCCCATCAATTTCTTTTGGTTCTTCCATATCAAGAATCTGCATTGCTTCTATTTCATTTAAAAGAAAATAATTAATCTGATTTAATGGGAGTTCTTTTATCTTATCGTTCATTGGAGAAGGATTTAAAATGATCTTCATTCCAGTTTCTTTTGCTTTCTCTACAATATATGGAAGTCCATTGATCTCATTTTGGATCAGTAAATAATCTTCGTTTGTAAAATGTTCAAATACTTCATCCACTTGTTCCTTACTGATTGCCTGATTAGCTCCTCCAAATAGAATAATGCAGTTATCGCCCTCTTCATCATTTTGTATGATCGCATTTCCTGTTCTTACGTCTTCAAGAATCTTAACAAGATCTGTATTCACTCCTGCTTCTTTCAATTGATCTAGCAAAAATAGTCCATCCCTGCCAATCGCTCCTGCATGATATGTTTCCATTCCTGCACGTGAAAGTGCAATGGACTGGTTTAATCCTTTTCCGCCTGTGTATACGTTCAATTCTTCTGCAGACAATGTTTCTCCTTTTTTCACAAAATGAGGGACTTTATATACATAATCAATATTTAATGATCCAAATGATAATATTTTCATAGAAACCTCTCTTTCTACAATCCTCTCCATCTTCGATATTCTTTTGCTTCTATCCCCAATGGTTCTAATAGTTTTGCTGCAATATGATACGTCATTTCTTCTATGCTCTCTGGCATATGATAAAAAGTCATCATTGGTGGAATGATCCGCACATTCGGAATCATTGCCAATTCCTGAAGATTTCTAAGATGAATCGCACTCAGCGGTGTCTCTCTTGCTGCAAGCACCAACGGTCGTTGCTCTTTGATCGTTACATCCGCTGCACGAAGTACCAGATTATCTGCATACCCACTATGAATTCCTGCAATCGTCTTCATACTGCATGGAACAATGATCATCCCTTCCGTCCGAAATGATCCACTTGCTGGTCCTGCACCGATCTCTCTTGAATCCAGAACATGATCAGCAAGTTTTTCGACCTCTTCCACCTTCATTTTTGTTTCATGTTCCAAGGTCAGTTTGGCACTATCTGTCATAACCAAATAAGTTTCAAAATCCTTTTGCTCTTGCACCAATTTTAGACACTGGATTAAGATTGGAATTCCACTTGCCCCTGTTGCTCCTATGATCAGTCGTTTCTTCATTCAAATAAATTTCCTTTTCCTATTTATATTCTATATTTTATGATAACCAGTGTTCCGGATCAACTTCCATAAATCTTGCTCTCTTGAATCGCTCTTTCTGATCATATGGAACAGTACAGTCAAAGATCGTCTTGCATGCAATCCCATGATCTCTGATACTTGAAGAACATGTTGGATCGTTGGATGGATCCAGCGGATGACATCTTACCCCTGGAATCGTGATGATATCTGCATCTCCCTGGAATCTTGTATTCATTGCCCATAATACATCATTCATATCGAAACAGTCGACGTCTTCGTCTACCAAAAATACATGCTTCAGTTCACTGAATGCTGAAAATGCAAGAAGTGCTGCCTGTCTTTGTCTTCCTTCATCGCTGGCTTCTCGTTTCTTAAACTGTAAGACTGCCATGTATTTTCCACCGCCTGAGGAGCCGCAGTATACATTCTGAAGACGTCCCGGCATCGCTTTTTCTACCATTCCATAAATACTTGCTTCTGTTGGGATTCCAGCCATAGATACATGTTCTTCACTTGGCCCGATGCATGTCTGCATGATCGGATTTTCTCTGTGTGTTACCGCTTTGACTTTGATCAGCCAGCACTGTGAACTTGCAGGTCCTGTGTATCCTGGAAATTCTGGCATTGCATAGCCTGTGTGGCTGTTCTGGTCTTCCTGTACTCGGACATTTGGAATCACTTCCCCTTCGATGACATATTCGGCATTTGCAATTGCCATTTCGTTAACTGTTAAGCATTTACAAAGCTCTACGGGTTCATTTCTTAAAGCCCCTGCAACAGATAATTCATCATATCCAAGAGGGGTTGTTGGTGCTTCAAAACAAGATCCGATCTCAATTGCTGGGTCTACTCCAATACTGATAGAGATTGGAAGTTTCTGTCCTAATTCTTCTGCACGTTCTGCCATTGCTCCAATATGTCTTGCTCCTGGTGTGAAGAAAATAGAAAGTTCATCTTTTCCCTGAATACATAATCTGTGGATTGTTACATCATGAACTCCTGTGTCCGGATGTGTTGCATAGCACATACCAAGTGTGATATATGGACCTGCATCATCTGGTGTGTTAGTTGGTGCTGGTACCAGATCATACAAATTAAAGTCTGGATCTTCTACTTTATGAACAACCTGCTGACATGGTGCATCTCCCTGATATTCCACTGGTGCGATTGGATTATCTACGCTATGATAAAGTTTCTTTCCTAATTCTTCTGGTTTACAGTCCAAGAGCGCTGCCACACGCTTTCTGCTTGCTAATACACCGATCGCTACTCTGGCATCTTTATGTCCCTTGATATTATTAAATACCATCGCTGGACCTTCTTTTGTCGGGCGCTTTACAGTTCCACCTGCACCTACATAGCGGTAAACTCCGGCAAGTTCCGCCATTGGATCAACTTCTACATCAGTCTCTATGTATTGCCCCTCTATTTTCTTTAGCCGTTCTAACGCACTTCTTAAATCTCTTACTTTCCCTTCCATTTGTCTCCTTCTTTCTTATATGTCTCTTTCTCATTTCCGACGACATAATCCCAATGTTCAAGTACTGCTTTTCCTATCTCAGAATCATACATCTTCCCAAGATTTTTCTTAATTTCCTGATAACAAAAATCTCTATCATATGCCTTTCGATAGCAGCGATTCGATGACATGGCGTCAATAGAGTCACAAATTGCTATAATCCTTGATCCTAAAGGAATTTGTTTTCCTTGAATCCCTGCGGGATATCCACCTCCATCATATCGTTCATGGTGATGAAGGACAATATCTTTTAATTCTCCCAGATAGTGAGATTTGCTCAAAATCTCTGCCCCGATCTCTGAATGCTTTTTCATCTGTTCCCATTCTTCTGGTTCTAATCTTCCTTCTTTTAATAATATTACATCTGGAACTCCAATTTTCCCAATATCATGTAAATGTGCTGCAATATGAATCTTCTGGATTTCTTTTTTCTTTAATCTCAAAACATAACAAACCCGCAAGGCCATGTCACTGACTCGCTTTGAATGTCCTGCTGTATATGTATCTCTTGCATCCAATGCACAAGTAATACATTCGATGATATCATGGTATTGTATTTCATGTTTGACTTTATACTGCTTCAATATATCTTTACCTCTTTTATGTGGTTAGCTTTAACTAATGTAGTTTAGCATACTAAAATTAAGATGTAAACATTTCCATGAACGATAGGTCATTTTTACATGATATAAATATCACAATTTCCTCTGAAATGAAAAAATGGCAGATGAATTCTTCTCTAGATCCATCTACCATTTCTTCATTATCTTAAAAATATCTCCATTATAAATGACAGATTTCTATCTCATTCTCACCGAATGTCTTACGGATCTTCTCCACAAATAATAATGCTTTCTCTCCATCTCCGTGAACGCATACTGAGTCTGCCTTAATATCAATATCTTTTCCAGTGATCGAAGTCACTTTTCCTTCTTTTATCATACGAACAACTCGGTTGATCGCTTCATCTTCATCTTCGATCATAGCTCCTGGTTTTCTTCGATTCACCAGTGTTCCATCTTCTTCATAAGCTCTGTCTGCAAATACTTCACTGGCTGACTTTAATCCACAGTCTTTTGCTGCTTTGATCATCTCGCTTCCAGATAATCCCATAACGATCAGATCTTTATCATATTCATAAATTGCTTCACAGATTGCTTTAGACAGATCATAATCCTTAGCCGCCATATTATATAATGCTCCATGTGGTTTTACATGCTGTAATTTCACTCCGGCCGCTTTACACATTCCACCTATCGCACTGATCTGGTATAGTGTATATGCTTTCGCTTCTTCATTGGAAATCGCCATGCTTCTTCGTCCAAATCCCATCAGATCTGGAAGTCCCGGATGGGCCCCAACTGCGATCCCGGCTTCTTTTGCTCTCTGGATCGTCTCCATCATAACCACTGGATCGGATGCATGATAACCACATGCAACATTCGCTGATGTGATCAATGGAATGATCTTATCATCATTCCCGATCGTGTAACGTCCAAAACTTTCTCCAAGGTCACTATTTAAATCTATCTGGTACATTTAATTTATACCTCCATTTCTTCCGTTTTATCGAATTTAATCTAATTTCAAGAGTCTCTCGATAAATCCTGTATCCGCTTTTCCTTCACAGAATTCACGGTTATTCATCAGCTGATACTGGAAATCAAGGTTTGTATTGATTCCTAATATCACCATCTCATCAAGAGCTGATCTCATTTTCTGTAATGCCGCATCACGGTCTGGTGCATGCACGATAACTTTCGCGATCATAGAATCGTATTCGGATGGAATACAGTACCCTGTATAAATTGCGGTATCTACACGAACTCCATTTCCAGCTGGCAAATGCAAATGTTTGATCACACCTGGACTTGGCATAAAGTTTTTCTCTGGAATCTCTGCATTGATACGACATTCAATCGCATGTCCGTTGATCTCCACATCTTCCTGTGTAAAACTTAATTCCATTCCCATAGCCACTCGGATCTGTTCAATGATCAGATCTGTTCCCGTAACCATCTCTGTGACCCCATGTTCTACCTGAATACGTGTGTTCATTTCCATGAAATAATAGGTTCCTTTTGGATCAAGGATAAATTCTATGGTTCCAGCATTGGTATACCCTACTGCTTTCGCTGCAAGGATCGCATCGTGATTCATAGATTTTCTGATCTTTTCCGTGATCGCTGGGGATGGTGATTCTTCGATCAGTTTCTGGTGGTTTCTCTGAACAGAACAATCACGTTCTCCCAAGGCTACGACATTCCCATGTCCATCTGCCATGATCTGAATCTCCACATGTCTTGGATTCTCGATGAATTTCTCAATGTACATCGTATCATCACCAAATGCATTGGCAGATTCTCTCTGAGCAGTATTGAAATTGAATTCAAAATCTTCTTTGGATCTGGAAACTCGCATTCCTTTTCCACCACCACCTGAAGATGCTTTTATCATAACTGGATAACCGATCTCATCTGCTAATTTCTCCCCTGTAGCTGCATCATAGACAGGTTCTTTGGTTCCTGGAACAACTGGAACTCCTGCTTCCATCATTGTTTTTCTTGCGTTTGATTTATTTCCCATGCTGTCAATGACTTCTGCACTCGGTCCGATAAATGCAATACCATTTTCTTTACATAAGCGAACGAAATCAGTATTCTCAGATAAGAAACCAAACCCTGGATGGATCGCATCTGCATCCGTATTCTTTGCTGCAGAAATGATACGTTCCATGTTTAAGTAGCTGTTTTTTGCAGGTCCTTCTCCGATACATACTCTTCGATCTGCTAATTGTACATGAAGACTGTCTTTATCTTCTTTTGAATAAACCGCGATACTCTTGATCCCCATATTACGACAAGCACGAATAATGCGCACTGCGATCTCACCACGGTTCGCGATCAATATACTTCGAAACATACAATGCCTCCTTTAGTCTTCAAGTTTTTTTACTTTAAATAATGGCTGTCCATATTCAACTTTCTGTTCGTTGCTTGCTAAGACAGCTTCAATCTCACAGTCATAATCACTTTCGATCTCATTCATTAATTTCATCGCCTCAAGGATACATACAGTCTGTCCTGCCTTGACTCTGTCTCCAACCTTCACAAATGCCTTGGCATCTGGGGATGGAGCCGAATAAAAGGTACCTACGATCGGAGATGTGATGTATGATTCATCTTCGGAATCAATACTTTCTACTGTATCAACACCCTGTGTGGAAACTGACATCGGTGCAGCAGGCGCTCCAACACTTCCTCTTCTGCTCATTTTGATCTTTACATCGCCTTCCTGAATGCTGAAATCAAGCATAGAGGAATTCTCGATGATTCTTTATCTAAATTTCTTCAATTTTATCTAAATTCACCGTTTCATTCTCCTTTTCTATTTAAATAGTGTGCTGATTCGTTTTGCAACGAGTCTGCAATCTAATACTTCTTTACAAGGTGTATAAATCTGGCTTCTGAAGTCATTCAGCTCTTTCATCTCATCTGCTAACAGCTTCTGGGCTTCTTCTACGGATACTGCCTGAAATCTTACTTTTTGTTCTGTTTTTCTTCTTTTGAACAAGTTTTCGGAATATCTACAGAAACAACTGTCGCGATCTTTCGCATATCCACCCGTTGTCTGGCGGTCTGCTAATAAGATGATCGGTTTTTCCATGACTTGGTACCTGAACAGATCCAAAGGCGATTCCGTCAGATATGATGTCTGAAGTCGTCTTATATGCGATAAATGGTCCTTCTAATCGGCATCCCATACGGTCAAATTCACTTGTTACTGTATATTCTGAATTTAAAAATGTTTCTCGGCCCTCTTTCGTAAACATCTTTTCCTGAGGTCCCATGACAACTCTTAATGTTATCTTTTCCTGATCAAATTCATCAAGATCCAGACTCCTTGATAAATAATATGGCAGATATCTTCGCTTTGCCCTGAATGCAATATAATCTTCATCTTCTAGTTTCCGGCCTTTATATCCACCGATCTGACATTTGATATTCGTAGAACGGCTTCCCATGACTACTGGCACATCAAGATAACTTGAAAATGCAATATATCCTCTTGTTCCAGTTCTTGCTCCGCCAAATGTCAAAATATCTCCACGATGCATATAAATTGCTGTATACATCTTGGCAGGTTTTCCATTGATCTGCGGGCGGAAATCTCCACCTGTGATCGAAATGATCGTCTCGGATGTAAATTCAAGTGTTGGTCCTATTAAGGTAAATTCAAGAACTGCTTCATTTTCCGGGTTATCCAGCAGGAGATTTGCAATCTTAAAAGAACGAACATCCATAACTCCGGATACACTAAATCCCTGACTCTGGTATCCTGTTCTTCCAAGATCCTGCACCGTTGTCATCATTCCGCCTTTTAATACACGAATTCCCATAATCTACACCTCCTTTGTATGAATGATACATTCATATGTTCCATTTTCAACCTGTTCTTTGATCTTTAAATACTCTTCTTCTGAAACAGGTACAAAACGGATATAATCTCCAGCTTCAAAAAGAATTGGATTCTCTCGTTCTGGATCATAGGTTTTTACTGGTGTCAGACCAAGTAACTGCCATCCTCCTGGTGAATCAAGCGGATAAATTCCTGTCTGAGAGCCACCGATCCCAACACTTCCTGCCGGAATTCTGATTCTTGGGTTCGCCAGTCTTGGTGTATGAATTCTTTCATCAAGTCCTCCAAGATATGAAAATCCTGGCAAAAATCCAAGCATGTAGATCAAGTAGTCTTTGGAAGAATGAATCTTTATAACCTCTTCTTCCGTTAAACCAGCATTTTTTGCGATATTTTCAATATCTGGTCCGTATTCTCCTCCATAACATACTGGGATTTCAAAAACTCTGGATGTCGATGTCTCTTCATTGACATCCAGTTTTAGTAACTTCTGTAGACGTTTTGTTAATGTTTTGTAATTTACCACCCTCGGGTCATAATTGATCAAGAGACTGGTAAATGCCGGGATCATATCCTGCACACCTTCGATACGCTGCGCTTTTAAAAGATGTACAAAAGCTGTGATCCTTGCATTGATCTCTGGGGAAATTTCCTGTCCAAATTCAATGAGTAAGGCAGAATCTCCCGCAGTACTAATCTTTACTTCTTCCATGTTTTTTCACATAACTCCTTTCGGTCAGTCTGTGCTTCTATGTTTTAAACTTATCTGTTTATCCAGACAATTTTGCTTATGCAAATAATGCACTTAAGCTGCTTAATGATGTAATTCCAAGATATCCTGAAACAACAACTACCACGATTCCAAGAACCAGTAATAATACTGGATGATGATAATCTTCTCCCATAACAGATTTCTTCTGAGATGCGATCAGGCAAACTCCTAATGTGATCGGTAAGATCAATCCATTTAATGCTCCTGCAAGTACTAATAATACCGCTGGCTGTCCAGCAAGTGCCATACATACAGTACTGATCGCGATAAATCCTACAATAAACCATTTCTCATTCTTCTCGATCGTTTTGCTGAATGTCTTAAGGAAAGACACAGATGTATAAGCACATCCAACGATGGATGTGATCGCTGCGCATAAGATCACAAGTCCAAAGAATCTATAACCGATCTGTCCTGCTCCCTGTAAAAATGCATCCGCTGTTGGGTTCGCTGCATCTAATGTATGAGCTGGTGAAGTTGCTGTTGCTACAACCACTCCTAAAACTGCAAGGAATAAGAAGATACGTACGATCGTTGCAATTCCCATTCCCATAACAGAACTCTTATTGATCTCTTTTAAGTTCTCTTTTCCAGTGATTCCTGAATCAATCAGACGATGTGCACCTGCAAATGTAATATATCCACCGACTGTTCCTCCAAGTAATGTAAGGATTGCTGGGAAAATATCTCCCATAGATGCTGTTGGCATGATTGTTTCTTTTGCTGCCATACCAACTGGCGGCTGTACGATCAGGATCACAATAAAGATGACAAGGATCATGATTCCACCAAGGATCTTTGTAAGGTTATCCATAGCATTTAATGCATTCTTTGATAAAAATACGATGATCGCAATTGCTCCCGCAATAAAATATCCAACAGTAGTAGGAATTCCAAGAAGTGTATTAAAACCTAAAGCACCTCCACCAACGTTACCGATATTAAATACAAGACCACCTGCTACAACTAAAAATGCGATCACATATCCAAGTCCAGGAAGTACCTTATTCGCCACATCCTGTCCACGCATTCCAGATACGCACAGAACTCTCCATACATTTAACTGCACGATTGCTGCTAAGATCACGGAGATTAAAATTACAAATCCAAAGCTTCCATGCAGACTATCTGTAAATTTACCAGTTTGTGTCAGAAATCCAGGTCCAATTGCCGAAGTTGCCATAAGAAATGCCGCACCGATCAAAGCGCTTGCACTTTTTTTGTTATTCTCTTTCTTCATAGTAAATAATTTCCTTTCCTTTTCGCAATAATTAATAATTATATCAAATTTTCTGACAATATGCAACTTTAAAGCGTTGATTTGAATGACAGAAATTATTGATGGAATATTATAAAAAGAGATCATATGTCTGCAACCCACTTTCGTTCGGACTCTCACGTAACTGTACT
>ENA-OQDL01001333-OQDL01001333.1-human-gut-metagenome-genome-assembly--contig:-NODE-1333-length-12524-cov-3.432363_pt1 | contig 12524 bp, 16 predicted proteins | sample MGYA00242782_ERZ504609 | MGnify/ENA primary metagenome ERZ504609 (study PRJEB26092, sample SAMD00036320) | human gut metagenome | host: Homo sapiens | study: EMG produced TPA metagenomics assembly of... | reverse complement strand
ATGCTTATATGCTTGAACGATTTATTTGCGTGTTTGGGATTAGCCCAGACCCGCAAGTTATTGACAAACTTTTCAAAGAACTCATTTTATTTACTGCCAGAGCCGCTTAGGCTTGGCGAATTTTTAATGAACTATTGAGAATATAATAACAAAGATAAGAAGATTTTGTTAGAGTAACCCTAACAATCGTAAAATAGTAGGGGTTAGCAAGGCTGTAAATATTCCGTTAAGCGTCAGACCGAGGCTGGCAAACGCACCGTATTTGCTGCTGATGTCCATTGCTGTGGATGTGCCGACAGCATGGGCTGCTGCCCCTAAAGAAAGCCCTTGGGCCATGGGGCTTCCGATATGGGTGAGTTTCATTGTCTTGAAACCGAGGATTCCTCCCAACAGGCCTACGCAGACCACTACGGCGGCAGTCAGCGCGGGAATGCCGCCTATTGATTTCGTAACTTCCATGGCTATCGGGGTAGTAACGGATTTTGGAGCCAGCGAGTAGATAATCTCATCGGAGGCTCCCATCAGTTTTGCTATCAGGACTACGGAAATAACCCCTACAATACATCCTGCCAATTGTGAAAGCAGGATAGGCAGCAATTGTTTCTTGATAGTCTCCAATTGCAGATACAAAGGAACACCCAACGCAACGACGGCAGGTTTTAACCAGAATTCAATCAGATGCCCGCCTTTGTTATAAGTGTCATAACTGATATTTGTCATCTTCAGGAAAATGATAAGCAGGGCGATAGTCAGTAAGATGGGATTCAGCAGCATGATTCCTGTCTTCTTTTGAAGAAGTTTGGCTAAGAAGAATATCCCGAAAGTAATAGCCAGCAGGAAGAATTCGTTTTCTAAAAAGTTCATTTGATTTTACGTGTTAATTGGTGAACCCATCCGGTAACCACGAGTACCAGCAGGGTGCTGACTAATGAAGCGATGGCGATAGGCCAGAATTCGGCGGCGATAATGTCGAAATAGAGCATAAGGGCTACGCCGGGCGGGATAAAGAAGAATCCCAGATTAGCAACCAAGAAGTCGGACATTCCCTGCACCCAGTGCAGTTTTATCCAACCCAATTTTAAGAAAAGGGTGAGCAGCAGCATACCGATGATGCTGGACGGAAGTTTGATACCCGTTAAGAATACAATCAATTCACCCAAAGCCAGACATCCGAAAAGGATGGCGCATTGACGGATCATAATACCTGATTATTAAATAATACCTAACCTATTGAAAATATTGAAAACGTTGCAAAGTTAGCTATTTGAAGTGAGGAACCGTCTCGTAAATCCACTGTTAGTGTTAAATATTACAATAATTCTCATTTGGTGTGGAAAAAGCCCCGAAATTGCAATGTGTATATTGCAAAATTGTGTACTTTTGCTGCGTGAATAACACGAACTACTGATTCTTATACACAATTAAAATATCATGCAAAGATTAATTAATGAAATTTTAGAGCGTGCGAAAGCCGATCGTCAACGCATTGTTCTTCCTGAAGGTACGGAAGAACGCACTTTGAAAGCTGCCAATCAAATTCTGACAGATGGTATTGCAGACCTGATTCTTTTGGGCAATCCTGCTGAAAATCAACGCTTGTGCAACGGAGTGGGGACTTGGTAAACATTTCCAAGGCAACCATTATCGACCCGGAAAACAATCCCAAGCAGGAAGAGTATGCACAACTGCTGTTCGAGTTGCGTAAGAAAAAAGGCATGACTATTGAAGAAGCCCGTAAGCTGGTAACCAATCCGCTTTATCTGGGCTGTCTGATTATCAAGAACGGCGATGCCGACGGTCAGTTGGCAGGTGCACGCAATACTACCGGTGATGTGCTTCGTCCGGCTTTGCAGATTATCAAGACTGCTCCGGGCATTACCTGCGTTTCCGGTGCAATGTTGTTGCTGACTCATGCTCCCGAATATGGTAAGAATGGTATTCTGGTAATGGGTGATGTTGCCGTTACTCCCGTTCCCGATGCTTCTCAACTGGCGCAAATTGCTGTTTGTACTGCACGTACGGCTCAGGCTGTCGCAGGTATTGATCCGAAAGTGGCGCTGTTGAGTTTCTCTACAAAAGGTTCTGCAAAACACGAAGTGGTAGACAAAGTGGTAGAAGCCTTGAAGATTGCTAAAGAAATGGCTCCTGATATTGCTATCGACGGTGAACTGCAGGCTGATGCAGCATTGGTTCCTGAAGTCGGTGCCAGCAAAGCTCCGGGTTCTGCCATTGCAGGTAATGCAAATGTGCTGGTTGTTCCGAGCCTTGAAGTAGGCAATATCTCCTATAAACTGGTACAGCGTTTGGGACATGCCGATGCGGTAGGTCCGATTCTGCAAGGTATCGCACGTCCGGTGAACGATTTGTCACGCGGTTGCTCCATCGAAGATGTATATCGTATGATTGCCATTACGGCAAATCAGGCTATTGCAGCTAAACACAATAAATAATTATGGATTTTGAATTATGAATTATGGTTGGGGATTTCTTCCTGTTCATGGTTCATGGTTCGCGGTTCATAATTCGGAATTCATAATTTATAATTTAACATTAGTATCATGAAAGTTTTAGTATTGAACTGCGGTAGCTCGTCCATCAAATACAAGTTGTTTGATATGGACCATAAAGAGGTTATCGCTCAAGGTGGCATTGAAAAAATCGGTTTGAAAGGCTCTTTCCTGAAATTGACCTTGCCTGATGGCGGGAAGAAAATTCTGGAAAAAGACATACCGGAGCATACTGTGGGTGTGGAGTTCATCCTCAATACATTGATCAGCCCCGAATACGGCGCAATCAAGTCTTTGGACGAAATCAATGCGGTAGGTCACCGTATGGTACACGGCGGCGAGAAGTTCAGCGAATCCGTTTTGCTGACTCAGGAGGTGCTGGACGCCTTTACTGCCTGCAATGATTTGGCTCCGCTTCACAATCCTGCCAACTTGAAAGGTGTAAACGCTATTTCCGCCATTCTGCCCGATGTTCCGCAGATTGGCGTGTTTGATACCGCTTTCCATCAGACGATGCCCGATTATGCCTATCTGTATGCCGTTCCTTACGAACTGTATAAGAAATACGGGGTTCGCCGTTATGGCTTCCACGGAACTTCTCACCGTTATGTATCAAAGCGTGTGTGCGAATTTCTGGGCGTACAGCCGGAGGGAAAGAGAATCATTACCTGCCACATCGGTAATGGTGGTTCCATCTCTGCCATTAAAGACGGCAAGTGTATGGACACCAGCATGGGTCTGACTCCGCTGGAGGGTCTGATGATGGGTACCCGTAGCGGTGACATCGATGCGGGAGCCGTAACTTTCATTATGGAGAAAGAGGGGCTGGATGCAAACGGGGTATCCAATCTTCTGAACAAGAAGAGCGGTGTAATGGGTATCTTCGGTGAGTCGAGCGATATGCGCGATTTGGAGAATGCCGTGGCTGCCGGTAACCCGAGAGCTATTCTGGCAGAAAAGATGTACTTCTACCGCATCAAGAAGTATGTAGGCGCTTATGCTGCCGCTTTGGGCGGTGTGGATATCATCGTGTTTACGGGCGGTGTCGGCGAGAACCAGTGCAACTGCCGTAGCGAAGTATGCGAAGGTCTCGAATTCATGGGTGTCAAGGTCGACCTGGAAAAGAACAAGGTCCGTGGTGAAGAAGCTGTAATCTCTACAGACGATTCCAAGGTGAAGGTAGTGGTTATCCCGACCGATGAAGAGCTGATGATTGCTTCGGATACAATGGCTATCTTGAATAAATAACAGGTTTGTAATAACAGTCCTGATAAAAGTGCCGGAAACAGTTAATACTGTATCCGGCACTTTCTTTTTAATAATATCGTTATATATGAATGATTTAAAATATCTATCTTTGTTTCCCGATAAAGGGAAATATCAGTATGACAGATAATTTAAATAGAACAAGTTTATGAAACGATTGATTTATGTGTTGTTCTTTGTACTGCTGGCAGGCACATCGTATGCACAGCGGGCAAAGTATGTATTCTATTTCATCGGCGATGGAATGGGAGTGAATCAGGTGAACGGTACGGAGATGTACCTTGCCGAGCAGGAGGGACGTATCGGCGTGAAGCCGCTTTTGTTTACCACATTTCCGGCAGGTACTGTGGCTACAACTTTCTCCGCCACTAATTCCGTGACCGATTCTTCAGCAGCCGGTACGGCGCTTGCCACCGGTGCAAAGACATACAATGGGGCTATTGGTATGGACGATGATAAAAACGCCTTGCAGACAGTTGCCGAGAAAGCCAAGAAAGCAGGCAGGAAAGTCGGTGTCACTACCAGTGTCAGTGTAGACCACGCTACCCCGGCGGCATTCTATGCCACCAGCCCAACCGTAGCATGTATTACGAAATTGCGCTTGACCTGCCGAAGGCCGGTTTCGACTTTTACGCAGGCGGCGGTTCCTGAAACCCGCTACGACAGCCGATAAGAAAGATGCGCCGAGTATCTTCCCCATTATAGAGGAAGCGGGATATACCATTGCCAGGGGATTGGACGAATACAAAGCAAAGGCTGCGGATGCAGGAAAATGGTGCTTATCCAGGAAGAGGGTGCCGTACCTTCCTGCCTGCCTTATGCCATCGACCGCAAGGAAGGTGACCTTACCTTGCCGGAGATTACCGAAAGTGCTATTTCGTTCCTGACAAAAGGAAACAATAAAGGATTCTTCCTTATGGTGGAAGGCGGTAAGATAGACTGGGCTTGCCACGGCAATGACCCTGCCACCGTTTTTGAGGAAGTTATCGATTTGGATAATGCGGTAAAAGTGGCTTATGAGTTCTACAAGAAGCACCCGAAAGAGACTTTGATTGTTGTGACTGCCGACCACGAAACCGGCGGCATGAGTCTGGGTACCGGAAGATATGAGTTGCGCCTGAAAGCATTGACGAATCAGGAACAGTCGCAAGACCTTCTTTCCAAGGCAATTACCGATTTGCGGAAAGATTCCGACAAGGCTTCCTGGGAGGAAGTGAAGGCGCTGCTTGCCGATAAGATGGGATTTTGGGAAGAGTTGCCTTTGACTTGGGAGCAGGAAAAGATGCTCCGTGATGAATACGAGACGTCTTTTGTGAAGAATAAGGTTGTCTTTGAAGAGAGCCTGTACGCCAAGACCGAACCTTTGGCTGCTGCTGCCCGGAAAGTGATGAGCCAGATAGCAATGGTAGGATGGACCGGTTCGGGCCATACGGCCGGATATGTACCTGTCTTTGCAATAGGTGCGGGCTCCGATTTGTTTGTCGGTAAGATGGATAATACGGAAATTCCGAAACGCATTGCGAAAGCGGCGGGGTATAAATAATCTCCTTTAAAGTCGGTCACCTCAGGCGGTACGGATTGACGCCCTTTCAAGTTTGGGTTGAAAAGGCTCTGTATCGCCTGAGGTGATTTTTTTATTTCAAATCTTCTTTGATTACTTCATCCATTTCCCTGATAAGTTTTTTCCGCTCTTTGGCGGATTTCACTTTCTTGTCTTTGCAGCCGGGGTCTGTACGTTCTGAAACCTCTTCGCTCCATTCTTCAAATTTATTCTCTGCCGGGCGGCCGTTGGGGTCGATGTTCTCTTCGGCAATGGAATTGTTTCTGTAAATCATATCATCCATAACGCTTTTGTTTTTAATGGTTATGACGATACTACAAGCAACCGGGCAAAAAGTTCCGGTTTTCGTTCTTTTTCGTAATCGTTTATAAGAATAAACGATTCTTGAAAGGCGGGGCAAGTGGTTTACAGTTTGGTTTCCCCTTCGATAAACTCTTCCAGAAACAGGTTCTCGCCGTCGAATACGGCATAGGAGAAATAGTTTATCCAGTCGCCGAGGATAAGGACGCGGGCGGTGGCACTCAGCATCAAATCCAGTTCGATGTGCCGATGGCCGTAGATGAAGAAGTTTATATTCGGATGGTTCTTCAGATACTCTTTGGTATACAGTACAAGATGCTCGTTGTTTTCGCCCATGTAGTCGGGCTCTTTCCCGTCTATTCTTTTCAGGCGGCTGTGCTTTGCCCACCTCAGTCCGAACTCTACGCTCCAGCGGGGGTGGAGGGTGGAGAACAGCGTTTGGAGGGTACGGCTGTGAAACATGGTACGCAGCAGTTTGAATTTTTTGTCCGGGTCGCCCAATCCGTCGCCGTGGGCAAGGTAGAACTCTTTTCCGTAGATTTCCGTGGTGAGGGGTTCGCGGTGAATGACTACCCCGCACTCCCGGGTAAGGTAATCCCCGCACCAGATATCATGGTTGCCGGTGAAGAAGTGTACTTCCACGCCCATATCCGTCAGTTCGGACAGCTTGCCGAGAAAGCGGGTGTAGCCTTTGGGCACGACCGTGCGGAACTCGTACCAGAAGTCGAACATGTCGCCCAGCAGATATACGGCGGCTGCTTTGTGTTTGATACTGTCGAGAAAGTTCACCAACCGTCGTTCCTGTGTACGTCCGTGCTCGATGGCCCGCGAACCCAAGTGTGCGTCTGAAAGGAAATATACGTTCTTCATATATGCTTTGTTACGTTGTCAGTTAGAGAAAGCCCAGTTCCAGCTTGGCCTCTTCGCTCATCATGTCCTTGTCCCATTCGGGCTCAAACACCAGGTTGATGGTGGCGGAGGTCACGCCGTCTATCGATTCTATCTTCTGGCGGACATCTTCCATGATGAAGTCGGCGGCGGGGCAGTTGGGAGCTGTCAGGGTCATGTCGATAGTCGCCTCGCCGCTGTCGGCAACATCTATCTTGTAGATGAGTCCCAGATCGTACACGTTTACCGGAATCTCCGGGTCGAATACGGTTTTCAGCATGGCTACGATTTTTTCTTCTATTTCAAATTTGGTCATATTCGTACGGTTTGTTGGTTTAGCGAAGCAAATCTAAAGATTTTAATTGAAACTACAAAGAATGTGCAGGCTACATTACAGCACTCCTTCGTCGGTAAAACTGTAATATCTGCCGTCTGTGACTATAACGTGGTCGATGAGGCGGATGTTCATGGTCTGTGCGCCTTTCAGTATGAGCTGTGTCAGTTGGCGGTCGTTCGTGCTAGGCTGCGGATTTCCGGAGGGATGGTTGTGTATCAGGGCAATCTGTGTGGCGCGTTGCAGCAGGGCTTCGCGCAGGATGCTCCTCACGTCGGCGCTGGTCTGGTCGATGCCGCCCCGGCTGATGCGTACCTTGTCTATGACGCGGGATGCCTGGTTGAGCAGAAGTACCCAGAACTCCTCTACGGTGAGGTCGCATAGGAGCGGATGAAAGATTCCGTAGATGTCATCGGACGAGTGTATCGCGACCCGTTCCGAACGCTCTTGCCGGTTTCTGCGTTTGCCCAGTTCGAGGGCTGCCATGATGGTGACGCTCTTGGCTGGCCCGATGCCTTTGAAGCGGGAGAAATCGTGGACTTCCCATTTGCCCAGCCGGTTCAGGTCGTTGTTGCAGCAGGCAAGTGTCCGTTGCATCAGTGCCACGGCGCTTTCTTCAGTGTTTCCCGAGCCGATAAGGATTGCCAGCAGTTCGGCGTCGCTGAGGGCTTCCGCTCCTTTCAGCATCATTTTTTCCCGTGGCCGGTCTTCTGCCGCCCACCGGTTGATTGTCAGTTTTTTCATCTTTTTTTCATTACCGGCTGCCAGCACTTGTAGCCTGTTATTTATAGAAATTCTTCTTGAATGCCTCGAACTCATCTTTGCCGCATATGCAACGGTTCCACCAGGCACGCCAGAAACCGGTTCCGTATCCGATGAGCTGGATGAAGGCGGCGGCAATGGAATAGACGCCGATGCGCAGGCTCTTGTTCCGTAGCGTGGAGTCCGTGCATACAAGCAGTGCGTACAATGCAATCGGCAGCAGGCTGTACAGGCAGAAAGGCGCTCCCGCCAACAGCACGGCTACGCCCAGTGTAAATGCTGCCGGCAGCAGATGCACCGTTTTTAGGGATTCGGGATATTTTTTGGTAGAGGTTGATGCGGGCGATGCCGGAGTTGTGCACTTGCTTGAAGAATTTCTTCAAGTCCGTCCGCCGCTTATGATACACCCATGCTCCGGGAAAGAGCCTGCATGCGTACCCGCCCTTGAAGATGCGGATACTGAAGTCGATGTCCTCTCCGAAACGCATCCGGGAGAAGCCGCCGAGCGTTTCATAAACCTCGCGACGCACTCCCATATTGAAACTCCGCGGATAGAATTTGTCCATTTTCTTTTTTCCGCCGCGAATGCCGCCGGTGGTGAAGAACGAAGTCATGGAGTAGTTGATGGCTTTCTGTATATCGGTAAAGGAGACGTGCGCACGGTCCGGTCCGCCGAATGCATCGGCAGGGGCTTTTTGCAGTTCCTCTTCCACTGCTGCAAAATAGCCTTCGGGAAGGATGCAGTCGGAATCCAGTATAATCAGGTATTCTCCCCGGCTGCGTTCGGCGCCGTAATTGCGCGTTTGTCCGGGACCGGAGTTGGGCTTGGCGTAGTAACGGATGTCCAGAATGTTCTGATAACGCTCTGCAACGTCCTTGCAGGGAATCGAAGAACCGTCCTCTACGATAATGACTTCGAAATCCTTGAAGCTCTGTCGCGTGAGGCTTTGCAAAAGCTCGTCCGCTTCGTCGGGGCGGTTGTATACGGGAATGATAACGGAATATCGCATGTCTCTGTCTCTTTTTATCGGGTTACGGGAGTTGATGTTGCAAAGATACGTTTTTATTTGGTGACAGACGGTTATTTTGCCGTGCATTCGGACTGTTATTTTCGGTTCGTTCCCTTTCTACAAAGTTTGAAAGTGAAAATCATCTGTCATGCTCCGCATGGCCTTGAGAATGAACTGTGCCGTATGCGTATTTCTATTTATATTCGATAGGGTGATTAATCTCTAGGCTCTCAGTGCAAGGTTTTTGGTGTTACGGGGAAAAACTAATTGTTTTATGCGGTTAAACCAAGAGTTTATCCTCGTGAAACTTTTAGTTTCATTAGGGTAAACTCTTGGTTTAATTAGGATAAACTACTGGTCTTCCTTTTTGAAACTTGCAGCTCCATGCAGTCATTTATCTCTTTTTTTCTTGACGATGCCTACGCCTTTGGCATATTAGAGTGGCTGTGTATGAACTTTGTAGCAAGAAAAAGCCGTCTGAATGAGCGTTCATTCAGACGGCTTCTAATATCCTTAGAGGAAATGATTTCCCTTATGCTTTTACGCGGCTTACGTAAGAACCGTCGCGAGTGTCGATTTCGATAGTCTCGCCTTCGTTGATGAACAACGGTACACGTACGGTTGCGCCGGATTCTACGGTTGCAGGTTTCAGCGTGTTGGTAGCCGTATCGCCTTTCAGACCCGGTTCGGTGTAAGTAATCTTCATCTGAACCTTCACGGGTACGTCAGCATACAGAACGGTTTCGGTAGAAGCATCGGACACAACGTCTACAACCATTCCTTCGAGCAGGAAGTCCACACCGTTAATCAGGTCGTGGGCGATGGGAATCTGGTCGAAAGTTTCCTGGTTCATAAACTGGTAGTTGTCACCATCGTGATAGAGATATTGGTGCGGACGGCGTTCTACGCGTACGTCTTCCAGCTTTTCACCGATGTTGAAGCGGCGCTCCAGCACATAGCCGTTGACTACATCTTTCAGCTTGGTACGCATGAAAGTATTACCTTTTCCCGGCTTCACATGCAGGAAGTCGATGCAGAAATAAAGCTTGCCGTCCATGCGGATGCAAGTTCCGATTTTAATGTCTTGGGCATTAATCATACTTATAGTCTTTAATATTATTATATTGGTATTTACTTCGTTAGTGCTGGTTTGCGAGTGCAAAAGTAATGGAAATCGGTAAAAAACACAAAAACTTTTGAGAGAAAATGAGTTATCTCTTGGTTTATTTGAAAAAAGTATCTATTTTTGCAGCCCGAATTCGTGAGAATAATAACATAAAACAAGATACAGTAATGAAAAGAACATTTCAACCCTCGAACAGAAAGAGAAAGAACAAACACGGTTTCCGTGAGAGAATGGCTACAGCAAACGGCCGCAGAGTATTGGCAGCACGTCGTGCTAAAGGCAGAAAGAAACTGACTGTTTCTGACGAATACAACGGAGTAAAGGCATAATAGTCGTTCTCGTTCGTATTAAAGAAATAAGGGAGCTGCAAAAGACTGATTCTGGTCTTTTGCAGCTTTTCTTATGTATTGTGCCCGCTTCTCCGGAAAAAACTATTGCCAACTCCGTGTACTATGTGGTGAAAATTGTATCTTTGTCCCAAATAATGCATTATCGATTATGACAATAAAAGATTTTTTCTCTTTCCGGCAGAACCGGTTCTTCTGGGCGAACATACTTGCGATGGCCGTTGTGGTAGTGGGATTGCTGTTCGGAGTGCTGAAAGGACTGGATATATATACCCGCCACGGCGAGGCTGTGATAGTGCCCGATGTGAAGGGCATGGGAGTGGAGGAAGCCGAGAAAATGTTCCGTAACCGCGGCTTGGTCTGCATCGTTTCGGATTCCAGTTATGTCAAGACTCTTCCTGCCGGCTGCATCCTCGAATATAATCCGGCAGCCGGACAAAAGGTAAAGGAAGGACGTACCATCTATCTTACAATCAATACGATTGAAGTCCCTCTGCACATAGTACCCGATGTGGCGGACAACAGTTCGCTGCGGCAGGCGGAAGCGCGTATTCTGGCTTCGGGCTTCAAGCTGGCCGAGATACAGTATATTCCGGGTGAGAAGGACTGGGTGTATGGCGTGAAGTATAAGGGACGTCAGCTTTCCATCGGCGAGAAAGTGCCCACCGGCGCAGTGCTGACGCTGATGGTGGGAGATGGAGGCGCCTTGAAGGCAGACTCCCTGGGAGTGGATGCCGTGGGAGGTACCGTTGAACCCGTGTTGTCCGAAGACTCCGCGGCAGATGAGTCCTGGTTCTGATAAACATCTGACTCCAATCGTAAATTGTAAATAGTCAAATTGTAAATGCCGTGATGATAGAAGAATTGCCGGATGATATAGATAATGATGAGCTGGACGACGTAGAGCCGGTGGGTGACGAGGCGCAACTCTATGAACACTTCCGTGTGGTGGTGGACAAGGGGCAGGAGATGGTGCGTGTGGACAAGTATCTGTTCGACCGCTTGACGAACTCCTCGCGTAATCGCATCCAGAAGGCTGCCGATGCAGGCTTCGTGATGGCGAACGGCAAGGCTGTGAAAAGCAGCTATAAGGTGAAGCCGATGGATGTAATCACTGTGATGATGGACCGTCCACGCTATGAGAATGAAGTCATCCCCGAAGACATCCCCCTTGATATAGTATATGAGGACAAGTATCTGATGGTAGTGAACAAACCTGCCGGTCTGGTGGTGCACCCCGGTCATGGCAACTATCACGGTACGCTTGTCAACGCCATAGCCTGGCATATGAAGGATAATCCCGATTATGATGCCAATGACCCGCATGTGGGACTGGTGCACCGCATCGACAAGGACACCTCCGGCCTGCTGGTGATAGCCAAGACTCCGGATGCCAAGACGAATCTCGGCAACCAGTTCTTCAACAAGACGACAAAACGCCGTTACCGGGCGCTGGTCTGGGGAAATGTGGAGCAGGATGAAGGGACCGTTGTCGGCAATATCGGTCGTAATCCCAGAGACCGCATGCAGATGACCGTCCTCCCCGACGACCAGGGAAAGCATGCCGTCACCCATTACCGGGTGCTCGAACGTTTGGGATACGTCACACTGGTGGAATGTATCCTTGAAACGGGACGCACCCATCAAATCCGTGTGCACATGAAGCACATCGGACACATACTTTTCAACGACGAACGTTACGGTGGACACGAAATCCTGAAAGGAACCCACTTCGCTAAATACAAACAATTTGTAAACAACTGCTTCGACACTTGTCCGCGGCAGGCATTGCATGCCATGACGCTGGGGTTTGTGCATCCCGTTACCGGAGAAGAAATGTACTTCACTTCGGAATTGCCCGATGACATGACCCGGCTGATAGACAAATGGAGAGGCTATATCAGTAACAGAGAATTAGAATGAAACGCACGATTGCTATTGTAGCCGGAGGAGATACCTCCGAATTCCACGTCTCCCTGCGTAGTGCACAGGGGATTTACTCCTTCATCGACAAGGAGAAGTATACCTTATATATTGTAGAAATGCACGGACTGGACTGGCATGTACAGCTGCCCGACGGCGCTAAGGCTCCGGTAGACCGCAATGACTTCAGCTTCGTGCTGGATGGCGAGAAAGTGACATTCGACTTTGCCTATATCACCATCCACGGAACTCCGGGTGAGGACGGCCGTCTGCAGGGCTATTTTGATATGCTCCACATCCCTTATTCGTGTTGCGGAGTACTGGCAGCGTCGCTCACGTACGATAAGTTTGCCTGCAACCAGTATCTGAAAGGTTTCGGTGTGCGCATTGCCGAATCGTTGTTGCTGCGCGGCGGACAGTCGGTGACGGATGAAGATGTGATGGAGAAAATCGGTCTGCCTTGCTTCATTAAGCCCAGCTTGGGAGGTTCCAGCTTCGGC